>ERZ834859.235-NODE-235-length-77214-cov-6.161835_pt1 | contig 77214 bp, 59 predicted proteins | sample MGYA00519947_ERZ834859 | MGnify/ENA primary metagenome ERZ834859 (study PRJEB31850, sample SAMEA3708763) | human gut metagenome | biome: human gut; feature: human-associated habitat; material: faeces | place: China | collected 2014 ...
AATACTTTGTGTATGAATTAGTTGGCTAATTTTATACTATTTACAGAATCTCCCTTATTAATTGGATAGTGTATGAAATAAAAATCCCCCTCTGCAAATGTTTGACTTGCAAAGGGGGATTTATAAGATATAAACAGGTTTCTGTTTATTTAGCAATAATCAAGTAGTAGTTTTTCTTACCACGCTGAACGAGCAAATATTTCTCATCCAACAGATCTGCTGTGGTAACCATCTGATCGAAAGCAGTTAACTTTTCTTTGTTCAGTGATACGCCTCCACCTTGTGCCATTTTACGCATTTCACCTTTTGATGGGAAAATGTTGGTCTTTTCGGCAAACAAGTCTACAGCCTTGATACCAGCCTCGATGTCAGTCTTAGCTACTTCAAACTGAGGTACTCCTTCGAATACAGACAGCAGAGTGTCTTCATCCAGCTTTTTCAATGCTTCTGAAGTAGCATTACCAAACAAGATGTTTGAAGCTTCTACAGCAGCATTGTAGTCTTCTTCAGAGTGTACCATGATAGTAACTTCTTTTGCCAGACGTTTCTGCAATGTACGCAAGTGTGGTGCTTCTCTCTGTTCTGCAATCAGTGCATCAATTTCTTCTTTAGTAAGAGAAGTAAAGATCTTGATATAGCGTTCTGCATCTTCGTCGCTTACATTCAGCCAGAACTGATAGAATTTATATGGAGAAGTATAGCGTGGATCCAGCCATACATTTCCCGACTCTGTTTTTCCGAATTTAGTTCCGTCTGCTTTTGTAATCAGCGGGCAAGTCAATGCAAATACCTCTCCCCCATTGGTACGGCGAATCAGTTCGGCACCAGTAGTAATATTTCCCCACTGGTCTGAACCACCCATCTGAAGTTTACAGTTCTTGGTTTCGTACAAATGCAGGAAGTCGTATCCTTGTAAAAGCTGATAAGTAAATTCGGTAAATGAAAGACCATCGCGTGCTTCACCGTTCAGACGTTTCTGAACAGAGTCTTTTGCCATCATGTAGTTTACAGTGATGTGCTTTCCTACAGTACGGGCAAAATCGAGGAAGGTGAAATCTTTCATCCAGTCGTAGTTGTTGACCAATTCTGCACGGTTAGGAGCATCCGACTCGAAGTCGAGAAATTTGCTCAACTGTTTCTTGATACACTCCTGGTTGTGGCGCAGTGTTTCTTCGTTCAGCAGGTTACGTTCCTGTGATTTTCCTGAAGGGTCTCCAATCATACCTGTTGCACCGCCTACCAGAGCCAGCGGTTTGTGTCCGCAACGCTGGAAATGCTTCAGAATCATTACGCTTACCAAGTGGCCGATATGCAATGAATCGGCTGTTGGGTCAATACCTACGTAAGCTGTGACCATTTCTTTTTCCAGTAACTCTTCTGTACCGGGCATCATGGTATGTACCATTCCGCGCCATCTTAATTCTTCTACAAAATTCATCGAATGATATTCTTTGGTTTAAATATTTGTTAGATTCTAGTAAGGGGCAAAAGTACGACTCTTTCTCTGAATAACCAACTTTTATCGGCTAAAAAAGAGCTGGTTAATCGTTGTCTGAACCCTATCTTTGAGCTCTTCTTCAGTAGTGTGGAGTAAAGATGCGGCTTCCTGATAAAGACTGTGTACGGACTGTTCATCTTCATCTGTTTCGATCAGAATTCGGTCATTGGGGATACTTTGTAAGGCTTCGCGATTATACTTACTCCCGAAAGAAAGATAAAATCCTTGTCGGACAAGACTCTGTGCCAGTTCTTTTTTTCCTCTGAAACCATGGATAATCCAAGCGCTATATGGAGCGAACTCTTTTTTCAATGCAATCAGTTCATTGGTGCTTTTTACTGCATGTAGAATGAGCGGAAGCCGGTAATGTTCGGCTATGGGAATGATTTCGCGGAATACATTTAACTGAAGTTCAAAGGGAGTTTGACACAATTTATCCAATCCGGCTTCGCCGATGGCAATAGTCCTTATGTCAGTTGCAGCCATTGTACGAACCCATTCCAATTGGTCTTTATAATCCGCTTCAGATACATACCACGGATGAATACCTGCCGATAGGAATACAGTTTCATTGGGTATTGGTGTGTTCCACATGGAACAGCTGAGAATAGCTGATGGTGCAGAAGAAGGTAACTGATGGGTATGGATGTCGAGTAACATAGTACGTGGCTATTATGGTACTGGGTCATATCCCGAGCCTCCCCATGGATGACAGCGCAGGAGACGGCGTATGGTGAGATATAATCCTTTTATCGGTCCGTGTTTCTGAAGTGCTTCAATGGCATACTGCGAACACGTTGGGGTGAACCGGCATGAAGGAGGCGTGAAAGGAGAAATACAGTTCCGGTAGAAATAAATGGGAAGTAAAAGCAGATACGTAATCAGTTTTCTCATGAGAAATGCTCTGTAGTAAGCGTCAGAAGTTTCTTTACTTTTGCTTCTACTTCATTGGAAGAATGAAGTTCATTATCCAACCAAATAAAGGCTATGATAGCCTTTTTGCCGGAAGCAGTCAGAGAGTCGGTCAGAATTTGCCGATGTTTGCGGTAGGCTTCCCTTATCTGACGTTTCACACGATTGCGTTTGACTGCCCGTTTAAAACGTTTTTTAGGTACGCTGATAAGAATAGACACAACAGGCAGATTTTCTTTTTCAACAGGCATATAGACAATACGTAGAGGAAAGGCAGGGAATGATTTTCCGCCACCGGAAAACAAACGTTCAATAAGAATCCGGCTGTTTAAACGTTCTGCTTTTCGTAAAGTCTGTTTTTCTGTTTCTGCCATGATGGGAATTATATAAAAATAGTCCTGAACATAATAACTGTCTACAAAGATAAACTTAAATTGCGTTTCTCAGCGCAGTTGCAGACTTTTTATTATGTTCAGGACAATGATATTCAAATGAATTACTTGTTATGCTCGCCAATGAACATGTCCAATGCTGCAGGCATAGAAGGTGCTACACTTGTAGGAGCTTCTAAGTCGAGACGTAATCCTGCATCTTTTACAGCTTTGGCTGTAGTAGGTCCAAAACTACCAATGGCAATGTCCTTCTGTTCAAAGTTCGGGAAATTCTTCATCAGCGACTGGATACCGGCCGGACTGAAGAATATCAGCATGTCATAGTCGAACTTTTCCTCAGGAGTAAAGTCGTTGCTTACCGTACGGTACATAACGCCTTCTGTATGTTGTATTTTATGTTTGTCCAATAAGTCTTTTACTTCATCGTTGTGCACGTCAGACATTGGGATAAAATACTTTTCTGTGTTATGTTTGACGATTTGTGGTATCAAATCAGCAAACTTACCGGTTGCTCCAAAGAATACTTTACGTTTGCGATACTGTACGTATTTCTGTATGTACAATGCAATTGCTTCTGAAGTACAGAAGTATTTCATTGTTTCAGGAATTGTGACGCGCAACTCAGTACACAGATTGAAAAAATGATCAATAGCATGACGTGATGTAAATACGACAGCTGTATGATCTAAAATTGATATTTTTTGTTGTCTGAATTCTTTTGCCGACAGACTCTCAACTTTTATAAACGGACGGAAAACTATCTCCACGCCGTACTTCTCAGCAATGTCAAAATAGGGTGACTTTTCTGATGTGGGTTTAGGCTGAGAAACCAGAATTTTCTTTATCTTCAATTTTCTAAAAGTTTAAAAATAAAAAATGATTAGTATAATTTATTCCTTCCCATAACAAGAAAGAGGGTGCTAATTCGAGAGCGCAAAAGTACAGAATTAAATGTAGAATACCATGAATTTGTTTGAAAAAGTTTCTAATACACTTATAAAATAGCAATATTTTAGTAAAAATAAGAATAAATAGTATGAAAACTTTTGTTGTGGCAAAATTCAGGTCAAAATAAATAATCAATAGTACCACCGGAAATAATAATAGCCCTCCTAAAATTATTACGTCAAAATATGTTTCTATCCATGCCTTGTTTTGCTCTTTCTCGAAAAAAATCCAGTTAATGAAAGAATATAAGGCGTATTTCAGCAATATAAATAAAACGACCGTAAAAATGTAGATCGTTAAAAGAAGCCCATGTGGTATATGAGTGAAAAGATAGGAAGAGTGATCTGCAAAGTAATCATACAGGCATAATCCTCCTAAAATATAGGTGATGCAGTTTAAAACAATACTATGATGAAAGTATGCGTTTGCTACAATTGTTGTTTGATTGTTTTTCCGTCCTCCTTGAAATAATTTCTTGATTCTGAAGAGCAGATATTTCTTGCCGTCTTTCAGTACAAATGTACCGAGAAAAAAGCAAAGCAGTACAATGCAGGTGATAAACCAGTCTGCACGCAGCATGTAAGGTATGGGTTCTCCGTTCATATTGCTGCAAATTTACGAATATCTTTGCTCCACAAAGGAGTAGAGTATAATAAATTGAGGGCTTCTTGTGGCGTTGTAGCTACCTGCCAGATATGTCCATGTTCCCGGCGCATGAAATTTTCTTCTATAGCATGCTCCAGCATTTCAAGTAACGGATTGTAGAATCCGTTTATATTAAGAATGACAATCGGTTTCAAGTATAGCCCAAGTTGTTTCCAGGTAATGATTTCAAGCAATTCTTCCAGTGTTCCGCAACCTCCCGGCAGTGCAATGACACCGTCCGAAAGATCGGCCATGATTTTTTTGCGTTCGTGCATGCTTTCGGTCTCTATCAGTTTGGTAAGCCCTTTATGGTGCCATCCTTGTTCTACCATAAAATGAGGTATAACTCCCGTCACTGTTCCTCCGGCAGCCAGTGCGGCATCGCTGATACTACACATCAAGCCTAAACATCCGGCACCATTGATTAAATTGATACGCTGACGAGCAAGTAGTTTACCTAATTCTTGTGCTGCTTCAAAATAAATCGGAGCGATTTTAGTACTGGAAGCACTATAGACGCATACATTTTTTATATCATTCATAAACGAGGAATACAATACGGGAAATAAAAAATAAAGAATGAGAAATAAATTTATAACTCATTCTTTATTTTATTCTTTTATTGAAAAAAGATTAGAGTCCAAAAGCTTGTTTAACTTTGTCTACGTAGTCAAGTTTTTCCCAAGTAAACAGTTCTACTTCTACTTCTTTGTTACCTTCGTAGGCAGATTCAAAGTATTTGGTTACAACTTTAGGTTCACGTCCCATGTGGCCGTATGCTGCAGTTTCGCTATAAATAGGATTACGCAGTTTCAGGCGTTCTTCGATGGCACGTGGGCGCATGTCGAATATTTCGTCAACTTTCTTGGCAATTTCACCGTCGGTCATAGCTACATTGCTGCGTCCGTATGTATTGACATAGATATTAATCGGACGAGCTACTCCGATAGCATATGAAACCTGTACCAATATTTCATCGGCCACTCCGGCAGCTACCAGGTTTTTGGCAATGTGACGTGCTGCATAAGCTGCACTACGGTCTACTTTGCTTGGATCTTTTCCAGAGAAAGCACCACCGCCATGAGCACCGGCACCTCCGTAAGTGTCGACAATAATCTTACGTCCGGTCAATCCGGTATCTCCATGTGGGCCACCGATTACGAATTTACCGGTTGGGTTTACGTGGTAAGTAATCTGGTCGTTGAACAAAGCCAATACTTCCGGATTGTGAATTTCTGCAATGACACGAGGCATCAGGATTCCGATGACATCCTTGCGGATTTGCGCCAGCATTTCTTCGTCTGCTTTCAACTGTGCTTCTTTAGAGTCGTCGGCAGGCTGTACAAATTCGTCGTGCTGAGTAGAAACTACGATCGTATCGATACGAACCGGACGGCGATTGTCATCATATTCAATGGTTACCTGGCTCTTTGCATCCGGACGAAGATAAGTCATAACCTTGCCTTCACGGCGGATTTCTGCCAGTACCATCAGTACTTTATGTGCCAAGTCGAGAGACAGTGGCATATAGTTTTCTGTTTCTTTGGTTGCGTAGCCAAACATCATTCCCTGGTCGCCTGCACCCTGATTCATCGGGTCTTCGCGTTCTACTCCTCGGTTGATGTCAGGACTTTGTTCGTGGATAGCCGAGAATACACCGCAAGAGTTTCCTTCGAACATGTATTCACTCTTGGTATATCCTATTTTGTTGATGACTTCGCGTGCTACACGTTGCAGGTCGATATACGCTTTGGTTTTCACTTCTCCTGCCAAAACTACCTGTCCGGTAGTAACCAATGTTTCGCAAGCTACTTTCGAGTTAGGATCGTAAGCCAGCAATTTGTCGAGTACGGCATCAGAAATCTGATCCGCTACTTTGTCAGGGTGTCCTTCAGACACAGATTCAGATGTGAATAAGTATCCCATGTTTTTAATAATTAAGTAATTAATGATTAATATTATCCGTGTACGGACAAGAGTAGAAGTGTTATCTGCAAGGAAGCACTATGTATTTTAGCATTTTTTTGCGTGGTTGCAAGCTACTCAAATCTTTCCACTTTTTCTTTTCGGCTGCAAAGATAGAGATATAAATTGGAATAATTACAATTTACGCTTTATTTTAACACATTTAACGTCAGCTTATTGCTGATTGGTTTATTGGAATATCCGTTTGGGGGGAGTAATTGGAAATCAGGTTGATAGCACTCAGGTTATGGGGCTTTAGCGCTTCTTTGGTATTTTACTTGTAGAGTATTTAAAGCAAAAGATCCGTATAAATTGACTGGTATATCATTTATACGGATCTTTACTTACAAATAGATATTGATTATTAGACTTTGCTGTTTGCAGTAATAATAGCCTGGATTGTTTTGGTTATACGTACACCGTTTGATATTACATCAATAGTACATGTAGTTTCTCCGGTATCATTTCCTGCTGTAATCGTCAATATCCCATTTTCAAGATTTATTTTGCTGAATAAATCTTCATTGGCAAATTCTACAGACTTCTGGATAGTAGATTGTATGTTATCGTAGTCTACAACTTTATCGTTGAGATTGATGGTTTTTGTTTCTCCTGGTTCCAATAAAATTTGATTCAACAGAATCTGGGGCTTGTTGGCATCTTCGAAGAAAGGAATTGCCGGGAACCAATAATACCATTCTCCTTCTCCTGCTGTGCCGTTGTTTCCCTTTAGTCCGAAATGAGTAATTTCTTGTCCTTCATTATTGATTTTGTAAATCCAGTTATATAAATAACTGTCTCCCCATCCGTCATGACAAACCGTGAGAATCAGTTCGTCGGTAAGGGGATCTACACGTAATCCGGCTCCATAAAAACAAAGCTGCTGTCCTTCATCACTTATTCCCAGCTTATAGAAATTAGTGTTGGCAGTATTTGTATCAATATTATATTGGACAATACTTTTGGAACCTCCAAACATCCCACCTCCACTTGCCCAGTAGAGTACATTTTTCTGTGTGCTTGCACAAAAACTTCCGGCATTCCAAGCGCCCCATACATTACTCATTTTTTGTCCATCAGGATAGTCTATCTCTGTAGTTTCCAATGTTTCAGGATTTATCTTCATCAGCTTGTCGGAGCCGCCTCCCCATATTGTTCCATCTTTACTTTGGGTAATTGAGTTGAAAGAACCTTCTATTGTATGGATTAACTGATCTGTATGAGCATCAATTACATATATCTTTTTGGAAGATACGGCAAATACTTTACCATTGGCATAACACATGTTTCCTATTTGGCCGGTTATTCCTTCTATGGCATTACCTGTTTTTAGTTGGGTAATATCAAATACTATGATACCGTTGCTTGTGCTGACATAGCCTTTTTGGTCATTTACTCCGATAAAATAACGTCCATCTCCCTGCAAATCTGTAATGGAAACTTTCTTTTTTAAGGTCGTAGCATCGGCTACCACCATGCGAGTACCTTGTTTGGATATGAGATAAATGTAGTCTCCCCATATTGTACCAAATCCGGTAGTTGTACCGAGTGTTTCTCCTTCGTTGGCATTGCGGTAAGCACGATAAGTAATGTCGTAACTGTCTCCGTTTTTCAGAAAATAATTGACTGTTCCCTCGTCGTGTCCAAACCAGTCTTCATTAGCAACGAAAAAGCCTTTTGCAGCCACAGGGGGAGTTGGAGTAGAGTCTTCAATTATATTACCTTCTTGAGTTGGATCATTAGAATCATTACAAGAAGTGCATATAAAAAGTGAGAGTAAAGCAATATTCCAAAACTTGAATGACTTTGTTTTCATTTTATAGTGTAATTAGTATTAATAAAGTGATCTGATTTCTTCTTTCAGCAAATGTAAATCCTCTACGCCTGATATTTCTGTAGAGCACTCTCCTATCCATCCATTTTCCTGGTTAATACCTGTATATATTTTTATGAAGTCTACTCCGGGAAGATGAACTGGATTTCCCTGTGCATCTACAGCCCAGTCAATGTCAATAGCTGCTTCTGCTTCTGTGTTCATTGCATTGTCAGCGTATCCATACTGAAATTTATATAATACAAAATAGTTGCCTTGGCCGCTTTCATCAATTCCGTTTTGTGGAAGGCAGGTTCCTTTGAAGGTAAGTTTATCGGCATTGACCCATTGTGGGAAATAAGGTTGGCTGTAAAACTGATTCATCACTTTATAACCACTGTTACCCTGATTGTCTTCCCAGCGGATGTATTTTTCTTTCTCTTCCGGTGTTGTAGGTACTTTTTCCGGACGATAATAGGTAATTTCATATTCTTTATACAGATGGACATCGTTTCCTGCATTTTGTGCCAGAGTGTACCAAGCCTCTCCCGAAGGATTTCGGTGAGCACTTCCGGCTATCTCGTACCATTCGTCTGCATCTGGCTGTTTATTTCCATTTTTATCATAGGCAACCATGATGATGCCTGGTTCTGAGCTTCCTCCTATCGGGGCATCAGGGCTAGGGTTAGCAGCAGAGTAAAAGGCATTTCCCAATACTCGAAAATCGCATAGCCCGTCTTTGTTTTCAATGGTGTGATCGAATCCTACAGTCACATATCCTCCATATCCTCCCAAAGAAATCATTCCTTTCCTGTTATGACCGATGGCTTTTAAAACCTTCTGATTCATAGTCTCCTGAGTATCTCCTTCTTCGTATTCGGGCATGGTGTTGGTCAGCTGTCCTACGGCTGGCATATAATCAAGAACCTGAGTAATATAGGGTGTACTTCCTGGAGGACAGACTTCAGGTTTTTCATTAGGGTCGTACTCGGAAGTGCAAGATATCATAGTTCCCGCCATCAGGCTACTTGCGGCTATAATTAACCAGGCTGAATGTTGTAACTTTGTTTTCATAAGATCTATATCTTTATTTAGTTTTTAATTAAAATCTTGTGTCGTAAAGGCAAAATGTGCCGGAATATCTCCTGTACGAACTTTCCAGCGTAGCTTTCCTTCTTTGGAGAAACAATACAAGTATCCTGGTGTTACATAGTTGGTAGCATCGGATACAAAAATTTCTTTCGTTTCCGGATTAACAGCTATTCCGTAAGGAAGTTTGATTTCTTTTTCTGTGCCATCGGTAATGAAATTGCCCGGAATCAGTTCTCCTTTCTGAGTGTCGTATCGTGAAAATCCGATTGTATTACTTCCGGTTATGTAATTCCATTCGGTACTTATCATGTAGAGCTGGTCGTCGCAAAGGCACATTTCGTTGGCTGCCACTCCTAAGTTCCCGATAACCTTTTCTGTCTGGCTGTCGATTACGAAAACATCAGATCCTGTACCGTAATAGTCTCCTCTTGAGCTGACGTAGATACGTCCGAACCTGTCAATTTCCATGCGGTGCAGGTTGATGGCTACATCAATGGTATTGACTACCTGAAATGTATTCAAATCGATTACCGAAACAGTGCGGTCGTAATTAGGGAAACGGTATCCTCCGGAGTTGGCCACATATAGTCTGCCGTTGTTGATTACCATTTCTTCCGGCTGGTATCCTACTACCACTTCCCGCGTAATTTGCAAGGTATTGACATCTACTTCTACCACTTTTCCCGGACGTGCATTAGGGTCAATTTGCACGGGACCTGCATATGAGCTGATATAAGCTTTTCCTTCATTAAAAGTGATGTATCGGCAGTTTGTGATATTAATGCTTCCGATATGCACTCCCGTGCGTACATCCATTACTTCTACAAAGTGTGAGCAGTTGATTACGGCAAAAAGTTTATTCCCGTAAATAGCAATGTCATTTCCTACATCGCCTAACTCCTTTACTACTCCGGGATTTCGCTCTGCATAAATGTTGCGGTGATAGCCTCCGGTATTATAATCGAAGAAGTCGAGTGTACACTTGTTGCTTCCCATATTTCCTTCGTTCAATACATAGAGTCCTTTGATTGACTTCGGCAAAGTGGGATCGGTTACATATTCTATTTCAGATTCAATGACCGGAAGTTCTCCCCGGCATCCTGCAAGCATGAAGCCGATGAAGACAGATAGAACAAAACTGTATGTATGGTGGAATAATTTTATAAAGTCCGTTTTCATTTAAAAAGTATATTGTGCAATGAGTTTGAAATTGATACCCGGCATAGGATAGCAAATCACCACTTCGTATTGCTGGTTGAACAGATTGTTGATTTCTAATGTCAGTTTCAAGTCGCCCGGACCGATTCGCTGGGTTTTGGCTACCGATAAGTCGCTGGTATACCATGGCAGCTGGTAATTGGCCAGAATATTGGCTTGCGACGAATACCGCTCTCCTGTATAGATAAAGCTATAGTTGGCTTCCCACGAGCGCCAGTTGGCATTTACTGCTGCCGAACCGCTATGCCAGGGAATGTAAGGTATCTGTCCTCCATAGAATTCATCGTAAGGGTCGGTGAAGTCCTGTGCTTTTTGATAGGTATAGTTGATTCTTCCGTTCAGGTGGAACTCTCTTCCTATTTGCCATCCCGTTTGCAGGGCAGCGTCAATACCTCGTATTTCCACTTTTCCCAGGTTAATCATTGTCCACCGGAAAAAGTTGGAAGTCGGTGTAGCTATAATTTTATTTTCAACTTCGTTGTAATATACGTCTGTCTGCACTTCTATGTAGCGAAGCCAACTATGGGAAAAAGATTTGCTATAGGTAAATCCCAGATTGTACTGGTTTGTATACTCAGGGTCGAGATCTACATTTCCTACAAAAGTATAATACAAGTCGTTCAAGGTTGGCATTCGAAAGATACGCTTGTAAAAGCCACGGATATTCAAGTCGACTGATTTGAATGGCTGATACGAGGCGACTACAGCTGGAGTCCATTCCTGTTTGTCGGGGGCCGATTCGTTTTCTGTCCGGACTTTATCGTGTACAAAAGTTCCAAGCAGGCTGGCCTGTGCTTTAAACCGGTCGAGTGAAATGGCTGTGGCGGCTGCTATCAGTCCGGTATGCCGGCGAGGATATACAAAGTCCTGTAAATCGGCATTCAGTAAATTGAACTGATAGTCGGCAGACACGCTGACATCCCATCCCGGTAAAATGGTAAACCGGTTTGCAGCCGAAGCATAAACTTCCTGTTGGTAATAATGATTGTTGGTATACATCAAAGATTCATCTTTGTTCGGGTCTGCCAGATAATGCAAATAGTCGTAGGCATATTTTACGTTGCATAGCAGGCTGTACCGGGATGAAAAATCTTTTTTGAATGTACCCTGTGTGAAAAAATTAGTATCCCACTGGCGGTCTTCGTGTGAGAACTTGTTGCGTACAATGGCACCGGGATATCCTCGCTCGGAGTTATACAGATAGGCTTTTGCACGCCAATATCCCTGGTCTATTTTTCCAAACAGTCCGCCTTCTACGCGCAGAGCCTGTACATCACCATTTTGACGTACAGCGGTAGTATCGTATCCGTCTTTAGTCTGATAGCGGAATTTATATTTTCCGGTGGTATACATATATTCGGCGCTGAGAGAGCTGTAAAGTTTGTCGTGAATTTTCTGCTCCCATAATATGGAGGGATTGACTACTCCAAACGAACCGGTCTTAAAGGTTGTCTTTACATGGTAACGTTCTTCGTCTTCAAACTTTGGAGTACGCGACTGTAAATAAATAGACCCGGCAGAGCCGAAATCCTTTGCAGGTTGGAAAATAGCACTTTTCTGACCGTTGTACAGCGTAACCGATTCCATGTTGTCCAAAGAGAATCGTCCCAGGTCTACGGTACCGTTCTGTGCGTTACCCAGCTCAATGCCATCGTAGAATACCCCTACATGATTGGTTCCCATGCTTCGGATGTTTACGGTTTTCAGGCCTCCTACTCCTCCGTAATCTTTGATTTGTATTCCGGAGAAATAACGCAATGCATCGGCCACATTATGTGAGCTGAGGCGCTGCAATTCGTTTCCGGACAGTTGCTGTACGGGAATAACTTCTTTTTGGAAAGTACGTGCCGTTACTACGACTTCTCCCAAATGTTGTAGGCTATCCAGCTTACTTTGTGCATATATAGAGATACAATGTCCCCATACAAGGATACACATCAGCCAAACAGCACGCATGATGGTCTGCTTATACATGTCGGTTCTTATAAAATGAAAAAACAGGCTACAGTTTCCCTAACCCCAGAGGGCACTGAGCAAATGAATGATGGCAGGTCTTCTGACTGACTCCCTCTCTGAAACCTTCCCAATATAGCCATTGTATATCAGTGGTATGAGCATTTTTCAGAAAGTTTGGTATAGAGCTTTACAGCAGCGGGACTGTCCGGGATTTTCACCCGATTCCCTTTTAATCCGTTTCCTAGAACAAGGATGTGGAACCAATTCGTGAGCAAATATACTAAATAAATGAAATAGTTGTATCTTGTTTGATGTTTTATCTCGTTGGATACTTAAAACAGGAAGGGTGTCTCATTGTAAGGGTACGTCCGTCTCACTATAAAGAGACGAGTGTCCCACTGCAAGGAGACACCCGTCTCCTTGCAGTGGGACACCTTATACGACTAATATTACTTGCTCTTCTTGAAGAGTCTTCTCTATCAGTTTACTGTGTCTGCCAAATTGTTTTTGGAACTAAAAGTCCATGCTGACAGAAAAACCGAGGTTGCGCAAACTGGGCAGATTGAAATAATCTATTCCCTGCATGAAGTTGCCCATACTGGCCGTACTCATGGGGTCGAACGGGGCTTTGTTGTAAATCATGCACAGGTTGCGTCCTACAAACGAAATCTTGATGCGCTGCATCCAGTTAACCCAACGGTGCATAGGAATGGTATATCCCACCGAGAGTTCTGCCAGACGTACATTGGTAGCGTCGTATATATAGGCTGCCCCTACCCCTTCCGGACCGGTTACATAATTATAATATTGCTTGGCTGGGATAAGCTGCTGTCCTACCCATACACCACCGTTGTTACGTGCATCGGCAGTAGCCTTCGATACACCGTACTGGTCCATCATCGCCTGAGTGAGGGACAGACCTTTTCCTCCAAAGTTTCCCTGTAGTACGAAACTTAAGGCTATTCCTTTCCAGTTGAAGTCGTTGCTCCATCCTATCTGATACTTGGGAGCAGCATTACCGGCATAGGTGTATTCATTGTTTTTTTCCGGTAACCCGTCGCTCCCGATGACAAGGTTTCCTTTGCTGTCGGTGCGGAATGCGCGGACGTATATGTCGCCTATGGAGCCACCTGCGGTAAGTCTTTCCTCGGCCATATTGTTATATTGATTGATAGTAAGAGAGGAAAGAGTAATCGTTTCTCCTGTAGCAGGGTTTTTTAACTGGCCAAATTCCTTGATTTTATTTTTATTCAGTGTGTAGGTAAGGTTACTGTTCCATTGTACCGGACCTAAAGGCTGCTGAAGTCCGATACTTAACTCAATACCCTTGTTTTCAATTTTTGCATTTGTGTAACCATACTCTTCCCCTCCTTTTATCTGAGTACCTACTAAACTTTGGGTAGAAGAAGTATAAAGAGTCAGTCCCACATTCAGCCGGTTGCGGAACAAGCCTATGTCCAGACCGGCTTCGTATGACTTGGTCTGATCGATAGGATTTTCACCTTGTATCAGCATTTCGTACTCGGAGTCCTGGTTCTTTCTCCATAATCCTTCGATAAGAGCATATTGGCAAGCGGTTCCAGTTTTGCTATGGTCGAAGCGAAGTTTGAGGAACGACAATATATCGGAACGGAAAACGGGAAGTGCTGTAGGCACAAAAGCAAACCCTACAGAAGGATAAAGTCCGTCTGCTTCCGAATGGAAAGAACGGTAGTCGAAGTCACTCCATTCTTTCCGTCCGGTAGCATGCAGGTAGAGCATGTCTTTAAAGCCTATCTGCAAGGAGGCAAAGAGGCTTTTTCTTTTGTCTTCGAATGATTCGGAAAGTTGTCTTTTTTGCGTGTCATCGATATTGCCGGTAGAGAAACCGTTAGGTTGGATCAGACCTCCGTTGAGCAAATCGAAATCGTATTGCCGTTTCTGTATGCTTCCTCCTAATAGTGCATTGAACGAAAATGCTCCTATGCGATGGTGCAGGTCAAGGGAAAGGTCACTGTACAGTTGGTGCAGGTCGGCTTTATTTTCTCCATACAGTCCGTTTGGAGAGTGGATAAGGAGCAAACTGGTAGAGGCATAAAGTTCTTGAGTTTGCTTTATCACATCCTTATCATAGCGTATGCGGGCGGAGGCAGAAAGCCAGGAGGTAATGTCGTAACTGATACCGATATTGCCTAAGAAGCGGTCTTTCTTATTGAGAAAGGTGTTCCGGTTGATAATCCAATAGGGATTCTGCCACTCGGAATACGGCCAGTATTGGGCATAGTAATCTTTATCAGGGTCATAGCGTTCGTACCAGGGAACACCGGTAATTTGTCCATATTGATTAGGCCGGAAGTTCAGACATTCCGGATAGAGGTAAACGGGAATGATAGGGTTGAAATTTTCTCCGTGCGACAGCATATTCTGTTCTTTGGTGCGCATGTACATCAGGCTGAAATCAATATGCAGCTTGTTGTCCAACAGTTGGGTACTGTTGCGGAAAGTCAGGTTGTAATGCTTGGAGAGATTGTTTTCTATCAGTCCGGTGGCATGCTGTGTGGCAGCCGAGAAATAGCTTTGGTTGATGTCGGTGCCGGCAGAAAGACTGATGTTATTCTGAATGGTGTGTCCGGTACGGTAGAAGTCGGAAGGATTCCAGGTGGGATCTCCGGTATCCGAAGCTGTATTCCACTGATAATACTGATTCTGAAACTCCGGCATGACAAAAGGTTTGCTGAACGTAGTGCTTTGAGACACATGAATGGCAGGCCGGTGGGTAGTCTTCCCTTTCTTGGTGGTGATAAGAATGGCACCGTTGGCGGCATCGCTTCCGTACAGGGCGGCTGCCGACGGACCGGAGAGAATAGAGACATCTTCTATATCTTCGGCATTAAGAGAAGCAATGGCATCGGCGGTCAGCCCGTATCCGGTGTAGATTGACGAAAGGGTATTGGTGGAAAGCTGGGGGAAGGGAATTCCGTCGATGACATACAGCACATTGTTGTTGCCCCAAATACTGCGTGTACCTCTCATTCGTACACGTACTCCTGCTCCTGTTCCGGCAGAGCTTGGATTGAGAGTGGCACCGGTGGTTCTTCCTATCAGTGAATGGAGGAAATTGGCGTCTTTTACTTGGGTCAGTTCATTCCCCTCTATTTTTTGAATCTGGAAAGGGAGAGTACGAAGGTCTTGTGCACGACCTAAAGCCGTAGTTACAGTGTCTGTATGGGCTACTTGTGTTTCTTGTGCAAATAAAGAATTTGCCGATAGGAATGCTCCTGCATAGAAAAGGAACATTAAGCCAGATGTCTTCATAACATTGCGTATAATAGGTTTTCTAAGGGTACGCAATATCGGAATTTTGACAGAATTTTACAACTGTTTAACACCTCTTTCTTTGTGATTGCGATGCAATTTATTCGGATTCAGTGAGCAAGAGTCTGTTTAGTTCGGAAAGAGACTGATGAAGAACAGGATGAATGAAATCGGGAGCAATTTCTGCCAAAGGTTCCATCACGAAGCGACGTTCCGTCATCAAGGGATGCGGAATGGTAAGTTCGGGAGTCTGCAGTGTAAGATTGTCGTACAGCAGGATATCAATATCTATCGGACGGTCGGAATATACTCCTTGTACAGATTTCTGTTTTCGTCCCATTTCCCGTTCTATCTCCTGTGTAAAGTGTAATATATCGGTAGGAGATAATGTGGTTTCTATACAAGCTGCCGCATTAAGGAAGGTATGCTCGGAAACGAATCCCCATGCAGCGGTTTCATAAAAAGAAGACAGGGAAATAACTTTCCCTATCTTCCTGTTTATTAAATAGACGGCAGTACGTAAGTTTTCTTCTTTATTGCCTAAGTTTGTACCTAAGCCTACGTATACTTTTGCCATGATGCAGTTGTGTTTTTATTTGTCTAAAATCAACATGGCATCACCGTATGTTCCGAAGCGGTAATCTTCTTTCAATGCGGTGTTGTAGGCTTCCATAATCAGTTCATAACCTCCATAAGAGCATACCAGCATCAGCATGGTAGACAGCGGCATATGGAAGTTGCTTACCATAGCGTTGGCTACAGAGAAGTCGTAAGGAGGGAAGATAAACTTGTTGGTCCATCCTTCGAATTCTTTCAAATGTCCGTCTGTGCCTACGGCCGTTTCGATGGCACGCATCACTGTAGTACCTACGGCACACACACGGCTGCCACGGTCTTTGGCCTCGTTGACAATGCGGCATGCTTCTGCATTGACAAACATCTGCTCTGAATCCATTTTATGTTTGGTCAGGTCTTCTACATCAATGTCGCGGAAGTTACCCAAACCGGCATGCATGGTAATGAAAGAAAAGTCGATGCCTTTGATTTCCATTCGCTTCATCAATTCGCGGCTGAAATGCAAGCCTGCGGCAGGGACAGTAACAGCTCCTTCGTTTTTAGCAAAGATATTTTGGAAACGCTCTTCGTCTTCAGGTTCTGCCGGTCGTTTGATAAATGGAGGCAATGGGGGTTCTCCCAGTGCATACAAAGCCTTTTTGAATTCATCGTGTGGACCGTCGTACAGGAAGCGAAGGGTACGTCCGCGTGAAGTAGTATTGTCGATTACTTCGGCTACCATTGAGTCATCGTCGCCAAAGTACAATTTGTTACCGATACGGATTTTGCGGGCAGGGTCTACCAATACATCCCACAAGCGAAGTTCTTCGTTCAGTTCGCGCAACAGGAATACTTCGATGCGGGCTCCGGTTTTTTCCTTGTTTCCATACAAACGTGCAGGAAAGACTTTTGTATCGTTGAAGATAAATACATCTTTGTCATCAAAGTAGTTTAAGATGTCTTTGAACATTTTATGTTCGATTTCTCCGGTAGCCTTGTTTACTACCATCAGACGAGATTCATCTCTGTATTTTGCCGGATGAAGGGCGATACGTTCTTCCGGTAATTTGAATTTGAATTGTGATAGCTTCATCTTTTGCGTTCCTTTCTTTCCTTAATCGTTTATAACTTCTATTTCTTGTTTCTCGAGCCATTCCGGGAAGTTTTCTACTTCCATGCAATCTTCAAGTCTGACCTCTCCTACTCTTGTGCGTATGAGTCCTGTCAGATGGGCACCGCTGTCCAGCGCTTCACCGATGTCGCGTGCCAGCGCACGGATGTATGTGCCTTTACTGCATACTACCCTTATCTTTATTTCCGGCAGGTTACATTCCAGCAATTCTATTTCGTCGATGACCAGTGTTTTGGCTTTCAACTCTACTTCGTTTCCTTTTCTTGCCAGGTCGTAAGCACGTTTTCCGTCTACTTTGCAGGCTGAGAAAGCCGGTGGAATCTGCTCGATGGTTCCTACGAACTTTTTCAGCACTTCTTCTACCAGTTCCCGGGTAATATGTTCGGTAGGATAAGTCGCATCAATTTCTTTTTCCAAATCGAATGAAGGAGTGGTAGCTCCCAGTTGAAGGGTTGCTATGTACTCTTTGGTGTGGTACTGGAATTCTTCAATACGTTTGGTTGCCTTTCCGGTACATATAATCATGACTCCTGTAGCCAGTGGGTCAAGTGTTCCGGCGTGTCCTACCTTAATCTTTTTTACGCCTAACTTTCGACTGATGTGATATCTTATCTTGTTGACAACCGCAAACGATGTCCATCGTAACGGTTTGTTGAAATATAATATTTCTCCTTCTTTGAAATTCATTCTTTATATATGGGGACAATGGGTTAGCTGAGTATGATGGTCAGTATACCGGCAATGGCACAATAAATTCCAAAATAAATCAGTTTACCTTTCTTTACAATGTTGATCATCCATTTGCAGGCGATGCATCCCGAGATGAAAGCTGCCAGAAAGCCTACGATTAGCGACAAGGTAGAGATTTCTGCACCGGCTGCAGAGGAATCTTTTATGATTTCCATTCCACTAAGTAAAGCTTCGCCAAGAATAGGAGGCATTACCATCAGGAATGAGAACTGAGCCAGTGATTCTTTCTTGTTTCCTAGAATAAGTCCGGTAGCAATGGTAGAACCAGAACGTGATAATCCCGGTAGTACGGCACAAGCTTGAGCCAGACCAATGATGAATGCATCTTTTGCGCTAATCTTTTCTTTGATACGAGGTTTAGCATAGTAGGAATAGGTAAGCAGAAGAGCTGTTAAAAGTAACATGCATCCTACTATAAACAGACCTGAACCGAAAATATCTTCTACATAATCTTTAAAGAATACACCTATGATACCAATCGGAATCATGGATATAATGATGTTGATAACATAACGGGTTTCTTCATTCATCTGGAACTTGAATAATCCACGGAATATCCAACTGATTTCTTTCCAAAGAATGACCAGTGTACTTAAAACTGTTGCTACATGGACAACGATGGTAAAGGTAAGATTCTCTTCTCCTTCAATACCAAATAATGCTGATCCGATAGCAAGATGTCCGCTACTGCTGACTGGAAGGTATTCTGTCAATCCCTGCAGAATACCCAAGATTAAAGCTTCAATCCAACTCATGTTTATTTTTCTATTTTATCTGTAGGTTTTCGGAGTATACCGTAAATCATAAATATAAATCCCAGGAAACAAACTACCGGAGCAACTTTAATACGACGTACGCTGAAAATGTCTGGTTGAAACATCGTTTCATTGGAACCAGGTCCGGTCATGAGTAAAAAGCCGATAATAATTACTACCATCCCTATTCCCAATAGGATGAAGTTAGTCTTATCAAAGGCAAAGTTCTTTTTGTCCATACTGATGAAAAATAAAATATTAATAGATTTTTATTTGCTGTATAAATCGCTAACCTTCATACGCAAGTATTTGTTGATGGATATCAAGGCGCAGAAAGTTGTAATAATGATACCGAAAACAAATACAGAAGTCATGACAACCAGTATTACCGAAGGAGTGATGACTGCTAACAGATCCGGTTCGTATCGTACCAGAAGATAAGCCATTGCAGTTAGTAAAGCATTAGCCATTGCTGCAGCTAAAACTCCTACCCAAATATTACGGATGAGGAAAGGACGGCGTATGAAATTCCAGCTGGCTCCTACTAGCTTCATTGTGTGGATAAGGAAGCGTTTGGAATAGATAGCCAATCGGATTGTATTGTTGATTAGAGCAAATGAGATTAGAGTCAGTAAAGCAGCCAGAACCAGCAGGACAATACTGATTTTTTGGATGTTTTTATTTACCGCATCCAACAAATCTTGCGGATAGTTGACTTCAAGTATGTGCTTATGGGAAAGTATTTCATCCTTTATCCACGCAATACTGTCCGCATTGGCATAATCGGCATTGAGTGTGACCTCAATGGAAGCGGTGAATGGATTATGGCCTAAAAATTCGGCAGGGTCAGTACCCATGGCTTCGGTCTGCTCTTTCAGTGCCTGTGTCTTGGATATGTAAGTAGTTTTCTTGATGTAAGGAAATCCGTTCAGCTCTTTCTGGAAACGGGTGATTTCTGCTTCCTTCATATCATCGCTGATAAGTATTGATACTGCTATGTTTTCGCGTACATATACAGATAAGTTATTGGCGGCCATGAGAAAGAACACGACCAATCCCAATAGAAGCAGTACCAGCATCGTACTGATACTGGAAGTGATGAACTGCATATCGAAGAAAGCTACCAATTTTTTACTCATAATCACTTCTTTCTAAAAACGTAGATAATGGAGCTGCTTCGCTCCTTTTTAGCTTGTGAAGCAAACCATGCTTCTGTACCAGTCAGCAATCCTTTCAGGAATGGATGACGGCTTTTTTTGTATTTTTCGGTGAGCATGGATACATAAAAGGCATCGAACGGCATGGGATGTTGTTCTGCTAAAATGAAGCCATGTTTAGCTCCGAATTGTTGCATGGTAGACGGAGTGAAATGCCACAAATGTCGTGGTGTATCATAGGCTGCCCACATTTCTTTGTATTTCTGGGCATCGAATGAGTTAGGATTAGGAACTGCAACAATCAGAACTCCTCTTTCCTTTAGAATACGGTTCAATATTTCCCATGTTTCATTCAGATGCTCGAGATGTTCCATTACATGCCAAAGTGTAACGACATCAAATGATGCATCTTTTTGTGATGAAAGTGCTTCGGAAGGCTGTACATCTAAGCCAAAATGTTCTTTGGCAAATTCACGTGCCTGTGGACTTTTTTCTATGGCTGTTACTTTCCATCCTTTTTCTGCCATAAAGTGGCTGAAATATCCTGTCCCAGTACCGATGTCTAATAGATTTCCTTCGTTCAGGCGGCTGCTGTGCTTTACAAGTCTTGCCTTGCGGGAAAGCATATAGCGGCGTACCTGATGATAAATCCGGTTCATCAGGCCTTTATGTGTATCGCTGTGCGAAATATAATCCGGTGATTCGTAGTATCTACCTATTTCGGCTTCTACAGGGACACGCTGAGTGAAAAGAAAGTGGCACTGCTTGCACTGTTCTACGTCGAACTTTTCGCCGGTAGCATAGTGATCCGTGCAGGTCATCACTTTCTGAAATTGGCTATTCCCACAAAGGGGACATTTATTTATATTTAGTATATTCACTTTATTCCCTAATTTGCTGCAAAATAACAAATAAATTGATTATATACCCTATTCTATTAAACGTTTTTAATATATTCTCTGAAAATAATGGAGGACAAAAAGAAATGGACAATATTCAATTGAGGATTCCCGGACTTTGTGATGAATTTATAGGCAACAGCTTCCTTAAAACAAAATAGAGCAAACAGATTGGGCTATATAGCCTCAGTCTGTTTACTCTATTCAATTATCTATTTCGGGTAGTTTATTCTGTTACTTCTACTCCTTTCAATGTAGCAGAGCTTGATTCTGTGATACGGACTTTTACAAAATCGCCGATGCGGTGTGTACCTCGGTCGAATACGACAACCTTGTTTTGCTCGGTACGGCCAAATAACTGCTCTTTAGATCGTTTGGAAACACCTTCTACTAATACTTCGAATGTCTTACCCACATCTTTGGCATTGCTTTCTGCCGAAAGTTGATTCTGTAATTCAATCATTTCATTCAGACGGCGGATTTTTACCTCTTCAGAAATGTCATCGGGAAGATGTTTTGATGCATAGGTACCCGGTCTTTCAGAATACTTAAACATGAAAGCTGAATCGTAGGCACATTCGCGCATGAGCGAGAGTGACATCTGATGATCCTCTTCTGTTTCGGAGTGGAATCCGGAGAAAATATCAGTACTTAAGCCACAATCGGGGATGATGCGACGGATAGCTTCTACCCTTTCCAAATACCATTCGCGGGTATACTTACGATTCATCAGTTTCAGGATTCTGGAACTTCCGCTTTGTACCGGCAAATGAATGTGCTTACATACATTAGGTATTTCTGCAATGACATGGAGGGTTTCATCGCTCATATCTTTAGGATGTGAGGTCGTAAAGCGTACGCGCATGCCTGGTACTGCTTCGGCTACAATACGAAGCAACATAGGGAAAGTTACTGTCTCCCCTTCTCTTTCAAATCGGTAAGAGTTGACATTCTGCCCCAGCAAAGTTACTTCTTTATAACCTTTCTGTTCCAAGTCGTGTACTTCATTTAAAATGCTTTCTACGTCACGGCTACGTTCACGTCCGCGTGTGTAAGGCACAATGCAATAGTGGCAGAAATTGTTGCAGCCACGCATGATTGATACAAATCCGGAAATGTGATTTCCACAGATACGGGATGGAATGACATCACGATAAGTCTCGGTGGTAGACAGTTCTACGTTGATTGCTTTTTCTCCGGCTTCTACAGCTGCTATCAAATCAGGAAGTGTCAGGTATGAGTCTGGACCAGCTACAAGATCTACATGATGGTTTTCAATCAAATCATTCTTTACACGTTCTGCCATACAGCCTAATACTCCCACAATAAGATGCTTGCGCTTTTTGCGAAGAGAGTGGAAAAATTCCAGACGATTCAGAATCTTCTGTTCTGCGTTATCGCGGATAGAACAAGTGTTCATAAATACCGCATCAGCTTCTTCAAGTGTTTCGCAAGGCGAGTATCCTGCCATCTGCATGATGGAAGCAATTACTTCACTGTCGGCTACATTCATCTGGCAGCCATAGGTTTCGATAAACAGTTTCTTGTTTTCGTGTTCAGTTGCAGATTTAAAGTCTGCTCCTGTGTTTTCTTTTGTCATAGGATTCTTATTATAAAAATTAGTGTTATTGTTTGCAAAGATACCTCTTTCCGTGTTAACTTCCATAAAACCGGTAGGATATATAGGAATTATTCGTATCTTTGGCTAAAACCCTTAATATTTGTTTGATATGGAAGTCTTTCAGGTTTTGGTTGTTTTAGCAGTGATAGCCGTTACGGCTTGGCAGAAAAGCCGGGAGAAAAAGGTGAAATGTATGCAAACTTTTAAGCAGCAATCGACCGAAGAACCGGACACTCCCCTATCTCCTCTTTCGCTTGATGCAGAAATTGGAGCGAAAAAGAAAAGGGAGATAAGCAGACCGGTGAGAGATAAACTTCCCTCTCCTTCAATAGAATCGGCTGTACATAACAAGCAGTCTTCTTCTGTCAAACTAAGTACCCTTGAGGAAGCGCGTCGTGCTTTTATCTATTCTGAAATTTTTAGCAGAAAGTATAAATAGTATGGCAGACATGCCGAATTTTTTCTATTTTTGGAATCTGATAACCGAACTATATTTTTTAATACTAACGATAAACACTGAATAAAATGAGTTTTACTTTTATGTCGGCAGCCGAAGCTGCAAGCCTTATAAAAGATGGAGAGATTTTAGGACTGAGCGGTTTTACCCCCGCAGGAAGTCCGAAAGCAGTTGTTGCGGAACTGGCAAAGATAGCCGAAGAAAAACATGCACGAGGTGAACATTTTCAGGTAGGTATTATTACAGGTGCCTCTACAGGGGATTCTTGTGACGGTGCATTGACCCGTGCAAAAGCAATCAGTTTCCGTGCTCCTTATACAACCAATGCAGATTTTCGTAAAGCCGTAAATAATGGAGAAATCCGTTATACAGATATTCACCTTTCACAATTGGCCCAACGTTTGCGTTCAGGTTTTCTTGGTCATGTAAGTACCGCAATTGTTGAGGCTTGTGAGATAACAGAAGATGGCCGTATCTATCTGACAGCCGGTGTAGGTATTACTCCTACAGTAGCGCGCCTGGCAGATCGGGTGATTGTAGAATTGAATGCTGCTCACAGCAAGAATCTTATCGGTATGCACGACTTGTATGAAATGGAACGCCCACCCTATCGTCGTCCGATTCCAATTGTTCGCCCCAGCGACCGTATCGGTCTTCCTTATATTCAGGTAGACCCCTCGAAGATAGTTGGTGTAGTTGAAGTAAATATACCGGATGAAGCTCGTGGCTTCCACGATTCAGATCCTGTAACTGATAAGATTGGCCAGAATGTAGCTGAATTCCTGGCAGCAGATATGAGAAGAGGTGTAATTCCTTCTACTTTCCTTCCGTTGCAATCAGGTGTGGGTAATATTGCCAATGCAGTATTAAGTGCTCTGGGTAAAGATTCCAGCATTCCGCCGTTCGAAATGTATACTGAGGTTATTCAGAATTCAGTAATCAAGCTGATAAAAGAAGGTCGCATCAAGTTTGGAAGTACCTGTTCTTTGAGTGTGACCAATGATTGTTTGCAGGATATTTATGATAACATGGACTTCTTCCGCCACAAATTGATTCTACGTCCTTCCGAAATATCCAATTGCCCGGAAGTTGTCCGTCGAATCGGTGTCATTACAATGAATACTGCAATTGAAGCAGATATTTATGGTAATGTGAACTCAACTCATATTTGCGGAACGAAGATGATGAATGGAATTGGCGGCTCTGGTGATTTTACCCGTAGTGCATACATTTCTATATTCTCTTGTCCGTCTACAGCTAAAGGAGGATGTATCAGCTCTATCGTACCTATGGTATCTCATCAGGATCATAGTGAACATTCTGTTAATGTGATTGTCACAGAACAAGGTGTTGCCGATTTGCGTGGTAAAAGCCCTATGGAACGTGCCAAAACTGTTATTGAGAATTGTGCTCACCCCGACTATAAACAGTTATTGTGGGATTATCTCAAGATCTCTACCAAAGGACAGACTTCTCATTATTTGCCTGCTATATTGGGTATGCATCAAGTGTTTATAGAGAAAGGTGACATGCGTTTGACAAACTGGGCCGATTTTGTAAAATAAGTAAAAGTATAAATACAATTTATCCTATTGTATCGAGCATTAAAATAGCTTGGTACAATAGGATATTTTTTGTCTAAATTCCGGTTATTAGTTGTCTGTTCCGGTTGTTTCTTTTTCAAGAAATGCAGCCGCTTCTGCTTCTGCAATAATGCGTTCGTGGTCTTCATATTTTTCAGAAATAGTTTCTTCCTGTATGAAAGACTCTTTTAGCTCATCAATCGGTGCCGGATGCTTCTCCTTTTCTGTATTTGTCGGATTTTCAGCTTTTTCACGTTCTGCTTTTGCTGCAAAAATGATATCAATAAATTGCGGATCATTTTTGATTTTGTTCAGTGTTTCGTGAGCAGCCTCCTGTTGTGATTCTTTTTTAGAGTATCCTTTACCTTTTCCAGCAGCTATATTTTCAACCAATATTTGCGATTCGAAAACAGGATTCTGATCTTCATCGTGAGATTGTTCAAGTAATTCGAAGCTGATTTCAAATTTGTTTTTCTGACTCCATTCTATCAGTTTCGATTTAAAGTTCACCTCTTTGCGTGAGATTTTCTCCAAATTCAAATATTGTTTGATAATACGCTCTTCCATGAATATTTTGCAGGCACCGTAGCCTCGGTCCAGATAAATAGCTCCTATCAAAGCTTCGAATGCATTCCCGCACATATAACTGTTGTGCGACGACTGTTTCGTAGTGTATTTTATTAGCTTATCCAGACCTATTTGCTTACCGATGTGGTTCAGAGTTTCTCGCTGTACTATTTTAGAACGTGTATTTGTAAGAAATCCTTCCCGTTTTCCCTCAAAACGTTTGTAAACAATATCTGCTACAACTGCATCCAAAATAGCATCTCCCAGAAATTCCAGTCGTTCGTTATTCAACAAGCGTCCCTTCCCTGCTTTGATAGAAGAAGACTTATGTAGCAGAGCTTGTTGATAAATGCTAATGTTGTGTGGATAAAATCCAAGTATTCTATAAAAACAAAGATAAGGCTCCTTATCCTTTCGGAAGAGGAGTCTTATCTTATTTGTTATATTGCTAAACACAGTTTATTCAGTGTATTTTTTTACGATTACACATGCATTGTGTCCACCAAAACCAAATGTATTACTTAACGCAGCACGAACGGTACGTTTTTGTGCCTTGTTGAAAGTGAAGTTCAGGTTGTAATCGATTTGTTCATCGTTGTCACCTTCTTCATGGTTAATAGTAGGAGGAACAATGTCGTTCTTAACAGACAATACGCTAGCAATTGCTTCTACTGCACCAGCAGCTCCAAGCAAGTGTCCAGTCATAGATTTGGTAGAGCTGATATTCAGTTTGTAAGCATGTTCTCCAAACAAAGCCTGGATTGCTTTTACTTCTGAAATGTCTCCTACCGGTGTAGAAGTACCGTGTACATTGATGTAGTCGATATCCTCCGGTTGCATACCTGCATCTTCGAGCGCATTTGTCATAACCAGTTTCGCACCCAGACCTTCAGGATGAGAGGCTGTTATATGATAAGCGTCGGCTGATGCACCTGTTCCGGCCAGTTCGGCATAAATCTTAGCACCACGGGCTTTTGCATGTTCCAGTTCTTCCAAAATCAAACATCCGGCACCTTCACCCATTACGAAACCGTCGCGGCTTGCGCTGAACGGACGTGAAGCGTGGCTTGGATCGTCATTTCGGGTAGACAGTGCATTCATTGCGTTGAAGCCACCTACACCAGCAGGGTAGATTGTTGCTTCAGCACCTCCAGCCACAATCATGTTTGCTTTTCCCAAGCGAATCAAGTTGAATGCTTCACCGATAGCGTTTGATGAAGAGGCACAAGCAGAAGTGGTAGTGAAGTTAGGACCGTGAAATCCATAAATCATAGAGATGTGTCCTGATGCAATGTCTGCAATCATTTTCGGGATAAAGAATGGGTTGAAACGTGGGCCAATAGTATCTTTGGTCTGTGCGTAGTTTAAAACTTCTTCTTCGAAAGTATGAAGTCCACCGATTCCTACTCCGAAAATTACTCCGATTTTGTTTAAATCTTCTTTTTCGACGTCAATGTTGGCATCAGCTACAGCTTCTTTGGCAGCAGTGATGGCATACTGAGTATAAAGGTCCATCTTACGAGCCTCTTTGCGGTCGATAAAATCGGTCGCATTGAAGTTCTTTACCTCACAAGCAAACTGAGTCTTGAACTTGCTGGCGTCGAAATGAGTAATAGGTCCCGCTCCGCTTACTCCGTTAATCAGGTTGTTCCAGAATTCAGGAACAGTATTACCTACAGGAGTCAATGCACCGAGACCTGTTACTACAACTCTTTTTAATTCCATAAGAAGAATTAATTATTTTGCGTTAGCTTCGATGTAAGAGATAGCGTCGCCTACAGTCTGGATTTTTTCTGCCTGATCATCTGGAATAGAGATACCGAATTCTTTTTCGAATTCCATGATCAATTCTACTGTATCCAAAGAGTCAGCACCCAGGTCGTTAGTGAAGCTTGCAGTTGTTGTTACTTCTGATTCTTCTACGCCCAATTTATCAACAATAATCTTCTGTACTTTTGATGCGATTTCAGACATAATTTTAAAATTTTAAGTTTATAAATAGAATAAATTGTTTACTTTTCGGTGCAAAGGTGTGAATATTTCTTGTTCTATACAAATATTCCGGCAAATAAATGCATATTCTTTGCACATTTTTATATATTATGTGCATGAAAAACCATTTTAGAGTGACTATGAATTAGTTCTCTCCAAAATTAGCTTCTATTGTATCCAGAATCTGATTCAGACTTTCAAGAGTTTCAGCGCGTAACATGGCAATCCGTGTTTCTTTAAAGTTCGGTATTCCCTTAAAAAGAGGGGAGGCCGCCAAGTGTCGTCGTACATGTAAAATACCCCGGCGTTCATCAAGCAAGTTTACACTGTCTTGTACCTCCCGTCGCAGGATATCCATTCTCCATTTGAAGGAGAGGGGAGGAAGTTCTTCTCCAGTATTCAGATAGTGTTTTACTTCTTTAAAAATCCAGGGGCGTCCAAAACTTCCGCGTCCTATCATGATGGCATCTACTCCGTATTTGTCGAAACACTCTTTGGCGCGTTGGGGAGTAGTGACATCTCCGTTTCCGATGATAGGAATACGCATCCGAGGATTATTTTTTACTTCTCCAATTAGTGTCCAGTCTGCTTCTCCGGTATACATTTGCGCACGGGTACGTCCGTGTATGGTAAGTGCTTCGATTCCACAGTCCTGTAGCTGTTCTGCCAAGTCGACAATAATTTTATGCTCGGCATCCCATCCCAAGCGAGTCTTGACTGTGACCGGAATCTTTACAGCATTTACGACAGCTCGGGTAATTTCCAGCATTTTAGGTACATTTTGCAGCATGCCAGATCCGGCTCCTTTACCTGCTACTCGTTTTACAGGACAGCCAAAGTTTAAGTCCAGAATATCTGGTTGTGCCTGTTCTACGATACGTGCAGCCTCTACCATGGTTTCTGTATCTTTTCCGTATATCTGTATTGCAACCGGACGTTCTGCATCGCTGATGTTCAGTTTTAGCATCGTTTTCCCAACGGAACGGATCAGTGCATCGCTCGATACAAATTCTGTATATACCATATCGGCTCCGAATTCCTTACACAATAGTCGGAAAGCCGGATCGGTTACATCTTCCATTGGAGCCAATAGTACAGGCTTTTCTCCTAAATCTATGTTTCTAATCTTCATATTGACATGCTTTTAGGCTGCAAAGTTAATAAAAATCTGCATGAGTTGATGAGGCTATGGGTAATACCATTTTTATCCCATGATATAATATGGAGCCTGCTTATTTTTAATAAAATAAAAACTCCCAGATGAACTGTGGCTCATCTGGGAGTGTATAACAAACTGTTTTTATATGAACTTTAATTATAGAATGGAAGCATTGGGTATTTTGTGTAAAGATTTGCATTCTGCAATTCTTCCTTTTCCGGAATACGGAACAGATAGTATTTGCTGTTCGGTTCAAATGCTGATCCATCGGGGAAGACTGTTCTTGCTGCAGTATGTCCCTGGATGAGTGTACATCTTTCCTTTTTGTAGCTTTCGGGTTTATCATCTGCAAAAATCAGATTACCGTTTTCGTCTACAATAGGAATATTAGAATTGCTTCCATCAGGATTAAGAACACATTCTACGTAATGACTCCAGTTTTTACGTTCCAGACTTTTCTGATTGCGGAGCAAGTCTGTCAGAGAAAATCCTTCTCCCCACAATTCTTTGCGGCGTTCCATCCAGATTTCTTCTCTCAGCTCATCACCTGTTGCAGTAACCTCTTCTGCAGTGTGCCCAGCTTTCAATCGTGCCTGGCGTAACTCTTTCAACAGGTTCTGCGCTTCACCTTCTTTACCAGACAAATAAGTAGCAGCTTCTGCTTTAATGAGGAACATTTCTGCTACGCGCATCAGGATAATGTCTGCCAATGCATTGTTGATATCGGCAAATTTGAACTTATAGTTCAGCATAGTCCATTCGCCATAACCTGCGTTAGGTCCCCACTGGAATAAATCTTTTCGGTAGTCATTGTCATCAAATTCTTCTTTAAAATAGGGGTCTACATTAAAGCAGCTGTAATAAGAGCCCTCAGTTGTGCAGTCTTTGAAGTTGAAGTTATAGGCAGACAGATTATCTTCCTGAGTAGAAGAAAATCCCCACATCCATTCTTCGTTAGTTGCATCGTTGAATCCTCCCTTAAATTCTTCTTCCGACATGAGGTATTTGTTTTTGGCAGTCATGGCTTCGTCTGCATATTTGTAAGCATCTTCCCATTGTTCCGCATACAAGTTGGTGCGTGCCAGCAATCCTTTTACTACAGTCTTGTCTATACGGTACTGATCGGTTGCATTGATTCCGCGGTTATAACTGTCTGGAATCAGGCTATATGCTTCTTTCAAGTCGGTCAGTGAGCGTTGGAATACCTCTTTTACAGTCGATGCCGGTTTACCGGTCATTGCCATGTTCAGGCCGGTTGGTTCTGTATAGATAGGAGCACATGCATGGTTTGCATACTGTTCGTTTCCTACTCCGAAAGAGTAGTGAGTAGCCAGAAGCATATATACATAGCCACGTGTAGCCAATGCTTGCCCTTTAATAATATTTTTTTCATTATCACTTCCTGCAGCCTGGTCGATATTGGCAATGATGTTGTTGCAGTTATTGATAGCATCGTAAAACAACTTCCATGCCATATTGTTAATTTCTCCGCGTCCGTAGCCGTTGGTAAGACTGTAACTTGAGCTATATCCGTAGCTGGTTGTTCTTACTACATCCGATCCGGCGAAATCATCATTCATCATAATAGAGCCTAATCCGATAGATGCGTAGGTGGAACCGTTTGTAAAAAGAGAGCTCCATGTACCGTTTAGCACACTTTCGCAACGTGCTGTAGTTTTAAATGCGTCTTCAGAAGGAAGGTAGTTAGTGGGAATCGTATCCAAGTCGCAAGATGCCATGCTACATGCGAGTAATATCCCCCAGGCTATATTTTTATAACTGAATTTCATATTTTAAAAATTAAATTAAAGTGTTACATTAATACCGAATGAGAAAGTTTTCATAGCAGGGTAGCGGAATGAAACAGAACCACTGATAGGCTGTTCCGGATCAAGACCTTGCTGGTGACTGAATGTCAGTAAGTTTTCTCCCTGCAAGAAGACACTTGCTTCTTTCAGTGATGCTACGTGTATCCATTTTTTCGGTAATGTATAACTTAATGTCACAGTTTTTAAACGTAAGAATGAACGGTCTACGAGCCAACGGCTTGAACCACTGGTGAAGTAGTCTGTCTGGTTATAAGACAGTTTGGGGACATCGGTAATATCACCCGGCTTTTGCCAGCGTTCCAGCATTTCTTCGCTCAGTGAACTACCGTTACCTCCAGAGGTTTTCATCATCATCACATAGTCGTTGTTGTATAATTTACCTCCAATTGCATAAGAGAACAACATCGACAAGGATACATTTTTCCAAGTCAAATCAGACTGGAAACCTCCGGTCAGTGTCGGCAGTGAACTTCCCAATTTAACTTTGTCATTTGAGTTCAGGGAAGAGTAGTCGCTTGTTGGTACTCGGCTTCCGTCTTTTTGTGTTTTATACCATTGCGGTGCACCTGTGTCAGGATTAACTCCTGCCCATTCATACAACCAGTAATCGTACAAAGAGCCGCCTTTTACCCATTTTTTTGCACCGTTCCACATAACGTCTGTAGGAAGTTCTACAATTTCATTTTTATAGGTAGTTGCGTTTGCACTTAATTTCCATGTCCAGTCTTTAGTTAGAATAGGGGTTCCGCTGATTGTGAATTCCCAACCATAGTTTTTCAGCTTACCGATGTTGGCATCAATACTAGAGAATCCGCTTGATGGAACCAGGTCGCGTGAGAACAGCAAATCTTTAGATGAACGCTGGAAGTATTCGATAGTACCGTTCAAGCGGTTGTTCCAGAATCCGAAATCCAAACCGATATTCAGGTTTAAGTTAGTTTCCCAAGTCAAGTTAGGAGTAGCCAGACGATAAGCTGTCAATGCAGGGTTTCCAAACAGGCTTCCCATACCATACAAAGCCTGATATGCATAGTAACCTACATTATCATTACCCTGTGCACCATAGCTGGCACGCAAAGTCAAGTTTGTCAACCAGTCATTTGCAGCCGATTCGAGGAATTTTTCGCGTACGATTTTCCAAGAAGCACCAAAAGACCAGAATGTTCCCCAGCGATGATCTGGATGGAAACGAGAAGAACCGTCTGTACGTACAGAAGTTGATGCAAAATATTTTCCTTGGTATGAGTATTCTGCACTACCAAAATAACTCAATAATTTGTACTGGTCGCTGTAACCAGAGAAACTGTTCAGTGTAGAAGCAGCATCGGGTTCAAAATATCCGTCGGTAATTACACCCGAACGTGAACCGCCGAAGCTGGATGTATTGTATTCATAATACTCCTGACCCAACATTACACGCACATCGTGTGCATCGTTGAATGTATGATTCCAGTTCACTACATTGTTGAATGTCATACCGGTAGTACGGTTATTTTCTTTCTGTACACTTCCTATCAAAGGTTGTTTACCATAAGTCGGGTTATCATAAAAATGAGTGAAACGGCTGTTATAGTCTAAGTTTACAGACATCTTGTAACTCAATCCTTCAATCGGAGTAATTTGCAAAAATCCACGTACAGATGCAGCGTCACGTTTGTATTCTTTTTTGTCATAGTACATAGACTGTGCAAAGTTATGTCCGTTGTAAGAGCCTTTACGATAGGTACCATAATCGTAGATTCGGTTACCGTTTTCATCCAGAATGTATTCTCCGGTATCCATATTACGTTCGTAAACCGGATAGAATGAAGGAATGCTACGAGCTGCCAATACAATATTGCCAATTGCTGTGTCATTTTGTTTCGGATAATTTTGGATAGAATGGCTTGCCGATACGTTCAAACCTACTTGCAACCAATCACGTAAATCAGTGGTAATATTGGTTCTTAAGTTGTAACGTTTAAATCCAGAACAGATATAAGCACCTTGATCGTCCAGATAACCCAATGAGAAATAGTATTTGGTTTTCTCGCTACCGCCAGATACACTGGCATTCAAATCTGCATAGTGTGCATCTTGTGTCAATGCATCTTCCCAACTGTCGTCCCAGAGAGGAGTGGCTCCTTCTACCAAGTTTCCGTACTGGTCAATAGGTTGAGGATATTTGCTACCGTAAGGGTTGATACCCAGTCCGCCAGTACCGGTAGTAGTCAAGACAGCTGAGGCTGCTTTTCCGGCATCTTCAGCGCTCATTGCATTTTTTCCGGTCATATAGCTGTTGCGGAGTGCTTCCCATTGCAGTTTGAAGTAGTCGTTTGTACTTAACTGATTATAATCGCTGACAGCACGGCTTGAAAAACCATATTTAGCAGATAACTGGATGGTTGGTGCAGAACCGGTTTGTCCTTGCTTGGTTGTAATCATAATTACACCATTGGCAGCACGAGAACCGTATAGTGAAGCTGCTGCTGCATCTTTCAGCACAGTGACAGAAGCAATGTCTTGTGATGAAATAGAAGACAATTTTCCATCGTAAGGAACTCCGTCAACTACATACAAAGGAGTTTGTGAAGCATTTACAGATCCTACACCACGAATATAGATATCTGCATCTTCACCCGGTTGGCCGCTGGTAGAGAATGACTGCAAACCAGCTACGGTTCCCTGCAATGCTTTAGAAACGCTGGCTACCTGTGATGAGGCCACAATTTTTTTGTCAATTACACTGGCTGAACCTGTAAAGGTAGACTTCTTTGCAGTACCATAAGGTACGGCAATCACTACTTCTTCCATCGCAATAGATGATTCTTCCAGATTTACGTTGATTACTTTTTGGCCTTTGATGGGAACTTCTACAGTTTCATAGCCAATAAATGAAAAAACTAATGTGCTTTTAGCGTCTACTTGCAAGGAGTATCCTCCGTCGATAGAGGTAATGGTACCTTGGGTTCCTCCTTTTACCGCTACTGTTACACCCGGCATCTCTTCGCCGTTGGCTGTAACTTTACCGTTCACAGTAATGTTCTGTGCGTAAGTCGTTATGCAGATTAGCATACTGCATAATAGGGATAAAAACTTACTCATAAAATCTCTCTTAATTAAAGTTTACTTAGATTTATAATTAAACAACTCTCTGTTTTTTTTATTCATCAGGGTATTGATTCGCATCAATATTTTTCAAAGTATTTAAAATTTTTATATACTTCTTCTTTATCGGGGCGCAAAAATATGAAATTTTTAATTAAAAAGTAATAAAGAGTAAAAAAAATCGTCGTTTTTCTTACTATCTGTATGAATAGTTATTTATTATTCTGTTTGTTGAAGGAGAAAAAGAGAGGGGGGAAGGGGTGTTTGTACAAGCTTTTTCTGTGGTTCCCGGAAAAATCGTTACCTTTGTAGCGTAAATCAATAAGAAGCGATGAATTATTCAATAAAGGATTTTGAAATCATGGCACCAGTGGGTTCTCGTGAATCTCTGGCTGCTGCTATTCATGCTGGAGCAGACTCTATCTATTTTGGTATCGAAAGTCTGAACATGCGTGCGCGTTCGGCAAGTACGTTTACTATCGATGATTTGCGCGAAATTGCACAGATCTGCGATGAAAATGGAGTAAAGAGTTATCTTACTATTAATACGATTATTTACGACGAAGATATCACTTTGATGCGCAAGATTGTCGATGCGGCAAAAGAAGCAGGTATCAGTGCGGTAATTGCTGCCGATGTAGCAGTAATGGCCTACTGCAATAAAGTAGGGCAGGAGGTGCATCTTTCTACACAGCTCAACATCAGCAATGCGGAAGCCTTGAAGTTTTATGCACAGTTTGCCGATGTCGTGGTATTGGCTCGTGAACTGAATCTGAAGCAGGTACGCAAGATATACGATGCCATTCAGGAACAAGGTATCAAAGGACCCATGGGAGAGCCGGTACGCATTGAAATGTTCTGTCACGGTGCTTTGTGTATGGCTGTATCGGGCAAGTGTTATCTGAGTCTGAATGAACTGAATGCATCTGCCAATCGCGGAGCTTGCATGCAGGTCTGCCGTCGTTCGTATATAGTGAAAGACAAGGAGAGCGATATCGAACTGGAAGTGGACAATCAGTATATCATGTCACCTAAAGACCTGAAGACCATCCATTTTATGGATGAAATGATTGAGGCAGGTGTACGGGTGTTCAAGATAGAAGGACGTGCACGTGGACCAGAGTATGTACGTACTGTAGTGGAGTGTTACAAGGAAGCTATTCAGTCTTACCTGGATGGAACTTTTACCGAAGAGAAGAAGGCAGATTGGGATACTCGCTTGAAGACTGTGTTCAACCGTGGATTCTGGAACGGATATTATTTGGGACAGCGTTTGGGAGAGTGGAGCCGTAATTACGGTTCGGAAGCTACAGAACGTAAAGTTTATGCCGGAAAAGGTATCAAATACTTCTCCAATATCGGCGTGGCAGAGTTCCTGATTGAAGCCAGTGAAATCAAGGTTGGCGACAAGTTGCTGATTACAGGACCTACTACAGGAGCAATGTATGTAACGTTGGAAGAGGCTCGTGTCAATCTGAAACCGGTAGATGTAGTGAAGAAGGGGGTACATGTATCGTTTAAAGTACCGGAACGGGTACGTCCGAGCGATAAACTGTACCGTATTGTACCGGCAGAAGAATTAAAGAAACATTGAAATACAGATAGGGCAGTTGGTATATAAAGCGCTTGCGATGAGTGGAGTATACCGATTTCTCTGATTACGTTCTATATTCGACGCCGTCGATTGTAGATTCAGCATCGCCGAATGTAAAGCCGGCGTCGCTGATTATACGGTCGACGACGTCGTTTTTATTTTATTATACGTAAAAAGAAATCATGCTTCCGGTCGTTTTGATGAGGCTTTCCTGTTTCATCCTGCTTGGAAGCTTTTATTAATAGGAATTAATCGGTATCTTCGTACCGGTTAATTCCTATTTGTTTTATGAAAAAACTGTTCACGTTAATCGTTAGTCTCTGGGTATGTAGCTTGGCAGCATGGGCACAGGAAAGTATACCGCAGGTTATTCCTGCATTACAGAATTGGAAAGGATATTCAGGAAGACTGGTTTTGCCGGGGGAGGGGCGGATTGTCATCGAGCCATCGGCAGAAGCACAACTTGGTGAGGTGGCTGCTACTTTAGCAGACGATTTGAAAGAAATGTTCGGACGGATGTATCGGGTAACAACTGGGAAGCCGTCGCGACAGGATATTTATCTGTATCTGGCAAAGCCCGATAAAGCACTGGGTGAAGAGGGGTATGAATTGGACATCCGTTCGCATGTATCGTTAGGCGCTTCGGCACCGAAAGGTGTGTTCTGGGGCACCCGTACCTTGCTGCAAATGCTGTACAACCAGCCGGAAGGGTTGCAGAAAGGAAAGGCTGCCGATTTTCCGGCTTATGCACACCGTGGTTTTATGCTCGATACCGGGAGAAAGTTCTTTTCGATGGATTTTCTTGAAAGCTATGTCAAAATACTTTCATTCTATAAAATGAATGAGTTTCAGATTCATTTGAATGACAATGGATTTGTGGAGTTTTTCAATAATGACTGGAACCAGACTTATGCCGCTTTTCGTCTGGAAAGCGACTGTTTTCCAGGGCTGACAGCAAAAGATGGTTCGTATACTAAGGCAGAATTCAAGGAGTTTCAGAAACTGGCAAACCGTTATGGCATTGAAATAATACCGGAAATCGATGTACCGGCCCATTCGTTGGCGTTTACTCATTATAACCCGAGACTGGCAGCCGAGAAGAAGGAGTACGGCATGGACCATCTGGATTTGTATAAGCCGGAGGTATATGCTTTTCTCGATACCTTGTTTGCCGAATATATTGGGGGTGATGATCCTGTTTTTACCGGTCCGTATGTACATATCGGTACCGATGAATACAACATCAAAGAAGTGGAGCAATTCCGTTACTTTACAGATTATTATCTGAAATACATTAGAAGTTTTGGCAAGACTCCCCGTTTGTGGGGAAGTCTGAAACAGATGAAGGGAACTACACCGGTAGATATAAAAGGCTGTTATGTAAATGCATGGAATTATGGGTGGCTGGATCTTGAAACGGCATTGAAAGAGGGATATAAAGTGATTAATACCTGTGATGCCTATCTTTATATTGTACCCGGTGTCAACTATTATCATGACTATCTGGATACACGATGGTTGTACAATGAATGGACTCCGGAGCAAATGAATAATGGGTTTGAAGTAGAAAAAGGAAATCCGGATTTGCTGGGGGCTATGTTTGCGGTATGGAACGACAGAGTAGGAAACGGAATCAGCCAGCAAGATGTACACGCCCGTTGTTTCCCTGCTTTACAGGTACTTTCGGAGAAAATGTGGAGAGGAGATAACCGGAACCGGATGCCTTATGAGGCTTTTGAAAAGCTGTGTCATAACATGCCAGAGGCACCGGGAGTGAATTTGCTGGCGAAGGTAAAGGAAAAAACAGCTTTAACTCCTTCCGAAGAGGTACTTGTTTTCTCGGGGGCAGATACTGTGAATACCGTATTGGATGAAATCGGTTATCCCTATGCTGTGGAGTTTGAAATCTGTCCGGATGCAGAGCCGGTGACAGATGCGGTGTTGTTCAAAGGACCTCATTCTGTAGTGCTTACCAACTGGAATGGAACGGGAAAATTTGCATTTCGTAGAGAGGGGTATGAGTTTGTGTTTCACAATTATCGCTTGCCTGCGGCACAATGGACCAAAATAAGAATAGAGGGAGACGGTAAAGGGACTTCTCTGTTTGTAAACGGGAAATTGGAGGAGCGTTTGGAAGGCCGCGTCGGTGAAGTGTATAATGCGAAATGGAAGCGTAAGGACCGGATCTGGTACATGGAAACGCTGGTGTTTCCGCTCCGACAGATAGGAGATAGTATGATGGGCTTTAAAGGGAAAATGAAAAATGTGGTGTGCATACCACAGGAAAAAGAAGTTCAGTAAGAATTTAAAACTTATAATTTTACATATATGCGAAAATTAGTATTTGCAACAAACAATGCTCATAAGCTGGAAGAAATCCGTGCTATTTTGGGTGATAAAGTAGAAGTGTTGAGTCTGAAGGATATTCAGTGTGATGTTGATATTCCTGAAACAGCTGATACACTGGAAGGAAATGCGGTTCTGAAAGCAGAATATATCTACCGTCATTACGGATTGGACTGCTTTGCCGATGATACTGGTCTGGAGGTAGAAGCACTGAATGGAGCTCCGGGAGTGTATTCTGCCCGTTATGCCGGAGGTGAAGGACACGACTCGGAAGCGAATATGCGTAAACTGCTTGCAGAAATGGAAGGGAAAACTAACCGTAAGGCGCAATTCCGTACGGCTATTTGCCTGATTGAGGGTGGAGCAGAGCATTTGTTCGAAGGTGTGGTAAAAGGCGAAATTATCGAAGAAAAACGCGGTGCTTCCGGTTTTGGTTATGATCCGGTATTTATGCCGGAAGGATATACCGAAACTTTTGCCGAAATGGGAAGTGAAGAAAAGAACTGTATCAGCCATCGTGCACGTGCCGTACAGGCTCTGTGTGCTTATTTGAACCGTTGAGAGAGTAAAAGCATCCCGTATACGTATGTACACGTGTATGGGATGCTTTTGTATAAAATAAGGCGATTATACGCTTTGCTTTCCTACCTCCTTGAGGTATTGCTCTACTTTCTCGAAGAAGAGGGATACATGGGCTCCGTCTACAAAGGCATGGCTCACTGTCATGGCGAGCGGCATTACCAGCCTTCCTTCACGGCGTACTGCTTTTCCGGCATTCATCAACGGATAGTCCAGTGAGTGTCCGGGCGCATATTGGGTATATGTAATGGAGGTAAAATACAGTTTGGGAGTAGCACTGAGCAGAATGACATCAAAATCGCCCTGTTCGGTTATCTGTTTGTCTGTGCCGTAAGGGTCTCCGTCTGTAGGGATGTTTTCAATTATATGCCGTGCATTGCGGTAGAAAGCTTCAAAATCTTCGATGTAGGGAATACGTACGGTGTAGAAAGTCTTACCCGGTACGGCTATGGGAGTTGTGATATCTACAGTATCGTGATAGACCACTTGTCCGTGTTTATCCCATCGGTAGCGAAACTCTTTGATTTCGTTTGCAGCACGTACTACGGCATACAGATAATGGAGAAAAAAAGAGCGTCCGGTGCTTTTGGCTGCATCATAAGCTTCGGTGCAGTCTACTTCGCTTGTTATTGCAATCCATGAATTGGCAAAATCGCGGAAGAAAAGGTAATTTTCTTTCCGTTCCCAGGTGTCGATGTCGACCAGATGTTTCATATTTGACGGAATTTTGCAGCTACCTTCTGATAGGTAGGAAGTTCAATATCAAATTTTTCACCCAACTCAATCATATCGAAAAGTATACCTTGTATTTCCGACTGATGACCATTGGCCAAGTCTTTTTGCATGGAAGCAGTTGTTTCCGGTTCCAGCTTGTCGATAATCCGCAAGTTATAGGTTACCATATCTTCGGGGAAGGTAATACCCAGACATTTGCCTATTTTTTCGCTTTCGGCAGAAAGTCCCTTGAAGGTATTGCGTGGTTCCCCTTCGTGCTGTACAGCTCCCATGGGTACATCGTAATATGCACCGGTACACGCCATGGCAGAGATAAAGGACCATTTGATGAATGTATCGCGGTTGATATCGTCGGATACGTCAACTTTGATACCACACTGGCGCAGGTCTTCGGCTACATGCTCTATCCGTTCTTGGGCAATACCCTGTTCGGGGCGTGCTCCGCAAACCAGACGGAATACTCTGCCTGACTGGGTTATCTCTCCTTTACCCGACACATAGCCAACAATGTAGATGCAGCCATCCAGTACATCAGCTCCCGGAACAAGGCGCCCGATACGCGGACCAGTGCCGTATACATTCAGAATAGGAATTACTAATGTAGTAGGAGTAGAAGCACGTTTTATTACCTCTTTTACAGAGTCGATGGAGTATCCTTTTACGCAGACAAAGATTACATCTGCCTTTTCTGTCACTTCGTCGGCTGTACTGGCGCAGACCGGGATAAAATGTTCTCCCTTCAAATCAGACTTCAGATGAAGTCCTCGTGTCCGTATCGCTTCCAAATGTTCTCCGCGGGCAATGCATGTTACTTTTCGTCCGGTCAGTGCAAGGAAGCCTGCTATGCTTCCTCCTACACCTCCTGTACCTATAATCAGATAATTCATGGTTATTTCTTCTTTTTACAGCATACTTTCTTTTTACATGCTTTCTTGCAGCAGGTATTCTTGTCACAAGTTTTTTTACAAGAGTGCTTCGGGCAGCATGTATATTGTTTCTGTTTATAAATGACTTTACCTCTCTGGCTGATGGTCCAGATTCCTTCGATGAGGCGTACGTTTTTAGTATCGTCGTCTTCTATGTTCCATGCATAACCACCTTTAGGTAAATTGCGTCTGTAGAGAATTTCTCCTTGGGAGCAATCGGGTAGAAAAATTTCTGCTAATGTAGAATCCGGACTGAATACAATAAAAGCTTGTTGGCGGGTACTGTCGGTCGATTCTACACGGATTCCTTTTTCAAATAAGCGGATACAATCTTTTTGTGCTTCGCTCCAAGTATATCCGGCAGATGGAATACAACCGTGAGCATCTCTGTCGCTACCCGGTTGTTGTGCGTAGGCTGTAGTACCCAATAGTATGAAAAGAATAAAAGAAAGTATTTTCATATTATATTAAATTACAGGGATATAGTTTACAGAGGGCATTGCTGTCTGTAAAGATAACGATGCCCTCTGCTGATTATTGGTCGTATAAATAACTCTTTTAGAAAGACGATGCTTTAAGAAAAAGCTGCCATTCGTTTTTCTGAAAAGTGATGCGTTATACATTGAAACGGAAATGCATGATATCTCCGTCTTCTACTACGTATTCTTTACCTTCCACATTCAGTTTTCCGGCTTCGCGTACAGCTGCTTCAGAGCCATATTTGATAAAGTCGTCGAACTTGATTACTTCGGCACGGATAAAACCTTTCTCAAAATCTGTATGGATAACACCTGCACATTGAGGGGCTTTCCATCCTTTGTGGAATGTCCAGGCGCGAACTTCCATCTTACCGGCTGTAAAATAGGTTTCCAGATTAAGAAGTTTGTAAGCGGCACGAATCAGTCGGCTTACACCAGATTCCTCCAAACCTACTTCCTGTAAGAACATCTGGCGGTCTTCATAGGTTTCAAGCTCCGCAATGTCTGCTTCTGTTTTTGCTGCTACAATCAGGATTTCAGCTCCTTCTTCTTTCACAGCTTCGCGTACCTGTTCTACATATTTGTTTCCGTTTACAGCACTGCCTTCATCTACGTTACATACGTACATTACAGGTTTTGAGGTAAGCAGGAATAACTCATGAGCAATTTTCTGTTCGTCCTTAGTCTCAAACTGTACGGTACGTGCCGATTTTCCTTGCAGCAATGCATCGCGGAAACGAACCAATACTTCGTAAGTTTGCTTGGCTACTTTGTCGCCTCCAGTCTGTGCTTGTTTCTGTACTTTCTGGATGCGGCTTTCGATGGTTTCAAGGTCTTTGAGCTGAAGTTCTGTATCGATGATTTCTTTGTCGCGCACAGGGTCTACACTACCGTCTACATGTGTAACGTTTTCATCATCGAAGCAACGCAGTACGTGTAGAATAGCGTCTGTTTCACGAATGTTGGCAAGGAATTTGTTTCCCAATCCTTCGCCTTTGCTTGCTCCTTTTACCAATCCGGCAATATCGACAATTTCTACAGTTGTCGGTACGATACGGTCGGGGATAACCAGCTCTGCCAGTTTGTTCAGACGTTCATCGGGTACGGTGATTACACCCACATTGGGTTCGATGGTACAAAAAGGGAAGTTGGCTGCCTGAGCCTTTGCATTCGATAAGCAATTGAAAAGTGTCGATTTACCTACGTTTGGCAATCCGACAATACCGCATTGTAAAGCCATAATATTTAATCTAAATTATAATTCAATGTATTACGGCTGCAAAGTTAGTCATTTCTTTGTTACATTTGTGTCTGTCGGAAAAGAAAAGTCATTCTCTGAGTAAGAGAGGATGGGTGTGGCTTATGCAATTTGTTCGATACGGCTTTTCTGACAAAGGGGATATGTGGCATTGAAAGCTTCTATCTTCTGCTTCATTTCGAAGAAGGAATGGCCGTAGAAGTAGAGTGCTGTGTATGCTCTTCCTTTCCAATAGCTATATAGTTTCCCGATTCCTTCAATAGCCTTTTCCATTTGTTCCAGTGCATAGTTTACATCACAAGTCTCGTAAATGGAATAGGGGAGTTCTGTATTGTTGAAATAATAAGCAAGTCCTTCCAATGTACCGACTTCAATATTGAACTCGGGGTCTGCACTCCAAAGGGTAGAACCTTTGGGAATTCCTGTTTTACTTAGTATCTCAAGAAGCTGAATAATATTATTGGGTTTGGTATCGTCTAAATGAATTTCTATTTCGCAGTATGTTGTTTCACCTTCAGGGTCTTGGGCAACACCTCCTCCGCTTGTTTCTCCTATTCCCTTTTTGGTAAGTAGGGTGTGGATTACATCTTCAAACTGAAATTGATGTATGGGCTGTAAACGGGCATTTAGTCTTAAAGTCAGATCCATGGGCTATTTTTTAGGAGAGTGATAATTAGATAAAGGTGAAATGTATGGTAATGATACCATTGGACTTTCTCTCTTTTCCCCGAAGTTACAAAATATTCTTGATTTGTTGTAATTTCAGCCCATTTTTATGTTGCTCTTTCTTGATTTTAGCTGTTTTCTCTCTTGTTTGGTGATATTATGTCATTATTTAAAACACTATCAGTACCTTTTTCATTCAGAAGTTTCCAAAATAAAAGGTACTGATAGTTGTCTTAGCTGTTTATGGATTCAGTGTTAATTTCCCTTTTGTATAAGTGATAATATAACTTTTTCCACTTTCTGTATTGAAGCTTAGCTTTTCTCCTTTGTAGTGTAAGTGGCAGACACCTCCTGAGCCGGAATGAACGACTGCTTGAGTAAGATTATTGTCTTTCCACTTCATATCAATAGAAAAATTACCCCGTGCACGTACTCCGGTAAAACTACCTTCATGCCATACTGCCGGTAAGGCTGGAAGAAGTTGTATAAATCCCATGTGGCTTTGGAGTAGCATTTCGGTAATACCAGCTGTACCTCCGAAGTTGCCGTCTATTTGGAAAGGTGGATGAGAATCCCATAAATTGTCGTTAGTGCCGTTCTTTAACAGATTTCCAAAAAGTGTGTAAGCTCTGTTTCCGTCTTGTAATCGTGCCCATTGGTTAAGTTTCCATCCCATACTCCATCCTGTGGCTCCATCACCTCGATGTTCCAGTACTACACGGGCTGCACGGGCTAATTGAGGGGTTGTAATAGGAGATAGAGTATGTCCTGGATGCAGCCCAAAAAGATGGTTTACATGACGATGATCATCATTGGGGTCGTCTATATCGGTAGACCATTCCATTAATTGCCCATATCGGCCGATGCGGTAGGGAGCTAAATGGCTGAGTACTTCTTCCCATTGTTTTCGCTCGGTTTCATCTGTTTCGAGTATTTTACTTGCCTCAATTGCGTCTAATAAGATCTCCCGTATGACAGCATGCGAGAAAGTTGCTCCTTCATCAATCGGTCCATGCTCGGGTGAGGTTGATGGGGCTGCTGTATAGGTTCCATCGGGTTTCTTCCACAGATAATCGACCGCGAACTGAGCACTGCTTTTGATAAGTTCGTAACCAGTCTGCTTGAGGAAATCTAAATCGCGGGTATAGTCGTAATAGTTCCATACGTGAGTTGCAAGCCAGGGACCTGCTACTGGTGAGAAATTCCATGTCATGTCTTTATCGCGTAATGGGCTGGTAAATCCGAAAATATTAGACGAAATCGAAGCTGTCCATCCTCGTGCATTGAAATAAGAACGGGCTGTCACCTCTCCTGGTTTTACCAAGGTACGTATAAAATCGATTAGAGGCTTCTCGCATTCAGCTAAATTAGTTGGACAGGCAGGCCAGTAATTCATCTGAATATTGATGTTGTTATGATAATCTACGCGCCAAGGACCATCGATATTATTGTGCCATATGCCCTGCAGATTGGCTGGAAGATTTCCAGGGCGTGAGCTGGCAATGAGCAGATAACGTCCAAACTGGTAATAAAGAGTTTCCAAATCGTAGTCGGGAGCACCGGTACGATATCGTTCAAGACGTTTGGGGATAGATAAATCCAGAACTTCCTGAGAAGTATATTGAGGATTGATGGATAGGGTATTTCGTTTGAATAGACTGCTGTAATCGGCATAATGTTTTTGGAATAATTGGCTATAGCTTTGTCGGGCTGCCTGTTCCATCCATTGTTGAGTTGTTTGGATTGGATTTACTCCCACATAAGTCTTAGGGTTTTTATAGTCAGGAGAGAAGTTCATAAAATAATCTGTATCAGCTGTAATGAGGAATGTGACTTCATCAGCTGCTGTGATAATCAGTTTATCTTTCGTATTTTCAACCTTTCCTCCTTGAGTAAGAACCTTTATGCGCACGGCATATTGCATTTGGTTATCGTTGAGCCGGGCTATGTAGCTGATTCCGTTTTTCCCATCTTTTTTAAAGCTCCCACTGGATAAAGGGTTAGGAGAGTAGGTAAAAGTGAGATTTTGTTTCCTTTTTTCACTGGCAGAAAAACGGATTACCATCACATTGTCGGGGTAGGAGATAAAGTAGTTTCGTTGATAATGTATATCTTGATGTGTAAATTCAACTGTAGCTAAGGCAGAGTCGAGAGATAGTGAACGATTGTAATGCTGGATATTGTTTTCTGGAATATCTGTTTTAATTTGAAATTCTCCGGCAGAGGTAAAGCTTCCAAAACGGAATGGAGTTTCTCCATCAGCATTATAAGCTGCTTTGCCATTAAAATGATCTTGAGTTAATTGTGTTGCTTTGTCTATGTCTTTTTGAATAAATGCTTCTCGTATTTCTTTCAGAATGGAAGCCGATTGTTTATTTACATCCCAATAATGTGTACTGTTTTTGCATGTATTGGGACCTCCTCTCCATAATGATTTCTCGTTGAAAGTAATACGTTCTGTTTGAATCGAACCCATAATGTTAGCTCCTATATTTCCATTTCCAATAGGAAGTGAATAGTTTTCCCAATTAGGATCTAAATTAGCAGGTCCGTCTCCGCAAGTAGAAAGAGAAGAAGCTCCATTCCATACAGGGTTTGCTACAGAGGGGTTGGGGGTATCAAACCAGATTCGCATAGAGGCTTGTGAATGCTCGGCTGTATATCCTGATAAAGGAAAATAAAGACTTGTAATAAGCAATAGTAGTTTTTTCATAGTGATAAATCTCAAAAATAAGTTTTTGCAAAGATAGCTCTTTCCCTATAGAATTTGATGAAGTAAACCTTTTTAATAATATCTAATCAGGTTATAAATTATAACTATTTGTGAGGAAAATATTGGAAAACCATATCTCTTTAAAAGAAAAAAGAGGCACTTCATCACGAGGTGCCTCTGAGTTGATAAGAGAGTTTATGAATTATTATTTATATTATCTTTTTATTTGTCCATTGTAACTGTCATATCAGGAACAAGAACAAATTCCTGTTTTTTCTTATTCCATTTATAATATTCTGTTGTTACACTTTTCTTGTCGTATATATACTTGATGCACAAGTTGTTTTCCCAAGTCTGGCTGTCGTTGTTCCATTTCTGTGAAAGGTTTTCGATCACCTGCTGGTTATCATCATACTTATAGTTGTATTTCATGTAGTTTGTCAGAATATTTCCATTCATTTTATAAACGGTTTCTGACACTTTCACTCCGTCAACTTCTTCTGAGTTATAGATTAAATTATTTTCCGGTATGCCAGCAAAAACTGTAAGGTTAGCAACAAATGCAAGTACTACAACTAATAGGCTTCTGAGGAAATTAATCTTTTTCATATCTTTAATTTTTTAAGGTTTTACTATCTTTTTGTTTTTGATTACGCTGCAAATATAGTGAAACCTTTGATATCTACTATCATTTTTGCCATATTTTTCTCAAAAATTAGCAAAATGATAGAATTTAAAGATACGTTAACATTTGAAATAGACTAATGTGCTTCAAGCCAATTTTGTCCCCAACCACAGTCTGCACGCAAAGGTACTTTCATTTTGTAAGCTCTTTCCATTTCTTCTATCACAATCTGCTGTACTTTTTGCTTTTCTTCGGGCAGTACGCTGAAGTTCAATTCGTCGTGTACCTGGAGAATCATTTTCGACTTAATTCCTTCTGTACGGAAGCGTTGGTAGATTTGGATCATAGCTACTTTGATTATATCGGCCGCACTTCCCTGTATAGGAGCATTGATGGCATTGCGTTCGGCATATCCTCTTACTACTGCATTGTGGGAGTTGATATCCGGCAAATAACGTTTCCGTTTGAATATGGTTTCAATGTATCCTTGTTCTTTAGCGATACGTATACTCTGATCCATATATTCTTTGACATGCGGATAATTGGCAAAATAACCGTCGATAAGTTCTTTGGCTTCTTTTCTGTCTACATTTAATCGTTCTGCCAATCCAAATACAGATATACCATATATAATACCGAAATTAGCAGTTTTGGCTTTGCTTCGTTGTTCGCGGGTGACTTCGCTAATTTCCTCCTTATATATTTTAGCGGCTGTAGCTGCATGGATATCCAGTTCTTTCTGGAAAGCTTCTATCATATGAGGGTCACCACTTAAATGTGCCATAATACGCAATTCAATCTGAGAATAATCGGCAGAGAAGAACTCACATCCTTCATCGGGGATAAATGCTTTTCTTATCTCTTTTCCTTCTTCATTGCGAATGGGAATATTCTGCAGATTGGGGTTGCTGGAACTTAAACGTCCGGTAGCAGTTACAGTCTGGTTGAAAGAGGTATGTATATGTCCTGTCTGTGGGTTGATGAGCAGAGGGAGAGCATCAATATAAGTACCCAAGAGCTTTTTAAGTCCACGATGCTCCAGAATTTTTCCTACTATTTCATGCTTACCTCGCAGGCTTTCCAGTACTTCCTCGGAAGTAACATATTGTCCCGTCTTTGTCTTTTTAGCTTTTTCTGTAATCTTTAGCCGGTCGAAAAGAACCTCACCCACCTGTTTGGGAGATGCAATGTTGAACTCTATGCCCGCAAGCTGGTGCACTTCTTCTTCAATCTGATGCATTCGGGCAGTAAAATGAGTAGAAGTTTCTTTCAGAGCATTGGTATCAATGCGGACTCCATTTCGTTCCATGTAGGCAAGTACTGGGACGAGAGGCATTTCGATATTCCAGAACAATTCTTCCACCCCGTTAGTCTTCAGCTCTTTTTCCAAGATAGATTTGAGCTTTAAGGTTACATCAGCATCTTCACATGCATATTTGTAAACAGAGGCAGGGGAGAGGTCACGCATATTTTTCTGATTCTTCCCCTTGGGACCGATCAGCTCTTCGATTTTGATGGTATTGTATTTCAGGTAGACCTCTGCCAGGTAATCCATTCCATGATGCAGTTCGGGTTGCAGTACGTAGTGAGCAATCATGGTATCGAACAAGGGACCTTGTACTTCGATACCATAGTTTCCTAAGACAAGCATATCGTATTTGATATTTTGTCCGATCTTTAAAGTTTGCTTGTTTTCGAGCAGAGGCTTGAACTGATCCACTATTTTTTGTGCTTCTTCACGATTTGCCGGTACTGGGACATAAAAGGCCTGATTTTCGGCATAACTGAAGCTTATTCCTACCAATTCTGCGGTGATTGGCTCTGTTCCGGTTGTTTCCGTATCAAAACTAAAAAAATCCTTTGTAAGGATATTTTGTAAAAAATCAGCTCTTTTTTCTTCTGTATCAATGAGTTGATAGTCGTATTTTAACGTTTCAAGGCTCTGTAAAATCGAATTTTTTGAATCGTCTGTACTTTCGGACGCAAAAAAGCCGAAAAGATCGCCCTGTGAAGAGGAAGTAGGAGAGGCTGAAACAGCTGTTTTTTTCTCACTTTTCAAAATACGGTCGATTAGTGTACGAAATTCGAGTTCCTCAAAAATTTTACGAAGCTCCTCTTCATTGATAGATTTTCTTTTTAAACTCTCCATGTCGAGTGTAACAGGTACATCTGTTTTAATTGTAGCCAGGAACTTGGAGAATTCAATTTGTTGCCGGTTGTTTTCTATTTTCGTTTTGATAGCACCTTTCAGCTCATGTGTATGTTCGAGCAGATTCTCGATACTTCCAAATTGTGCGATGAGTTTTTGTGCAGTTTTTTCTCCTACTCCCGGACATCCGGGAATGTTGTCTGCACTGTCTCCCATCAAGCCCAGCATGTCGATGACTTGTGAAGGAGACTGTATATCGAATTTTGCTTTTACTTCTTCCACTCCCATAACCTCAAACTCTTTGTCCCCATATTTAGGGCGATACATAAATACATTATCGGAGACAAGTTGTCCATAGTCTTTATCAGGAGTCATCATATAAGTTTTGATGCCTTGCTTTCCAGCTTCGGTAGCCAGTGTTCCGATTACGTCGTCGGCCTCGAATCCGGGAACTTCAAGGATAGGAATGCGATAAGCTCGGATAATATCTTTAATGATAGGGACGGAGAGACGGATTGCTTCCGGTGTTTCTTCACGTTGTGCCTTGTACTGTTCAAATGCTTCATGACGGAAAGTAGGGCCTGCCGGGTCGAAAGCAATTCCGATATGAGTAGGCTGCTCTTTCTTCAATACATCTTCTAATGTATTTACAAATCCCATGATGGCGGAGGTATTGAAGCCTTTGGAATTAATACGCGGATTCTTAATAAGGGCATAATATGCACGGTATATAAGCGCATAGGCATCTAATAGAAATAGTTTCTCCATTCGTGTAAAAATATTAAGATTTTCTATGTAAAAGTACAAAAAAATACCGTATTCCCTGTTTTATTATTACTTTTGTACGCAAATAAGCCTCTATGAATAAAATAGAATTGATCCGAAAACCTGTTGAAAAAGAGTTAGGTGAATTTAAGTTGCTTTTTGATGATTCGTTGAAAAGTTCAACTCCACTGCTCAATGAAGTGCTGTCGTATATCAAAAAACGCAACGGAAAGATGATGCGTCCTATTTTGGTATTATTGATGGCAAAGTTGTTTGCTGCTCCTAATGCCTCTACTTTACATGCTGCTCTTTCGTTGGAGTTGCTTCATACTGCCAGTCTGGTACATGATGATGTGGTAGATGAGAGTAATCAAAGACGCGGACAGTCTTCTGTCAATGCTATGTATGATAATAAAGTATCGGTATTGGTGGGTGATTATTTATTGGCTACAAGTTTGAAGCATGCTGCTTTCACAGGACAGATTGAACTGGTTGATTTGGTATCACGTTTAGGGCAGGAATTATCGGAAGGAGAAATTATTCAATTGGCGAATATCAATAACTTGGATTTTTCAGAAGAGATTTATTTTGATGTAATTCGTAAGAAGACAGCTGCCTTGTTTACTGCCAGTGCGGAGGGGGGAGCTATATCTGTCAAAGCTTCTGAGGAGGATGTGAAACGGGCTGCTCTTTTTGGAGAAATGATTGGTATTGCTTTCCAGATAAAAGACGATATATTCGATTATTTTGAGAACGAAGAGTTGGGTAAACCCACAGGAAATGATATGTTGGAGGGGAAATTGACCCTGCCTGCATTGTATGTATTGAATAATAAAGCCGGTGAGATGTATCGTCAACTGGCTTTGAAAATTCGGGCGTTTGAGGCTTCTCGAGATGAAATAGAAGATTTCGTTCGTTTTGTGAAACAAGAGGGAGGAATAGAGTATGCACAGAATGTGATGTACGACTATAGAAACCGGGCTCTGGCCTTGCTTCCCGAAACTGCCGATGAATCGGTAAGAGAGGCGCTGACAATGTATATTGATTATGTAATTGAAAGAAATAAGTAATAGTATTAAAATGTAAAGCGGGGCTGTTGCAAATCTTATTTTGCGGCAGCCCCGTTTTTGTATCCGGATGCTCTGGTCCCCGTGTCGGGAAGGCCGGTTATACCGTAAACCGCTTTCCGAATCAACAGTCTTTTACATATACTGTATGAGTCGTTTCTTTATCTGGAGCAGGTAAAACGAGATCAGAAGTTGATATATACTGTAGCAGGAAGGAAAAAGAAGTGAGGAGTGTCGGGCACTTTAATTGCCGACGTTGTTTGTACATTTGCCGGTGTTGGCTGTACATTCAACGTCGTCGATTCTACAGCCGACGTCGTCGATTTCATTCAATGAGTAGAATCTATGGTAATGAATCGATTTTCTGCCGATGAATTGGAGCAGAATTATCTTATTTTTGAAATAAAAAAACAGAGATTGTCTCAAAATCGAGTTGAGTCAATCTCTGTTTGTTGTATAGGTGATTCTTCTGTATTAGAAGAATTTGGTTTCTTGTCCTACAATGTCAGAAAGAAGCAGATTGGCCATTCTGCTGGTTCCTAAGCGGAACAGTTCATTAGTCAGCCATTCTTTGCCCAACACTTCTTTTACGATGGTGTAGTAAACCAGAGCATCGTGTACGGTATTGATACCTCCTGCCGGTTTGAATCCTACTTTTCGTCCGGTTTCAAGGAAATATTCCTTGATTGCCTGACACATTACGTATGCAGCTTCTGGAGTGGCTGCTGGCTTTTCCTTACCTGTAGAAGTCTTGATAAAATCAGCTCCAGAGTACATCGATAGGATAGAGGCTTTTTTGATATTGGTTGCGCTTGCCAAAGCTCCTGTCTCAAGAATTACCTTCAGATGTTTGTCACCGCATACATCTTTTAATTCTTCGATTTCATCGCACATACCTTCGTAGTCACCGCTCAAGAACTTGCCCACAGAGATAACGATGTCGATTTCGTCTGCGCCGGCATGGAGTGCCATTGCAGTTTCTGCAACTTTTATTTCTGTGAATGTCTGTGAGGAAGGGAAACCACCCGATACGCAAGCAATATTCACGTTGTCGGCTTCCAGTGTATCGTTTACAATTTCTGCCATGTTAGGGTATACACAGATGGCAGCTACGTTGTCCAAGTCGGGATATTTGTCTACAAATTCGTTGACACGTTCTGTAAACTTCATTACGCTCTGTTCGCTGTCTGTGCATTTCAGTGTAGTCAGGTCGATACAGTGGAATAAGAATTTCTTTACTTCCACAGTGTCATTTTCCTTCAGATGTTTCTCGATGAGTTGTGCTGTTTTTGCTGCAATTTCATCGTCATTTAGAACTGTATTATACTTGCTGAGTGCTGAATGATATTTGTCAGGCTGATGCAAGTTCTCGTGATCTTCATCACAGCATGTGCAGTCATCTTCATCGCATTCTTCTGCATAATGATGATCGTGGCCACACTGACAACTTTCTTCATGGTGGTGAGTGTGATGATGTCCGCACTCACAGCTTTCTTCGTGATTATACTTCATATCCTTTATAGTTTAGGGTTGTTTTTATGTCTTTCTTTGTCTCTGTTCGTCTTTTTTTCGAGATTCTTTTGGAATGCTTCGGTCAGATTAACTCCCGTTTGATTAGCCAAACAAAGGAGTACCCAAAGCACATCGGCCATTTCATCGCCAAGGTCGTGTTTCTCTCCCTCTTTAAATGATTGGTCTCCGTAGGTTCTTGCCATAATCCGGGCCAATTCACCCACTTCTTCGGTCAATACGGCCATATTGGTGAGCTCGCTAAAATAGCGTACACCGTATGTCTTTATCCAGTTATCGACTGTTTTCTGTGCTTCTTCCAGTGTCATATCATTCCTTGTTTTTAGTATCCATGCAAATGGTTACGGGGCCATTGTTTAATAGCTCAACTTTCATGTCGGCTCCAAACTCTCCGGTACCGACAGGCTTTCCTAAACCTTTGCTGAGTTCTTCGCAGAAGTATTCATACAAAGGAATGGCTGTTTCATGTCGTGCTGCCCGGATGTATGAAGGGCGATTCCCTTTTTTTGTTGATGCCATTAATGTAAACTGACTGATGACTAATATTTCTCCCTGTATGTCTAATATGGAGCGATTCATTACTCCGCTTTCATCGTCAAAAACTCGTAAGCCAAGGACCTTTTTACAAAGCCAGTTGGCATCTTCCTGAGTGTCGGCTTCTTCTATTCCGACCAAAATCATGAATCCTTCTTGTATTGCGGATTTACATCTTCCGTCGATTGTTACGGAAGCATGACTGACACGTTGAATAACTACTCTCATGTGATAATCTCGTTTCTACAAAGATAACAATTAATTTTTACTCTTTGTTTATAAACTTTCTTTAATACTTTGTGCTGCGGCCATTCCCACCACTTCGGCAATCTCTTCCACTGTAGCCTGCTTGATGCGGTTCACGCTCTTAAACTTCTTGAGAAGGGCTGTTTTTCTTTTCTCTCCGATTCCTTTTATCTGATCCAATGCAGAGGCAACCTGGCTTTTGCTTCGCTTGTCTCGGTGGAAGGTAATGGCAAACCGGTGGACTTCATCTTGGATATTTTCCAACAGATGGAAGAGGGGAGTTCCTTGTTTTATCCCTACAATCATCGGAGGAAATCCGTACAGCACTTCGGAGGTGCGGTGACGGTTGTTTTTGGCAAGTCCGGCGATGAGAATGGTTAGCTTAAGTTCGTCTTCTATAACCTGACGTACTACCTCCATTTGCCCCTTTCCACCGTCGGTCAGGATTAAGTCCGGAAGTTCACCTTGTTCTTCTATAATGCGGGTATATCTTCTTCGTACGACTTCCTGCATGGAGGCATAGTCGTCTGGGCCGACTACAGTTTTAATGATATACTTCCGGTAGTCTTTTTTACTGGGTTTTCCTTTTTTGAAAACGACACAGGCGGCTACGGCATCCGAACCCTGTATGTTGGAGTTGTCGAAGCATTCAATATGCATAGGAAGACGGTCCATATGCAATTGTTCCTGTATTTCCTTTAATATACGCGTGGTCCGTTGTTCGGGGTTTAGCTTCTCTGCTTGTTTCAGTCGGTCTACCTTATACTGCTTTACATTTAGGGTAGATAGCTCCAGCAAATGCTTTTTATCCCCTCGTTGAGGTATTGTAAAAACAACTCCATTCATCTCCATATCCAATTCGAACGGAATGATGATTTCCTTGGAAAGGCTTTTGTAACGCTCGCGCATCTCGATGATGCCAAGCTCCAGCAGTTCCTCTTTTGTCTCATTCAACCGCTTCTTATATTCAAAGGTGAATGCCTGGTTGATGCAGCCGTTTGTGATATGCAGATAATTGATATATGCTGCATTTTCGTCTGTCTCAATCGAGAATACATCGATGTTATGCAGAATAGAACTGACGACTTCGCTCTTGGAACGATAGTTCTCTATCAGCTCAAATTTCTCTTTCAACTTTTGTGCTTCTTCGAAACGGAGTTCTGCCGCCAAATCCTGCATTTCTTTTAGAAGAGCCGTGCAGATAGTCTGTGTATTTCCACGGAGTATCTCCTTTACCTCTGCAATATTTTGCATGTATTCTTCGTGCGACTGAAGTCCTATACAAGGGCCTTTGCAATTCTTGATATGGTATTCCAGACAGACATTGAATTTACCTTCCCGTATGTTCTCCGGGGTGAGAGCCAAGCGGCAGGTGCGAAGAGGGTATAGTTTTTTAATCAGATCTAATACAGCATGCATGGATGGAACATGGCTGTATGGACCGTAGTAGGTCGATCCATTCCGTACAATATTACGAGTCTTGAAAACACGGGGAAAGTACTCGTTGCTTACACAAATAGAAGGATAGCTCTTATCGTCTTTCAGCAATACATTGTATCTGGGTTTGTATTTCTTGATTAGATTATTCTCTAATAATAGAGCGTCTTCTTCTGTATTAACAACAATATAACGAATGTCTGCAATCTTACTGACCAGTATTCGGGTTTTAGCCGAATGCTGGTCTTTATTGAAATAAGAGCTTACTCGTCTTTTCAGGTTCTTGGCTTTCCCTACATAGATGATGGTTCCTTCTGAGTTTAGGTATTGGTAAATACCCGGACCTTCTGGGAGGTTAAGCACAATACCCCGCAAATATTCGTTTGTCTTTATCCCTTCTTTTTCTTCCATGCACTGTTATAGTTCTGTTTTGGGAGTTTGCTGTTATAGTTGCAGAAGGGTAGTAATGTCTACATTTTCCGGAAATGCTTTTCTTCCTTCCAGATCTTTCAGCTCAATGACAAAGTTTACATAAGCTTTCTTAACTCCGCAACTTTGAACCAGACGATGAGTGGCTGCCATGGTTCCGCCTGTCGCCAACAAGTCGTCGTGTAATAAAACAACGTCATCTTCACAGATCGCATCTTTGTGGATTTGGATAGTATCCGTTCCGTATTCTTTTGCATAGCTCTCTTCGATAACTTCTGCCGGAAGCTTTCCTGGTTTACGGGCCATGATGAATCCTGCTCCCAAGCGAGCTGCGACAGCAGCGCCTAAGATGAAGCCTCTTGATTCGATTCCTACTACTTTGGTAATGCCTTTGTCTTTGTACAGCTCATATAACTCATCAATTAAAGCTCGCAGACATTCTGCATTTTTAAAGAGAGTGGTTACGTCATAGAATAAAATTCCAGGGATCGGAAAATCGGGTATTTCCCGAAGGTTCTCTTTGAGTAATTCTTTGTTCATATTCAGTGTTTTATAATGATTCCTTAAACAAGTTGTTTCACGTGAAACACATCCTTTATCTGCCAAGAAGTACCAGCAGAACGTTGATGTCGCTGGGAGATATCCCTGGTATGCGGCTGGCTTGAGCCAAAGTCTCAGGATCTATCTTGATCAGTTTTTGACGGGCTTCTGTAGAAAGCGATTGGAGGTTCGCATAATCGAACTTTCCTTTTATGCGGATAGATTCTAAACGATGAATCTTGTCGGCTATCATACGTTCGCGGTCTATGTATCCTTTGTACTTGATACGTATTTCTGCAGCCTCAATGATTTCGTCCTTACGCTCTTCTATTTTATTCAGTTGTTCCATGAAGGCCGGTACGTGGGGCGCTATGTTCTCTATGGTAATCTGTGGGCGTCCGATTAGATCAATGAGTTTACATCCATGTGTTAGACGAGCCGTTCCCAAAGTCTCCAATGCATCGTTAATCTTATCTGCCTTGATGGAGTAGGTTTGGGTGAATTCTACGATACGATTAATTTCAGCCTGCTTTTTCAGTAACATCTCGTATCGGTCTTGTTTAACCAGCCCCAACTTATAAGCACGTTCTGTCAAGCGCATGTCAGCATCATCCTGACGAAGCAGAATGCGGTATTCAGCACGCGATGTAAACATACGGTATGGCTCATCCACTCCTTTGGTTACGAGGTCGTCAATTAATACGCCGATATAAGCTTCGTCTCTTCCCAAAACAAATGGTTCACCACCGTGGCAGTTGATGTGTGCATTGATACCGGCAACGATACCTTGTCCGCCTGCTTCTTCGTATCCGGTTGTTCCGTTTACTTGTCCGGCAAAGAAGAGATTCTTGATAACCTTCGATTCCAACGTATGCTTGAGCTGGGTTGGGTCGAAGTAATCGTATTCAATTGCATATCCCGGACGGTATATAACCAAGTCCTTGAAACATGGTATGCGCTTCAGCGCTTCTATCTGGATGTCCATTGGCAGTGAAGACGAGAATCCGTTCAAGTAGAGTTCATGCGTGCTTTCACCTTCCGGTTCAAGGAACAGTTGATGCTGTGGCTTGTCGGGGAAGGTTACGATTTTAGTTTCTATACTCGGGCAATAGCGAGGACCTATACTTTGGATTTGTCCGTTGAATAGGGGTGAATCGGCAAGTCCGCTTCTTAATACTTCATGCACTTCTTCATTCGTATAGCATGTCCAGCATTGCAATTGTTTCAGCTTGCGTGGCTCACTGATGTATGAAAAACGGTGAAAGTCGTTTTCTCCATCTTGAGTTTCCATCATGTCGAAATGGACACTTCTTGCATCGATGCGTACAGGAGTTCCAGTTTTCATTCTTCCAGATGTGATGCCATGGCGTGTGATGGATTCGGTCAAATGATAAGAAGCGGGCTCTGCACAGCGTCCGCCTGCCAGCATTTTGTGACCAATATGCATCAAACCATTCAGGAAAGTTCCTGCGGTAAGTACGATACATTTTGCATGGAAGGTTACTCCCCAGCATGTAACAAGTCCTGTAACTTCACCATTCTCTATGATCAATTCCTCTACTGTATCTTGCCAGATATGTAGATTGGGAGTATTCTCTAAGACTGCCCGCCACTCCCAGATGAACTTGGCACGGTCGCATTGTGCACGCGGACTCCACATGGCAGGTCCTTTTGAACGGTTCAGCATTCGGAATTGAATGGCGGTACGGTCGGTTACCAATCCCATGTATCCACCCAATGCATCAATTTCTCTTACGATTTGCCCTTTGGCAATACCTCCCACAGCCGGGTTGCAGCTCATTTGTCCGATCTTGTTCATATCCATAGTAATCAGACAAGTCTTTGAGCCGAGATTAGCCGCAGCAGCCGCGGCTTCGCAGCCTGCATGTCCGGCACCGATTACAATAACGTCGTACTTAAAGTCCATTTTATATTATTCTTATAAATCTATTTGCAAAGGTACTAAATTTTGTATTTGACAGAAAAACAGGCTGGTGAAAAGAATTTAATGGGAGTGTTTGTTCCGGTTGGTGAGGAAAATCTTCTTTTGGGGACGAAATGGTAGAAAAGAAGGGTATAGACAATCTCTGTTTGTGGAGAAATCAGATTTAAGTGAGGGAGGAAATGCTTTTCCCTCTTTTTTGACGAATATTTTGATGTGTGATTTTGCCAGGAAAGATGTAGTAGGAAATGAAATGTGTACGCCTGTTTCGAATGTAAGAGGTTATTTCTGTAATGCTAATAGCATTCTGCCTTTCTTTTTGTGTAAAATAAGATGCCTGAAAAACGCCAAAATCACATTCATCTGTATACTTGCACGTAAAAAAGCCTGTTTTTTGAAGGGTACGGAAGGGTTAGTATATCCTTTGTAAGTGATCGGTGTAAAAAGAATCTGCTTCATCGAATACTTACACTTATGTGACAGACTGGAATCCTGGGTATGAATCAGGTAATATTGTTATAACTCGTGATGGGAATTTCTATCGTATTGAATTCAATGATTTGAAATTCTTGAAAGATGCAAATGGAGACGATGGGGTAGATTCTTTCGAACCGAAAGCTTCAGGTTCTTTCGTTTGGGAAGGCGAACTGAAAGATATTACCTCTTGGATGAACGGTGATGAATATGGCAGAAGCTTATCATACGGTTCTCCTTGGAATAAACTGAGCCGTATAGCCCGATAATATGGTATCTGGGATCTTATTATAAGGCCCTTGTATGACAGTTATACAGTCTCGGGTAGAGGTATAAAAGTAGGTCAAAAGATTGTAGATTATTGTTCAGAGTAGAGATTCGTATAAATAAAAATGGCAGGATGTTATCTTTGGGGAATGCATCCTGCCATTTTATGTTGATTATTTTTTAGGCAAACTTTTATTTCACTTTCAGCTTCTCGAAACCTTCACCATAAACACCCACTACGTTGCTTTGTGAGATAAAAGCGTTTGGGTCGATGTCTTTAATCAGACGGAAAATATCGAGTGATTCACTTTTCTTGGCCAGTACAACTACTACTTTCATTTCTTGTTTGCTGTACCATCCTTTTCCGTCAAGCAGCGTCACACCGCGATCAACCTTTGTGGAAATTGCTTCGGCTATTTCCTCATGTTTGCGTGAGAAAATAAGAAACTGTACCGATTGCCGGGTCGTATTAATCACATAGTCGATGACAATACTCATAATGAAAAGTACGCAAAAACCGAACAATACACGACGCCAGTCCTGGAATATAATGTAACAAGACGATATGATTACAATGTCGCAATACATCATCATTCGTCCTAAGGTTACATCTTTATACTTATTGATAACCCATGCAATGATATCTGTACCACCTGTACTACCGTTGTTGCAGAATACAATTCCGATACCAAACCCTAAGAGTCCAGCTCCAATAACGCAAGCCATAAAGTCTTGTCCTGGTCCTAATAACTGGGGGAGATGTCCGTTTTCATCCTTTAGAAGCATCTGGAAAAACCAGAGCAAGAAAGTAAGCATAAAGATGGCATAAATTGTCTTCAGACTGAATTTGGGACCTAAAATCTTGAGTGCAATTCCCATAAATACAGCATTGATGATAAAATATGACACCTGAATTTCAAGGCCTGTTGCATAATAGATAATAGCTGAGATACCAGTTACTCCTCCGGTTGTAATTTGATAAGGAAGCAAGAATGCCGCCCAACCAATAGCATAACAAATCAGACCGAATGTGATGGCCAGATAGTCTTTGGCTTCTCTGCCCAATTTCCTTTTTAACAATGCTTCCATGAAAGTTGTATTTTAAAACGAAGAGGCACAAGATATAGAGTTTATGAGTGTTTCTCTATACCAGTGCCTCTGTGTTTGATTTTTATTATAATACAATGTTTACAATCTTCTTCGGAACGATGATCACCTTTTTCGGAGTTTTACCTTCAATCCATTTTTGAGCCTGTTCATTGCTCATTACGGTAGATTGAATGGTTTCATTATCCGCGTCTGCCGGGAATTCCAGCGTAAAGCGAGCTTTACCGTTGAATGAGATTGTATACTTGATACTGTCTTCTTTCAGATACTCTTCATTGAATGCCGGCCATTGTGCATCACATACAGAAGTAGAGTGTCCCAATGCTTCCCATAATTCCTCTGCCAAATGTGGAGCAAACGGTGCAATGACCACAACCAGCTGACTCAGTACTTCCTTATTGCGGCATTTCAGAGAGTTCAGTTCGTTTACACAAATCATGAATGCACTGATGGAAGTATTGTAAGAGAAGGTTTCAATATCACCAGATACCTTTTTAATCAACTTGTGAATTGCCTTCAACTCTTCTTTAGTTGCTTCCCCTTCTGCTGGAAGGAATTCGTCTGTACGTGAGTAGAACAATGCCCAAAGTTTCTTCAAGAAGCGGTGTACTCCGTCGATACCGTTAGTATCCCAAGGTTTAGACTGTTCTACCGGACCCAGGAACATTTCATACATACGTAATGTATCCGCTCCGTATTTGTCAACAATCATATCCGGGTTGACTACGTTGTACATCGATTTACTCATCTTTTCTACTGCCCATCCGCAAACATATTTGCCATCTTCCAGAATGAATTCGGCATTGTTATATTCCGGACGCCAGTTTTTGAAGGCTTCCACATCCAATACATCGTTTGTTACGATGTTTACATCTACATGAAGCGGAGTTACTTCGTACTGATCTTTCAGGCCTAATGAAACGAAGGTGTTGGTATCTTTGATACGGTATACAAAGTTGCTTCGTCCCTGAATCATACCCTGATTTACCAACTTCTGGAACGGCTCTTCTTTTACACTTACGCCCAAATCGAACAGGAATTTGTTCCAGAAACGAGAATAAATCAAGTGTCCGGTAGCATGTTCTGTACCTCCTACGTAAAGGTCTACATTCTGCCAGTAATGGTCGGCTTTTTCAGAGACCAGTGCTTCTGTATTGTGAGGATCCATATAACGCAGATAATATGCGCTTGAACCTGCGAATCCAGGCATTGTATTCAGTTCCAGAGGGAATACATTTACGTGGTCAATCTTAGAGTTCTCTACCACTTCACCTTTGGTTACATCCCAAGCCCAGCGTGTAGCATGACCCAATGGAGGTTCACCGCTTTCAGTTGGCAAGAACTTGTCTACTTCCGGCAATTCCAGCGGCAATTTCTGCTCGTCTATCATGTAAGGCATACCATCCTTGTAATATACAGGGAACGGTTCTCCCCAATAGCGCTGACGCGAGAAAATAGCATCACGAAGACGGAAATTAACCTTTACACGTCCCAACTGATGTTCTTTTACATATTTCTTTGTAGCTGCAATTGCTTCTTTGATGGTCAGCCCGTTCAGATTCAGGTCGCAGTAAGGAGTAACTCCGGCTTTTGGAGAGTTGCATACGATACCTTCTTTGGCATCAAAGCTTTCTTCGCTTACATCGCATCCTTCTACCAGCGGTACAATCGGAAGGTTGAAATGTTTGGCAAATGCATAGTCACGGCTATCGTGAGCAGGTACGGCCATGATGGCACCTGTACCGTATCCAGCCAATACATAGTCGCTGATCCATACCGGAACAGCATCGCCGGTAAACGGATTGATGGCATACGAACCACTGAATACACCGGTTACACGACGGTCTGAGATACGTTCACGTTCAGTACGTTTTTTAGTGCGGTCCAAATAAGCTTCCACTTCTGCCTTTTGAGCCTCTGTTGTCAGTTGAGGAACAAGTTCGCTTTCCGGAGCCAACACCATAAATGTAACACCAAACATTGTATCTGCACGAGTGGTGAAGATAGTAAACTCCAAATCGCTGTCTTTTACTTTGAAGCGTACTTCTGTACCTTCCGAACGTCCGATCCAGTTACGTTGAGTCTCTTTCAGAGAATCGGTCCAATCTACAGTTTCCAGTCCGTCCAGCAAGCGTTGTGCATAAGCCGATACACGCAGACACCACTGGCGCATCTTCTTCTGCACCACTGGATGACCTCCACGTTCAGATACTCCGTCTACCACCTCATCGTTGGCCAATACAGTACCCAAAGCCGGACACCAGTTCACCATTGTCTCTCCCAGGTAGGCGATACGATAGTTCATCAGCACTTCCTGCTGTTCTTTTTCCGATTTGTTTTTCCATTCTTCAGCAGTAAAGTTCAATTCTTCGCTGCAAGCAACATCCAAGCCTTCTGTACCTTTCTGTTCGAAATGTGCTACCAGCTTACTGATGGGCTCTGCCTTCTGGCAGGCATTGCAATAATAGCTGTTGAACATCTTCTGGAAGGCCCATTGTGTCCAATGATAATAACCCGGTTCGCAGGTACGTACTTCTCTGTCCCAGTCAAAGCTGAAACCTATTTTATCCAACTGCTGGCGATAACGGTTAATGTTATTTACAGTGGTGATAGCAGGATGCTGACCTGTCTGGATTGCATATTGTTCTGCCGGTAATCCGTAGGCATCGTATCCCATCGGATTCAATACGTTAAAACCTTGCAGTCTTTTGTAACGAGCATAAATATCGCTGGCAATGTAGCCCAGAGGATGACCTACGTGGAGTCCCGCTCCCGATGGATAAGGGAACATGTTCAATACGTAGAATTTCTTCTTTGAATCATCTTCCGACACTTGATAGGTCTTGTTTTCAACCCATTTCTGTTGCCATTTTTGCTCAATCTCTCTGAAATTATATTCCATAAGTGAAGAGTGTTTTTATGTTTGATTTTTATATAATTTTCTTTATAAAGCACAAAGATAGTAAGACTTCGGAAATAAATGGAAGTAAATCGAAATGAAAAGTTTATCTTTGTTTGTAAATCAAGTAAGAAATGAATTTTAAACTCGTTATGAAGCTGAAGAAAACGTATGTGATGGCCTGTCTGTTTGGCTGTCTGGTAGGAAATCTCTATGCGCAACGCACGGAAATGCTACTTGAAAAAGGGTGGAAGTTTACAAAAGGAGATGTATCGGGAGCAGAAGGTACAGACTTCAATGATACACATTGGGAAAGCGTAGTTGTTCCACACGACTGGGCGATATACGGTCCTTTCGATCGTAATAACGATTTGCAGAATGTGGCGGTAACCCAAAACTTCGAGAAAGAAGCGTCAGTAAAGACCGGACGTACCGGAGGTTTGCCTTATGTGGGAGTGGGATGGTATCGTACCCGGTTTGATGTGGAACCCGGACGACAGACTATGCTGGTATTCGATGGAGCCATGAGTGAAGCCAAAGTATATGTCAACGGAAAAGAAGCCTGTTTTTGGCCTTTCGGTTATAACTCCTTCTACTGTGATGTGACTTCTTTCCTCAATCACGACGGAAAGCAGAACCTGCTTGCTGTGCGTTTGGAGAATAGACCTCAGTCTTCCCGATGGTATCCGGGAGCCGGGCTATACCGGAATGTACGGGTGGTGACTACCGGACAGATTCATGTGCCTGTATGGGGAACACAACTTACTACTCCTCATGTCTCTGAGGATTATGCTTCGGTATGTCTGCGTACATCGGTTGAAAATGCCGGTCGTACGGAACTGACGGTACAGACAGATATTATCTCTCCCGAAGGTAAGGTTGTTTCATCGAAGAAAAACAAAGGATACATCAATCACGGATTACCTTTTACACAAAATTTCATTGTAGAGCATCCGGCATTATGGTCACCGGAGTCTCCCTCTTTGTATCGGGCTGTATCAAAGATTTATTCGGGTGATACCTTGCTGGATACATATACTACTCGTTTTGGAATCCGTTCCATCGAGTACATTGCAGACAAAGGCTTCTTTCTGAATGGGAAACACCGTAAATTCCAGGGTGTATGCAATCATCACGATTTAGGTCCACTGGGGGCGGCAATCAATGTATCCGCCTTGCGTCATCAACTCAGAATGCTGAAGGATATGGGTTGCGACGCCATTCGTACCGCCCATAATATGCCGGCTCCCGAGCTGGTTTCACTGTGCGATGAAATGGGTTTTATGATGATGATTGAGCCATTTGATGAATGGGATATTGCAAAATGCGAAAACGGCTACCACCGTTTCTTCAATGAATGGGCAGAGCGTGATATGGTGAATATGTTGCATCAGTACCGTAATAATCCTTGTGTGGTGATGTGGAGTATTGGTAATGAGGTGCCTACACAGTGGAGTGCAGAAGGATACAAGGTCGCAAAATTCCTGCAAGACATCTGTCACCGTGAAGACCCTACACGTCCGGTTACTTGCGGTATGGATCAAGTGGACAGTGTGCTCGACAATGGCTTTGCAGCTATGCTGGATATTCCCGGCTTTAACTATCGTGCCCACCGCTACGAAGAAGCCTATGAACGTTTGCCTCAGAATATCGTATTGGGGTCTGAAACTTCGTCTACCGTCAGTTCACGTGGAGTATATAAGTTCCCTGCAGAACGCAAGGCTGGAGCGATGTACGATGACCATCAGTCTTCTTCTTACGATTTGGAGTATTGCAGTTGGTCGAATATTCCGGATATTGATTTTGCACTGGCAGAAGATTACGACTGGACAATCGGTCAGTTTGTGTGGACAGGCTTCGATTATTTGGGAGAACCCAGTCCGTATGATACCAATGCATGGCCTAACCATAGCTCCATGTTCGGTATTATCGATTTAGCTTCTATTCCTAAAGACCGTTACTATCTGTACCGTAGTATCTGGAATAAAGACGAAGAAACCTTGCATATTCTCCCGCACTGGAACTGGGAGGGCTACGAAGGCAAGCCGATACCGGTATTTGTATATACGAATTATCCTTCGGCAGAACTGTTTGTCAACGGTAAAAGCTACGGACGCCAGACAAAGAACCGTCAGACTGTAGAAAACCGCTATCGTCTGATGTGGCACAACGTAACGTATGAGCCGGGAGAAGTGAAAGTGATTGCATACGATGCGGACGGAAAGGCTGTGGCAGAGAAGAACGTATATACAGCAGGAAAGCCTCATCATATTGAACTTCAGACCGATTATACCTCACTGAAAGCCGATGGTAAAGATTTGGCTTATGTCACTGTGCGAGTAGTTGACAAAGAAGGAAATCTTTGTCCTACAGACGGACGTCTTCTGAATTTCCGTGTAAAAGGAGCCGGTTCATACCGTGCATCAGCCAATGGAGATCCTACTTGTCTTGATTTGTTTCATTTGCCCCAGATGCATGCTTTTAATGGAATGCTTACCGTTATCGTACAGGCTGGTGAGATTGCCGGTAACTTGGAACTTCAAGTCTCGGCAAAAGGTTTGAAAACAGCCCGACTGGTCTTGCCGGTACAATAAAGCCGATACAACAACCAGATAAAAACAAGAAGCAGTGCAAGAGAATATCTACTCGTGCACTGCTTCTCTATTTTTAGCATGGATGTACTGAAAAACTTATTTGTTCAGCTTCCAGGTAAATCCGTCTTTAGTATCCTTCACTTCAAATCCTAATGCAGCCAAACTGTCGCGTATCTTGTCGCTGGTAGCCCAGTCTTTGTTTGCTTTCGCCTGCATACGCTGTTCTAGCAGCATATCTACCACCTTGCCGTATGCTTCTTCGCGTGCAGCGTTGTTTTCTGCTTCGGCTTTCAGTCCCAAGATGTCGAATACGAACAAATGGAATACACTCTTCAGCTCTTCCAAATCTTCTGCACTGATGGTTGCTTTCTTGTCGATAACAGTATTAATCATACGAGTAGCATCGAACAGGTGTGAAATTACAATCGGTGTATTCAAGTCATCGTTCATAGCCTCGTAGCACTTCTCACGTAAGCCCGCAGGAGTAATACCGGTTGTTGTCTTCGACGGAGTAATGCGTTCCAGGTTTTTCAATCCTTCCATCAGACGTTCCAAGCCTTTTTCTGCAGCCTGCAATGCTTCGTTGCTGAAGTCTACTGTACTGCGGTAGTGTGCCTGCAAGATGAAGAAGCGGATAGTCATGGCAGAATATGCCTGCGACAACAGCTTGTTGGAACCGCTAAAGAATTCATCCAGTGTGATGAAGTTGCCCAACGATTTGCCCATCTTCTGTCCGTTGATGGTAATCATGTTGTTGTGCATCCAGTAGCGCACCATGTCGTGTCCCTGTGAAGCCACGCTCTGTGCAATTTCACATTCGTGGTGAGGGAACACTAAGTCCATACCTCCTCCGTGAATATCGAAGTTTTCTCCCAAATATTTGCGACCCATAGCGGTACATTCGCAATGCCATCCCGGGAATCCGTTGCTCCAAGGCGAAGGCCAGCGCATGATATGTTCAGGCTGTGCACATTTCCACAAGGCAAAGTCTGCCGGATTATGCTTTTCCTGCTGTCCGTCCAGTTCGCGGGTTGTGTTGATTACATCATCCAGGTTGCGTCCCGAAAGTTTGCCATAATGATGGTCTTTATTATATTTCGCTACATCGAAATACACAGAACCCTGACTTTCGTAAGCATATCCGTTTTTCAGAATCTGCTCTACCAGTTCAATCTGTTCGATGATATGTCCCGAAGCGTGCGGTTCGATGCTGGGCGGAAGCACGTTCAAGGCTTCCATTGCCTTATGATAGCGGTTCAGGTAGAACTGTACCACTTCCATCGGTTCCAGCTGCTCCAGGCGTGCTTTCTTTGCAATTTTGTCTTCTCCTTCGTCGGTATCGTGTTCCAGATGACCTACGTCGGTAATGTTGCGTACGTAGCGCACCTTATATCCCAGATGTGTGAGGTAACGGAACAAGATATCGAATGTGATAGCCGGACGGGCATGGCCCAGATGGGCATCACCGTATACTGTAGGACCGCAAACATACATGCCCACATGAGGAGCGTGAAACGGAACAAACAGTTCCTTTTTGCGGGTAAGTGTATTGTAAATGGTTAGTTTATTCTCCATAATGAGATAGTTTTTGTTAGGAAGGCAAAAATACATAATTTTTTTGAACCTAACTCACAGAACTACCGTGTTTTTCTTCTCTTTTCCTGTAAGGAAAGATTCTGAAATGTTAATACATCTGTAAGAGACTGGTAGAAGTCTTAATACATGTTATAAAACATCGTTTTTAGACCGGATTATTTGCATAATACCAGAAAAGCCGTACCTTTGCATCGTGTTTTTCATAGTATTAGATTTAAGGTTAACAAAGGTTGGAGTACAGCGGTACTCCTTTTTTTATGCCCATACCTCAAGTTATGAAAGAAAATAAGAAAGTTTTGTTGGGAATGAGCGGAGGAACAGACAGTTCCATGGCAGCTCTCTTGTTGCTGGAAGCCGGATACGAAGTAACTGGTGTCACTTTCCGTTTCTATGAGAAAGACGGTCAGACGGCTTATCTGGACGAAGCCCGAGAACTTTGTGAGCGCCTTGCTATTCCCCATTTGGTATACGATGCCCGTGAGGCCTTCCAACAGCATATCATCCGCTATTTTATTGATACTTACATGAAGGGACAGACGCCTGTTCCCTGTACGCTTTGTAATAATTATCTGAAATGGCCGTTGTTGCAGCAGATAGCCGACGAACGGGGTATTTATCATCTGGCTACCGGTCACTATGTACGCAAGGTACAGGCGGAAGGTTATTGGCACATCCGGTGTGGAGCAGATCCCGACAAAGACCAGTCATTCTTTTTGTGGGGATTGCCTCAAACCATTCTTGAACGGATGCTGCTGCCGATGGGCGAGCTGACCAAGGTGCGTGTCAGGGAACTGGCTGCCGAAAGAGGTTTTCAAAGAGTGGCGCACAAGCGGGATAGCTTTGGGGTTTGTTTCTGCCCGATGGATTATCGCAGTTTCCTGAAGGAACATCTCCCCGAAGGAAGCATTGTGCCCGGCAGTTTTTACGATGAAGAAGGACATTGTATCGGTAAGCACGAAGGCTATCCTTTCTATACGATAGGACAGCGTCGGGGACTGGGAATTTATCTGAATAAGGCTTTGTTTGTCAAACAGATTATTCCCGAAGAAAACAAAGTGATTATCAGCGACAATCTCCAGTCGCTGGAACAGAATGAGATGTATCTCCATCAGTCTTGTGTGATCAATCCCGAAGCTTTGCTGGGAAGAGACGATGTGGTGGTGAAAATACGATACCGTAAACAGGCCAACCGCTGTACAGTGACCCGTATCGATGCCGACCGTCTGCATGTATGCCTGCATGAACCTCTCGCATCCATTGCTTCCGGACAGGCTGCCGTGTTCTACCGGGACGACAAGGTGCTGGGAGGAGGAATTGTGGAGTGAGCCAAGTGTGAATTGTCTTTTTGTCAGAAATGACAATATGATAATTTACCCCCTTAAAAACAGCCGTTTTTGTATGCGGTATCAGTTGTGCTGACTTTTTCCCGCAAATTTTTCCCTTTGTGAAATTGGAAAAGAAAGTATTATTCTTTATTTCTTGGCAGAAAGATATAAAAGAAGAGCAGGTGGCTTCTTTTTGTGTGTGTATTAAAGGGAATGTTGTCGGAAAGATATTCTTACGGCAAGCGATAGCATACGTAAGAAAAGCAAGTTGGGGTAGTTGAAGAGGCGTATGAAAGCCATCGGAGAGAGAAAATTTCACACTTTTATTACCATTTGCCTGCGCGATTATTCGCGTAAGCCTTCATTACAGGTCGCGTAAGGCTCCGATACTTGTAACAGAAGCTGCCGATACAAGTATCATCAGCCTCTGTTACAGGTCGGATATGATGTTGTAAAGCATGTATTTGCCTTATTTTAAAGGTTGTTTTCTCCCTTTTTCTTCTTCTGAGTGAAGATAAAGAAGAAAGTAGCGGTTAGCAGGAATCCTCAAATCTTCTCTAATTGTCAGAAAAAACGGTTTTTCTCTGACTTTTGGATTTTAGAAATTCTTCCACATTTCGAGTGCCTTATTTTCGGCTGCTTCCATGATTTCACGTTCGCCCGGACCTTTGTCGTTAATACCGCAAAGATGAAGAATACCGTGGATAATTACACGATACAACTCGGTGTTGTAGTCCGCTCCAAACTGTTCGGCATTGGTACGTACAGTATCCAGACTGATAAACAAATCCCCCGATATGCGGTTTCCTTCGCAATAGTCGAATGTAATGATATCTGTATAATAGTCGTGCTGCAGATACTGGCGGTTGACTTCCAGTATTTTTTCATCCGAGCAGAAGATGTAGGCAATATCTCCCGTTCTTTTCCCGTATGTTTCGGCTACAGCTTTAATCCATGCGCTGGTTTCACGCTTGCGGATAGCAGGCATTTCAATGTCTTCGGTCTGATAAGTAATCATATATGTAAGTTTTTAATGAAAGAACAAATAACAGATAAAAATAGCAGAAGTAATTCCGGCCAGATCGGCAAGTAATCCACAGGGAACAGCATGCCGCGTTTTAGTCACACCTACACTGCCGAAGTAAACTGCCAGAATATAGAATGTGGTATCGGTAGACCCCTGGAAGATGCACGACAGGCGGCCCACAAACGAATCGGCTCCATACGTCTTCATCGCATCAATCATAAGTCCTCTTGCTCCGCTTCCGCTTAAAGGTTTCATCAGGGCGGTAGGCAGTGCACCGGTAAAGTCGCTGTCTATTCCACACAGACTGATGAGGCTGGCCACTCCCTGTATCAGGAAGTCCATGCATCCCGAAGCACGGAATACTCCGATTGCTACCAGAATAGCGACCAGATAAGGAATGATACGTACGGCAGTGGTAAATCCTTCTTTGGCACCTTCTACAAATGCATCGTATACATTGATTTTCTTGCGCATTCCTGCTACGATGAATCCTATGATAATGACAAACAGAAAGACATTGGCTGTCGTAGTAGAATACACATCAATCTGCTGGCGCGACAAGGTACTGAAGAGGTAGATGATGCCTGCAATGAAAAGACTGGTTCCTCCCAAAAACAACAGAATTGTCCGGTTGAGTAAGTTGATACGCTGATACAGACTCACGGCAATGATTCCGGCCAGTGTAGAGAAGAAAGTAGCCAGCAGGATGGGAACAAATACATCGGTAGGCTGGGCAGCTCCCAATTGTGCCCGATATACCATGATACTGATAGGAATCAGGGTGAGTCCGGAGGTATTCAGTACCAGAAACATAATCATGGGATTGCTTGCTGTGTCTTTTTTCGGGTTCAATTCTTGAAGTCCCTCCATGGCTTTCAGTCCCAAAGGAGTGGCGGCATTGTCCAGTCCCAGCATATTGGCTGCCAGATTCATAAAGATACTTCCTGTTACCGGATGTCCTTTGGGAATATCGGGAAACAGTTTGCAGAACAATGGAGAAAGAAGACGTGAAAATAGCCGGATGACTCCTCCCTGTTCGCCGATGCGCATGATACCCATCCAGAGAGAAAGTACACCGGTCAGTCCCAGCGAGATTTCGAATGCAGTTTTCGACGACTCGAACGTAGAGTTGATGATAGTGGGAAACACTTCCGTATTGCCGAAGAAAATCAGTTGGATGGCTGCCACCACAAAGGCAGCAATGAAAAAGGTAATCCAGATATAGTTTAATACCATTGTCTTTAGGTTTTTAAGTTTATGGTTCAGCAAGCAAACAGAATGCATGCAACTGATACTTGCCCATGAATTATCCGGACAAAAATAGTGAAAGGTGAGCGCAGTACCAAGCCAAAAGCTTGCTTTTGAGCGAAAGTAATGCCGAGCCGCATCCTATTTTATGAAAAAATAGTGAAAGGCGAGCGCAGTACCAAGCCAAACGCTTGCTTTTGAGCGAAAGTAATGCCGAGCCGCATCCTATCTTATCAAAAAATGAGGTAACTTTCATCAGAATCAGTTATTTTTGTTTCCATGAAAAAGCATAAATACCTTTTTATCCGGCGAATACTTTTGATGCTCCTCTTATTGGGAGTAATCGTTTTCCGTTTCATACCTGCTGCAGGCGAGTGGTATGCCCGTTGCATTTACCCTTCGGTTTCGTTGGTCTTATCGTGGATTACCTCGTGGATACCCTTTTCGTTAGACGAGTGGCTGGTAGTTTTGGCTGCTGTACTTCTGGTTGCATATCCGTTTTGGGCACGGAAGCATGGCAGGAAGTGGCGTTCGCTTTTGCTTGTTGAGGGAGAAATGGTACTGTGGATTTATGTCTGGTTTTATTGGGGATGGGGAAATAACTATTTCCGTGACGGATTTTATCAGCGTGCAGAAGTAGCTCCCCGTGCTTATCACGAAGCAGAGTTCAAACAGTTTTTGAGTGAGTATACAGATAGCCTGAATGCTTCTTACTGTACTGAAACAGAAGAGGAGAGAGAAGACATTCACCGGCATATCAAGCAATTGTATCGTACTGTGCCGTCCCGTTTCGGTCTGACAGTTCCTTACGATTTTCAGCATCCTAAATATACTTGCTTCAATATCCTGTATTCCAAAGTCGGTGTGTTGGGCTATATGGGGCCGTTCTTTGCCGAGTCGCATGTCAACCGCGAACTGCTCCCCGTGCAATATCCTTTCACTTATGCGCATGAGTTGTCGCACCTGCTGGGTATCAGCAGTGAAGCAGAAGCCAATTACTGGGCTTATCAGATTTGTACCCGTTCTCACCGCTCTTTTGTACGCTATAGCGGCTATTTCGGAATCCTTCCGTATGTAATTTTTAATGCACGTATGCTACTTGGTGAGTCCGATTATCAGGCTTGGGCAAACACGCTCCGTCCGGAAGTCATTGCCCAATTGAAAGCAGAACGGGCCTATTGGGATGAACGCTACAGCCGAATGTTGGGCAAGATACAGTCTGCTGTCTACGAATTCTATCTGAAAGGAAACCGCATATCAGACGGACAGAAAAACTATGCAGAAGTGGTAGGAATGTTGCTTGCTTTGCCTGAAGTGCATTAGTCTTTCGTTTTCCGAATGGAAATAATTATCTTTGGCCGGAAATATATATTTAAAAAACGATGATACTCAATATTTTTCTTTTGATAGGCGGACTTGCCTTGATTCTTTTGGGGGCAAATGGGCTGACAGATGGAGCAGCCTCAGTAGCCAAACGCTTTCATATATCCGATCTGGTCATCGGACTTACCATAGTCGCTTTCGGAACTTCGGCTCCGGAACTGGTTATCAGTGTACTTTCGTCTATACAGGGAAGTGCGGAGATGGCTATTGGCAATGTAGTGGGAAGCAATATCTTCAATGTACTGATGATTATCGGCTGTACAGCCATGGTTCTTCCGATACAGGTAGGAAAAGGTACGATGAGCAAGGAGATACCATTGGTTATCCTTTCGGCACTGATGTTTGCCTGCTTTGCCAATGATGTATGGCTGGACGGGGGTGAGAAGAATGTCATCAGCCGTATCGACGGATTGGTGCTGCTGGGATTTTTCCTGATATTCATGCGCTACACGTTTGCCATTGCCCGCAATGGAGAAGGACAGGAGGAAGAGCAGAAAGTCAAGGAATTGCCCGTCTGGAAATCTGTCCTGTATATTGTGGGAGGTCTGGCCGGACTGATATTCGGTGGACAATGGTTTGTAGATGGGGCCAGTGGGGTAGCCCGTGCCTTGGGCGTAAGCGAATCTGTGATTGGCTTGACACTGGTAGCGGGAGGAACTTCCTTGCCCGAACTGGCTACTTCTGTAACAGCAGCCTTGAAAAAGAATCCGGGTATTGCCATCGGTAATGTAATAGGCAGCAATCTGTTCAACCTTTTCTTTGTTTTGGGAATCAGTGCAAGCATCTCTCCACTTCCGATGGGAAACATCAACAATGTAGACATTGCCGTACTGGTAGCTTCTTCTGTACTCTTCTGGCTGGTAGGTTGGTTCTTCAGAAAGCGGACCATTACCCGTATTGAGGGAGCCTTGCTGGTGATTTGCTATGTGGTCTATACGGCTTGGCTCATTATGCAGCAATAGGCTCTAATCGGTCCATCGCAAGCCTATTATCAGGCGGTTAGGTACGAAAATGAAAGAATTAAAATTATTCTTCGGATAAAAAATATTATCTTTACCGCTTGAAATTTCAAGCATAATGAACAGATGGCCATTCTAATTAAAAAAGTAAGTAATAAAAAAGACCTTAAGCGTTTTATTCGTTTCAACTACGAACTCTATAAAAACAATCCTTATTCAGTTCCCGACCTGTACGATGACATGGTAGGTACATTCAGTACAGAAAAGAATGCTGCATTTGAGTTTTGCGAAGCAGATTATTTCCTGGCTTACAAAGATGACAAGCTGGTAGGTCGTGTGGCTGCCATTATTAACCGTCGTGCGAATGAGACATGGAACAAGAAGGAAGTCCGCTTTGGATGGATTGATTTTGTGGATGATCCGGAAGTGTCGAAAGCGTTGCTTGATACTGTAGAAGCATGGGGAAAAGAACGCGGAATGGAGGCTATTGTAGGGCCGTTGGGCTTTACCGACCTTGATGCAGAAGGAATGTTGGTAGAAGGATTCGACCAGCTGAGTACGATGTCGACCATTTACAATTATCCTTATTATCCCCAGCATATGGAACGTCTGGGCTTTGAGAAAGAAGCCGATTGGGTAGAATATAAGCTGACTGTGCCCGATAAACTGCCTGAAAAGTTTGTCCGTATTTCGGAAATTATCCTTCAGAAATATAATTTGAAAATCAAGAAACTGAAACGTAGCGAAATCAAAGAGAAGAACTACGGTCAGAAGATTTTCGATTTGATAAATGAGGCTTATGCTCCTTTGTATGGCTATTCCAAGATGACACAGGGGCAGATTAATCAATACATCAAGACTTATCTTCCTCTTATCGACCTTCGTATGGTTTCATTGGTAGAAGACGAAGCCGGAGAATTGGTTGCAGTGGGTATTTCGATGCCTTCTCTGTCTAAAGCTTTGCAGAAAGCCAAGGGAAAGATGCTTCCTTTCGGATGGTTCCATCTGTTGAAAGCCTTGTTTGTAAAGAAACCCGATGTGCTCGATTTGCTGTTGGTAGGAGTGAAGCCGGAGTATCAGAGCAAGGGAGTAAACGCATTGCTTTTCTATGATTTGGTTCCTACTTATCAGAAAATGGGCTTTAAATATGGGGAAAGTAATCCTGAACTTGAACTGAACAAGAAAGTGCAGGCACAATGGAGTGCGTTCGAATCTGTACAGCATAAGCGCCGTCGTGCTTTCCGTAAGAGTATTGACCGTTAAGAATTGACAATTGATAATGGACAATTGGCAAGAGAGGTCCTTTCGTCAACTTAAAAGAAATCGTATGGAAGAATTGAACGAACAACAAAATAGCTCTGTTTCCTATACCGAGGAGAACATCCGCCACCTGAGCGATATGGAACATGTACGTACCCGTCCGGGTATGTATATTGGCCGTTTGGGAGACGGTTCACAAGCCGAAGACGGTATTTATGTGTTGCTCAAGGAAGTACTCGACAACAGTATTGACGAGTTCAAGATGGGAGCAGGAAAGCGGATTGATATCCAGATGGAGGACAATCTGCGTGTATCGGTGCGCGACTACGGTCGAGGTATTCCTTTGGGAAGTCTTGTCGATGCGGTGTCGATGCTGAATACCGGAGGAAAATATGATACAAAGGCATTCAAGAAGAGTGTCGGTCTGAATGGGGTAGGTGCCAAGGCTGTCAATGCGCTGAGTGCCCGCTTTGTGGCACGCAGTGTGCGCGACGGACAGATGCGTGAAGCGATATTCGAAAAAGGTAACTTGGTGAGCGATGTAACCAAGCCTACCGATGAGGAGCGTGGTACTTATATCTTTTTCGAACCCGACAATACGCTGTTTCTGAATTATCATTTCCGTCCGGAGTTCATCGAAACGATGTTGCGTAATTATACGTATCTGAACACTGGTTTGTCTATTTATTATAACCATCATCGTATTGTCAGCCGTAATGGGTTGGAAGACCTGCTGAACGATAATATGACAGCGCAGGGATTGTATCCTATTATCCATCTGAAGGATGAGGATATTGAGATAGCCTTTACTCATAGCCCGCAATATGGTGAGGAATATTACTCGTTTGTAAACGGACAGCATACTACACAGGGTGGTACACATCAGAGCGCGTTTAAGGAACATATCGCACGTACCATCAAGGAGTTTTACGGAAAGAACCTGGAGTTTCAGGATATTCGTAACGGGCTGGTGGGAGCCATTGCTATTAATGTGATTGAGCCTACATTCGAAAGTCAGACCAAGATTAAGTTGGGTTCGCTGACTATGGCACCGGAGAAAGACTCTGATGGAAATCCGTATCCGCTTTCCGGTATCAGTGTCAATAAGTTCATTGGCGATTTTATCAAGGAAAAGGTAGACAACTATCTGCATCAGCATACCGATGTGGCAGAAATCCTGCTACAGAAGATTCAGGAGTCGGAAAAAGAGCGTAAAGCCATTGCCGGTGTGACCAAGATAGCTCGCGAGCGTGCCAAAAAGGCCAATTTGCACAACCGTAAATTGCGCGACTGCCGTGTACATCTGAATGATGTAAAAGGAGCCAAGAAAGACGAGGATGACGACCCGCGTCTGGAAAGTTCTATCTTTATTACCGAGGGAGATTCTGCAAGTGGTTCTATTACCAAGAGCCGCGATGTCAATACGCAGGCAGTATTCAGTTTGCGTGGAAAACCGCTCAACTCTTACGGACTGACCAAGAAGGTGGTGTACGAGAACGAAGAATTCAACCTTTTGCAGGCTGCTCTGAATATTGAAGACGGACTGGACGGTTTGCGTTATAATAAAGTGATTGTAGCAACCGATGCCGATGTCGACGGTATGCATATCCGTTTGCTTATGATTACTTTCTTTCTTCAGTTCTTCCCCGATTTGATTAAGAAAGGGCATGTGTACATCCTGCAGACCCCTCTGTTCCGTGTGCGCAACCGTAAAAAAGGAGTATACGAAACGATTTACTGTTATTCGGAAGACGAACGCCTGGCGGCTATCGAGAAGCTGGGACCTAATCCGGAAATCACCCGATTCAAAGGTTTGGGAGAAATTTCGCCGGATGAATTCCGTAACTTCATTGGCAAAGATATGCGTCTGGAGCAGGTTACCTTGCGCAAAACCGATGCTGTGAAAGAATTGTTGGCTTTCTATATGGGTAAGAATACCATGGAACGTCAGAATTTTATTATTGATAACCTGGTAGTAGAAGAAGATATTGTTTGAAAATGAAAAGAGCCATATTCCCCGGTACATTCGATCCGTTTACTATCGGGCATTATTCTGTGGTGCAGCGTGCACTGACTTTTATGGATGAGGTAATTATCAGTATTGGTATCAATGAGAGCAAACGGACCTGTTTTCCTACGGAAAAGAGAGTAGAAATGATTCGGAAACTCTATGCGAATGAACCTCGTGTAAAGGTGGAAGCCTACAATGGGCTGACAGTCGACTTTGCTTTGCAGCGTGAAGCAAAAGTCATCATTCGTGGTATCCGTACCGTGCGCGATTTCGAGTACGAAGAAACCATTGCTGATATCAATCGTAAACTTTCGGGCATTGAAACTATTCTGCTTTTTACAGAACCGGAACTTACTTCAGTAAGCTCCACTATCGTTCGCGAGCTTCTTCAGTTCGGAAAAGACGTAACCCCTTTCTTGCCGGAGGGCATGGATATTAATTTGTAGTAGATAAAATAATCTTGTGAGGTAATATTCCTCAAGAAATGTAAAATGACTTTTTATGTATCATTACATTTCTTGAGGAATTTTTTTGTGTCTTTATATTATTTTATTTAAATTGGCGGCTCTTTTGAAATAGAAAGTAATATTAATGTTGGCTTGTGTTATTTAATTATTAATTAATATCGACTATTTATTTACTATTCGTTGTTTTATTTCGTGTAATATTAATTATCTGTTATGTACAATAGATGTAAACTTTTTTAGATAAATTAAATTAAGGAGGAAGTGGATTTATGAAGAAGAAACACATTGGTGCCGACAAGCATCGTAGATTGCTGTTTGGGGGGATGGCTGTACTCACGTTTATGACTTGTACGAATATTCCTTTGGAAGTACAAGCAAGTGGTTTAAATTCTGTAAATAGTATATCAATTGATAAAACATTAACTGTAAAAGGTTGTGTTACTGATGAGAATGGAGAACCCATTATAGGTGCCAACGTAATTGTGAAAGGAACAGGGCGTGGTACGATAACCGATATTGATGGAAAGTATGTATTGAAAGTAGCTCCAGGTGAAACATTGGTTTTTTCTTTTGTTGGAATGGAGAACAAGGAGATAAAAGTAAAATCTTCTCAAACAGTCATCAATGTCGAAATGAGTTCCAATACTACCATGTTGGAAGATGTGGTAGTAACTGGTTACCAGACTTTATCGAAAGAACGTGCAACAGGTGCTTACTCGGTATTGACAGAGAAGAGCACAAAGGGAAAATTGGAGACTAATATTATGTCTCGTATTGAAGGAATGGTGGCTGGTATCAATCGTACTGCAAACAGCGATGAATCCATAGTCATTCGTGGTATTACCACTATTAATGAAAAAACAACTCCTCTTTATGTGGTAGATGGTATGCCTTTTGAAGGTGATTTGTCTTCTATAAACCCTTCTGACGTACAAAATATAACAGTGCTGAAAGATGCTGCAGCAAGTTCTATTTATGGTGCGAGAGCAGCAAATGGAGTTATTGTAATTACAACCAAGCGTGGTCAGCAGGGTAAAACCCGTGTAACTTATGATGGAAGTGTAAAGTTTACTCCCAAACCCGATTTGGACTATTTGAATTTAATGAGTAGCTCTGAATTGGTGGATATGCAGATAGAGGGATTCAATTACTATCATACAGATTATGAAAACCTTAATAAGCGAAGTTCTTTAAATCCTGTAGTTTCTTTGCTTTATCAACATGAACAAGGGCAATTGTCCGATCAGCAACTTGCGGATGCATTAGTGCCTTATCGTACGTTGGATAACCGGAAACAGATGGAAGATGAATTTGCCCGGGTAGGTATTGTACACCAGCATAATGTGTCTATTTCAGGTGGAACAGAAAAGAACCGCTATATAGCATCTGTCAATTATACCGGTGACTATGGTAATCAAAGATATCAAAGTTCCAGCCGCTTGGGTTTCAATGTAAAGGATGATATGCAGTTCTTTAATTGGCTGTCGGCATATGTGGGTGTTTCCGGTAGTTTTACAAAAAGCAAGGGAGATACAGGAGCAGAAAGCAGCTATGTGTCTTTGATGCAAAGCTATCCCAGTTACTATATGCTAAGAGATGAGGCTGGAAATGCTTTGAACTGGCAGACAGGAAAATCTGATTATGAATTGAATCGTTTGCTCTCCATTGGATTGATGGACGAACACTACAATCCGATTAATAACCGTTCGTTGGAAAGCTATGAAAACAACAGCAACTACTACCGTATCTTTGCCGGTTTGAACTTTAAGTTGATGGAAGGTCTTACATTTGATCTGAAATATCAGACAGAAAGTACCTTTAGTAAGAATCGCACATTGTACAGTGGCGAGTCCTATAAAGTTAGAAATATGGTGAATGATGCAGCTCAATATGATGCCGCAAGTCAGACGCTTACTTTGAATATACCTAAAGGCGGGCAGTTGTCGGAAAACAGAGGAGATATTTATGCTTATACATTACGTGGTCAGTTGAACTTCAATCGTATTTTTAAAGAAAAACATAATGTAACAGCCTTGGCGGGTGCAGAACGCAGATTGGTTCGTTCATCTTCTACCAATGCTTATTATTTAGGTTACGATGATAATAGTCTGGCATTTACTCCTATCAATCCATTGATATTTGAGCCTTTGAACGGAACAGAATCTTTGAATGGTTATTTTAATTGGGGTTATACCAATTATAACTATTTACAATATGATGAAGACCGTTATGTATCATTTTATTTAAATGGTTCTTATACATATGACGAACGCTATTCTTTGACAGCAAGTATGCGTATAGACCAGTCTAACTTATTTGGTACAGATCCTAAGTATCAGTATCGTCCTTTATGGTCTGTCGGAGGAAGCTGGCAGTTAGGTAACGAAGAATTCATGAAAGACCAGGAATGGATTGACCGTTTGAATGTACGTCTTACATACGGTATTGGTGGTAATGTTCCCAAGAGTGCAGGTCCTTATCTGAGTATAGCAAATACGGGTTATAATAGTTGGGTAAACGGTATTGGTTCTACTATTTCCAATCCGCCCAATGATCAGTTGCGTTGGGAGAAGACATCTTCTACCAATGTGGGTGTTGACTTTTCAATTTTCCGTTCCCGTTTAAGTGGTAGTATTGATTTCTATCATAGGGACATTCAGTAAATAGTATAAAATTAGCCAACTAATTCATACACAAAGTGTTGCAAATTAGTTGGCTTTTTTGTATCTTTAGGTATTCCCCCGCAAATAAGGTTTGGCAG
>ERZ834859.237-NODE-237-length-76864-cov-8.612493_pt1 | contig 76864 bp, 75 predicted proteins | sample MGYA00519947_ERZ834859 | MGnify/ENA primary metagenome ERZ834859 (study PRJEB31850, sample SAMEA3708763) | human gut metagenome | biome: human gut; feature: human-associated habitat; material: faeces | place: China | collected 2014 ...
AAAAGGTTGAAAAACCTTGAATTTTCAATAAAAAACACTTGATTATATGAGGAGGTGGAAAAGTTGAAAAAAAGAAAAAAAATAGTAACAACTGCTCTTGCTTCCATATTATCCGCTTCCCTGGTATTCTCCAGTGTACAGGCGAAAAACATATTCGATGATTTGAATGAAGTAATAGAAAATATTATGACACAGATTGATTCGAAGGAATATACATTACTTCAAAAAGTCTTGAATAGGACAGATGATTCCCTTATCGGCTCTGGCGGAGATAACGCTGTGGAAAGCATTGATAAGTATATTTTTATCGGTGACTCCCGCACAGAAGATTTACGTGACATAAATAGTGACAGCGATTGTATCTTTCAGTGCTTGAGTAGTATGGGATATAGTTGGATGGTCAATACCGCATTTCCGGCTGTGGACAGCCAAGTCACTTCTGGAACAGCAGTCGTTATATTAATGGGAGTAAATGACGTATACAATATCAACAATTACATTTCAGCCATCAATGAAAAAGCAGCTGTATGGAATGAAAGGGGAGCAAATGTATACTTTGCATCTGTAGGTCCAGTAGATCATGATGATTATGTAACAGATTCCGAAGTTGTAGATTTTAATGCTACTATGCATAAAAATCTGACAAATGCGGATTTCATCGACTTATACGGATACTTAAAAGGAAATGGTTATAAAACAGTGGATGGACTTCATTATGACAGTGCTACTTCTAAAAAGATATTATCTTATTTAAAAAAAGAGATAGGAAGTAGCACCGGAGGAGGTAGCTCTGGTTCTGGTAATAAAGTGTGGTGGAGTTCTGAGAATAGAGAATCTGCCTTGCTGACATATCAGATGACAAACTGGACCGCTTTTACTGGAATGGGGGTTACTTTATATTCCGATTCTAAAATTACCGCAAAAATTTCCGAAGACTTAAAACCATATGTAAAAAAAATGGAAGATGCGGCATCGAAATACGGTTTTTCGACTTACAAAGAATTGTTTAAAGCCATAGCAGAGTACCGCCATATACCTGGCGATCCAGACATATTCCGCATTGTGGATACAGGCTTAAATCCATATAAAGATGAGGAGCCGGGAAAAATGCCGCAGATTACATCTAACGAATCTATAGACATCGCCGCAAAATTATTTGCCAGTTGTATCAGGGCTGCAAATTTTCCAGCAGTCAATGACACAAAAAAATTAAAGGCTGTACTGCAGGGATTTGAGTTCGAAAACGAGGGGTACATTATCTTTTGTGATTATATTTATACTTTGGAAAATGCTGAAGAATATGCTTCGAGGTTATGTGATGGTAAATTGCGTACAAATGAAGAGGAAATTCGAAGTAAGGGAAAATATGATTACAGAGATCAGAAATTTCCGGACAAAGTTTTGAAATATTATTCTGTTATTGACATCAATAATGGAAATCTCAGTGGAAGTGCTCAACAGCTTCTTACGGAAGCTATGGGGTCTTGGCCGTCTAATATGGATGAGCGCAGAAAGGCAGTCATCGAAAAGGGAGTATCCCTTTACGGAAAAGTCACATACAGTATGGATCAGCGCTTACAGCCAAGCATGGATAACCCGCGTTATCTGGATTGTTCCAGTTTTGTTGGATGGAGCTTCTATTATGCTGGCATAAAAGATGTTCTTCCCCACTGGACTACGGGTAATTTTGTAGATGGCTCTTCTTTCCGAAGTATCAGCCATGACGAATTGATTCCGGGAGATGTAGGATTGAAAAACACAATTGCTTCAGGAGGGAGCAATCATGTGGGAATTTACCTTGGAAAAAGTGCTTCCGGACAAGATGTCTGGCTACACTGTACAACATCGGAAGGATTTAGCGGTGTACATATCAACACTTACGGAAATTTCAGAATCTTTTACCGTCATAAATCATTCGTAGACAACCCAGGAGACGGGATTTTGGGCGGGTAACAGGAGTCTGTTATCAGCAACTTAAAAGAGGGCAGCGTGTTTGCTGCCCTTAAATAGTTTACAAATTAAATTCCTTATAAAGATGCTGTTTGAGTTTTTCATCGCCGGCAGTAATCGCCTCTAATTCTGAGCATCTTCCAGCTTTGATTAAATAATTAGGGAGAGTCTGCAAACGTTTTTCTCCTTTCTCAATACCTTTCTCAACAAGCGCTTCTGATAGATTACACATAATATCCAACTCCTTTCCAAAATCGTCCGTGATTTCGTACCCATATTGGGAGGACAGTAAATCTTTCTTTCGTACCCGGTTATCCTCATCAAACAGGCAGTTTAGCATTGCAATGAACTGGTCGTTTGATTTAATTGCACTATTTAAGGTTATGAGAACAACCGACAATTTGTCATATGCTTTCTGGTTATCCCGAATTCCTGGAATAATATCGTGTTTTGTAATCTTGTATTTGGAAATTGCATTAGCCTGTTCTTTGCTGCTATCAAAACATATCCAGATGGAATATACTTTTTTGAGTTGGTCGTAGTGCGGCGCAACGAATTCAGTATCTAACTGCGCTGATATTAGTCTGGATGCATAAACAATTCCCCTTGTTTCCATATGATACCCCGGATAGAAGCTTTTTTGCACTTCCACGTTTACCGCAGTATGGACAACTGGGATTAATTCTATAAATTTTTTCCATTTCCGCATCCTTTCAGCGGATCAACCATGAGTAATCTTTTCGGCAATCTAGGATATAATCTACAAATACAGTATCATCCTGAATCTGATAGAGGATAAGATACCAATTTTTTATAAACATTTTATGGTATTTATTTTGTGGAATATAATTATCTTCAAAAAAGGGAAAACGCTGCGGCATTTCGGACAAAGAACGTAAAGCAAGCAAATAAAGTCAATGAGATTTTAACTTCTTCATCCACCTTTTTGATAAAATTTTCTCAACTGGGAAAAAAATTTTTCAAAAATAAATTACAATAAATTCGAAGGGAGGGACAAGAAGTAATACCCAAAACGAATTTTAATTCGTTTTGAGAAAGAAATCATATTTTGTCATATTGTATGTTGAAAAAAATCGAAAGGAGGATGCAGGAAAAAGTGTTCCTGTAAAAAAAAATGAATGTACGAAGTTTCAGAACTCCACAGGAGATTATCCCCAGAAAAAATGCCGGACTTGGTAACAGTTGGCTGATTGGAATAGATGCGGGATTTTCAAGCTTGAAAGGGTTTGCCCCAAATAAAATTTTTTGTATCCCATCTTATGTGAAAAAGTTGGAAGGAAATCTGCAGATGGGAAGTGAAACAGATATTTTATATTCCGATGAAACGGGCCTTTATATTGTAGGAACATCTGCACAGAATCAAATATGTACAGATGATACCAGTGATTCGGAGGCAGAATTGTTTGCAAGAAACCGTTATGGAAGCAAGCAGTTTGAAATTATCCTTGCAACAGGTCTTGCGATTGGACTTATGGAAAACAATTATGGAAAAAGAGAAGAAGGAATGCCAATTGTATTACAAACCGGATTGCCAACGGCATACTTAAAAAGTGACAGCCGTGCTCTGACAAAAGCATTTTCAAAAAAATTTCATTTTTCATTAAAGGTAGGCGTAGGAAGCTGGACAGATTATGATATTCAGATAAAGCCGGAAAATATTTCTATTATGCCTCAGCCATGCGGCACACTTTATTCCGTCATGATCGATGACAGCGGTAATTATGTGCCAGATGCACAGACGCTCCTCAACAAAAACGTACTGGTAGCTGATGTCGGTTTTGGCACATTTGATCCATATGGATTGGTAAACCGTAGTATTAAGCTGCAGGAATCTATTCCGAATCTTGGAATGCGTCGAGTACTCCATGAAACTTCCCGATATATTTATGAGGAATATGGTGAAGACATTCGTGTTCCACTTATGCAGAAATATCTTGAAAAGGGATATATCAATGTGCTGGACGAAGAAACCATGAAGACAAACCAGGTATTAATTGCTCCATTTTTGGAGAAGGCAAATAAGAAAGTATGTATGGAATCTATCGAAGCGTTGAAGAACATGACGAACTATATGCGCGACTACGATATCTTAATACCGACAGGTGGCACTTGTACTACATGGATTGATATTTACCGAGATTATTTTAAAGATATGAAAAGCCTTACTATTATTCCCGGCAATCGATCTGATAAACTGCCCATGTTATATGCCAATGTACGCGGATATTATATGCTTCGCTACATGGCGCTGAAAAATGGAAAAAAGTCTTGAAGATACATTAGAATTACCAGAATGTGCCTTATATCCATATTTTTAGGAAAGGGGCTATAGGAAATGCCAAATGGGAAGAGATAGGAGGAAAGCGGCTTCTCCCCATGACTAACGTCAGGGGTTTCTGCCGCCAACAATTTGATGATTGTAGAAGTAAAATTGTACCATTACCATGACCTGGATCTTGTATATTTGTACCGACATGGGAATATTTCTTTCTGTTCTGCTGCCAAGACAGCTTTAAAAGCATTTGCCAATAAGGAATTTTTTATTTTTAATATCACAGAACCCAACCGTGAAATTGCACAGCACAGAACATATCGGTTCCGGATAGAATTTGATGACCAGAAAGATAAGGAAGTCGTAAATATGTTGAACAAAATTAATAAAGGGTGTCGAAATAACTTCATCAAAGAAGTTTTGAGAAATTACATCCCTTTTACTATGACGTCCGAATATGTTGTTTCCCAAACGGATATTTCGTATTTTAGTGAACGTTTTTCCTTAATGTATGCAGGAAAAGAAAAACGCATATTAAAAAAGAAAAAAACGCGGTCAAAAAATACGAAAGAAGTGATGACAAAAAGTTCGGGAAAGAATTTTTCGGAAGATAAAGGAATAAAGATACAGATAAATCCAGAACAAGATTTTAGTCCAATAGAGAAAAGGGATTCTGTATCTAAAAAAATAGAAATGCTTCCTTATAATAATGTACAAGATTCCAAACAGCAGGAAACCCCAATGGAATCCGCATTTAACGTAACTACTGAACCAAAAGAAAACAATGACTTGGATTTAACATCTATGTTCATGGATATGATGGGAATTTAAAACGAATTTTAATTCGTTTTCGAAAAGCGTTCCCTCGCTAGAAAGGCGGGGGAACTTGAAGCAAACAAATGGGAGGTATATATGTTTAATTTTACGACTGAATATGAAGAAAAAATAAGGCCAATACTAGAGCAAATAAATCAGATGTGCGTAATCAATGGAATTCCTTTTTTTGCAGCCTGTGCCGTGAAGGACGATGGTACATCTACGACATACAGAAATGTTTTAAACAGTGCCCATAATACAGGCACAAAACTTGCAGATGACCAGATCAAGAAACATATAAATGTGGCAAATGGTTTTGAGACAATCCTAAAAAGATCACCCATAAATAATGAGGAATTTGATCTTTCTCGCATTCCGGAAATTGACATTTCTGAAACAGAGTGATAATAATTATATTTCTGATTTGCAGAATATATTAATCTGTACAGCAATGGAATGGAGGTGTTTTTTTGCATATATTAATATCGGATGTCTCGTATTTCGACAGAATAAAAGAACGGCTTCCGGCGGAATTTGCCAAAGGCAACCGCCTGTTGCTTTTTTTTAACAATGACCAACCTCTACCCAATGAAGTATTTGAATACATAAGCAGGGGGAAAGTTCGAATAAAAAAATTACCGGGTCCACTGGAGGAATGCTTGCTACTTGTTATGTATGAACTGGGGAAAATGCGGGCGACTGCTCCTGACGATCGATATACCCTCTGGGGCGATGAAATTCTTACAGGGCTTATGAAATTCTTTGTCCAGTATGATGAAGAAGAAGCTATCCGCTTTTCTATTGATAAGTTTAAATCTACAACTGAAACGAAAGGAAAAAAGGTTCTGCCAAAAGAGACACCAAAGAAACCGCAAGAGAAGAAACGTAATGAAGCAAATCAAAAACAGGCACTACAAAAAACGGCTGTCAAAGAAACATCTGCACAGATCCAGACAACACTCAATTCTTCTGACACTGCAGCGCTCCTGACAGATTTAGAAAATACGATACCAGACAGTATGCTTTCTGTTCCAGTCTCTAAAAACGTATCAAATAAAGTCCATGCACAGAAAAATATCAAAAATCATAGTGTTAAAAAGACGGATAATGGGGATTCTCAAAAAAAAGAACTGAAAATAGAAAATAAAAGCTATCAAAAAGAAACAGTTAAGGCGGATGAAAAAGAAAAATCCTATCACACTTTTGAAGAAACTTTTCAATCTTTTCTCTGCAAATTGACGGGAAATAGCTTCTCTACATCGGATACAGCATATGTAATTGAGTCATTACTTATTTCTTCGGGAAGTTCCCAAGCAAAGATTTCCCTGGAATTATTTCAAAAACAATTGTGTAAATTTTTTCCGGCGAAGCGCGCTGAAGAAATTTATAAGTACCTTTCTCCTTATTATGAAAATATTGTATCTTTTATTCAATAATTCTGTTCTGCTCCAGTGTTCTTATTTCTGGAGCATTTTTTGTAAAACGAATTAAAATTCGTTTTATATCAGTTATACATTTCTGCTTACGCAAAATACTTCCAATCTAATATTTCATTGTAAATTTTACGATACAGCATATTGAACATATCATCTCCAGATGATGAAAAAAAATAGAAAGGAGACAAACAAATGAAACTCTTTGAAAACACAAAGAGAAGTCTGGATGTGATTTCAGGAAAGATTGTGATGATGCAGGAGGAGAAAAAATGTAGATGTAGAAAATGTATGGCGACATTTGCAAGACCTATGAATATGTTAATGTTTGCCTTTATGTTTTTAGCACTATCCGCAACTCCGGTAATGGCCGCAGGAGACACAAGCGTTGATTCTTTAATCGGAACCATTGTCGGAATTATCCTTACAATGTTTCGTTATGTTGGTATCGTACTGCTTGTTTGGGGCGTTGCGCAATTCGTCATGGCAATGAAGCGTTCTGACTCTGAATCCAAAGGTGATGCCATCCAGACTATCATTGCAGCTATCGTCCTGATTGGTCTTAAGACTGTGGTAACGAGCCTTGGAATTGTAGACAGTATCCCAGACGTAGAATTTTAAGTTTTAGTGAGCAGGGTAAACTGCTTCATTCATGTTAGCAGTTCATCCTGCTGTTTCTCAGAAAAGGAGGATGATATGGTTAAAATTTTTTACGACTGGTATATCACGATTTTTGAAGGTCTTTATTCTTCAGAGGGAATGTACAGCACATTTTCCAAGTATAACGATTTATTTTCGACACTTTTAAACAACGATATTTTTAAAAATATTGTAGCGGCAATAGTCTCTGCTGGTATGGGCATCTGCTTAATTTACTTTCTTTTGGATATGTCCGATAAAGCAACTGCCCAAAATTTTACTTTTGAGTACATAATGCGTTCCTTCTTGAAATTGTGCATTGCTTTTTTTTTGATGACACATTGTATGGATCTTATAAAGCTCATGGTGGAAATAGGGACCGGACTGGCTGGCAATATTCAAACAGAAAATGTTGGTTCCGATTTTTTTCAAAATCCAGATAACGTAGAAGCGTTTAAAAACGGACTCACTTTTATCAGTTTGAAAGATGGTATCGGATACGCCATAAAAGGGCTGCTGCCTTATGTCGTAATCTTCTTATGCAACATCATTACCATTTTTATTGCCATCTCCAGAGTAGTGGAACTGACTATCCGTGCTGTTTTTGCTCCAATTGGCGTTTCTGACTGTTTTGTAGATGGCAGCCGAAGCAATGGCATTCGTTATTTGAAAAAAATAGCTGCGCTTGCCCTTCAGTTTGCTCTAATGGTCATGATTACAGTCTGTATCGGCTTACTTATGTCTGCCGTTGTCGGAGAAGACAGTATTGCTGCCATGACGGATGCTTTTGAAGCTGGATTTTCTATGGGAAATGCTTTTCATGGCGGCCCGTATTTTAAAAAAGACCAGTGTATCGCATTTCTGGATGCACTTTTTGCCAGTGAACATTATTGGACATGTTTAGCACTTGCATTCACTAAAATTGGACTATTGATCAAATCTATCAGTGTTTCTAATGACATAATTGGTGTTTAAAAGAAAGGAGATAATCATGGTAGAAGTTCCTATACCAAAAGATATTACAAAATTCAAACCAACATTAATTGGTCCATTTACTACTCGACAAGTTGTATGTGGCTGTATTGCAGCTACCGTGGACTATTTGATATTTAAAATCATATCCATTTCGAACATTTCAATTACCCTGGATACTTTAATTGGAATCGAAGTTCTTTTTGCAGCTCCCATTCTGGCGTTTTCTATTATTTTTCCTTATGACATGCCTTTGGAAAAGTTTTTAAAAAATGTGTTCCTTTTAAGCTTTATCGCACCAAAGACCAGAGTTTACGAAATTAATAACTTCTTTGCGCCGGAACAGATACAGGAACAAAGAACAAATAAGAAGAAAAAGAAATTCAGTAACTCGGAACTAAAAAAACATCCAGATTATGTACTGTATGAATAGGAGGAAAAAATGGGATTAGTTTCATCGACAACAGAAAGTATCTGTCGCTTCTTGGGGATAAAACCCAAAGCGCAGAGTGCAGAACCAATAAAAATACCTCGAACCGTTCAGGAGAGTATCCCTTACCTGGGGGCCTTTGAAAATGGCATCATACAAAATGATCTTCGGACTTATTCGAAAATGTATGCACTTCCGGAAATAAATTTTGTGATTGAGTCTTACGATGAACAGAAAAAAATATTTGGAAGGTTTATGGAGTTTTTGGGCAGTTTTGGACCTGAAGTACAAATTCAGATGCTGGTTTATAACAAGAGTATACGCAGTGCCGAATTCGAACAAAAAATACTGTTGGAAATAAAAAATGATAAACTCAATAGCTTTCGTGAAGAGATGAACAATATGTTGATTGAGAAAATGGCAGAATCCAGAAATAATATTGTCCATGAAAAATACATTGTTATATCCACGGAGGCTGACGATATTGAAACTGCCAAAAATACTTTTTCCAGACTGGACGCAGAAGTATCAAAATGCATACAGCGTTTAACTGGTGGTATTGAAAGCAAGCCTATGGGAATTATCGAAAGGCTTTCCATTTTATACAGTGTTTACAATATGGATTCTGACGTACCATTTTATCAGCATATAAAAATGAAAAATGGTAAAGTAACTGAATCCTTCAATCTTAAGCAATTAAAAAAATGGGGAATTACTACAAAAGATGTGATCGCTCCTCCAGCCATAACCTACAATTATGATTATTTTAAATTAGGAGATACATATGGAAGGGTTTTATTTTTAACAGATCTTCCCAGCTTTTTGCGAGGCGACGTGGTTACGGAATTGGCAAATATGCCATTCAATATGTTGACTTCGGTGCAGTACCGTTCACTACCGCAGGAAATTGCTCTTAAAAAAGTAAAAGACCAGAATACCAATGTCACATCAAATGTTATTGAACAGCAAAAAAAGGCTTACAGAAAAGGTTATTCAGCAGAATTTATATCTCCAGAATTAAAAAACAATCAAAAAGAACTGGAAGACCTGATCACGGATCTAACTCAGGACAATCAGAAGCTTTTCATGACGACTTTTACATTATGTATATTTGCAGAATCGAAAGAGCAGCTTGATAAAAACACCAAAATCGTACAGGCAACAGCGGAACGTTTTATCTGTCAGGCGAAAAAATTATCCGGATTGCAGGAGTTAGGTTTCAATACCTGCCTTCCACTTGCTAAAAACTGTTTAAAAATAGAGCGTATGTTAAATACAAGAGCTGCTGCTATTTTCATTCCGTTTTCAGTGAAGGAATTAATGCAGGAAAATGGCAGATATTATGGACTTAATGCTGTATCCAAACAGCTTATTTTATGCGATCGTTTAAATGGAAAAGCAGGAAATGGTTGTATTTTCGGTACAACGGGAAGCGGAAAGTCCTTTGCAGCCAAACGCGAAATTGTAAATGTTCTCTTGAGTACAGATGACGATGTATTTATTATTGATCCGGAAGGCGAGTATAGTCTTTTGGCAGAAGGGTTTTTGGGGACTGTAGTGCGGATAGCTCCTGGATCTGGAGTATATATCAACCCGATGGATATTAATCTGGAGAATTATGACAGTGATCAGGGCGATATAGATGCTATCACATTCAAGGCTGATTTTATCAGTTCTATTTGTGAAGCTGCTGCTGGAAGCCGGTTTCAGATTACGCCGAACCAAAAATCAATTCTGGATCGTTGTGTAAAAAATGTCTATGATGCCTACATAGACGAATTAAAAACAAATACTGATAAAACAGCAAAAGAATTAATGCCTACATTAAAAGATCTGTATTTAGAATTAAAAAGGCAGCCACAGCCTGAGGCACAAAACCTGGCACTTACCCTGGAACGATTTGCGGTTGGCACGCAGGACTCTTTCTCGCATATGACAAATATAAATTCCAGTAACCGTTTTACCATTTACAATATAAAAGATATTGGAAATGGAATGAAAACGATGGGGCTCCAAATTTGTCTTGATAACATTTGGAACAAAATGATTGATAATTACCAAAAAGGAAGAAGAACCTGGTTATATTGTGATGAGTTCCACCTCCTTCTTCTGACCGAAAATAGTGCGAAATATACACAGCAGATTTGGAAACGTGCCCGTAAATGGAATGGCGTTCCGACAGGAATCACACAGCAGATTGAAGATATGCTCCGTTCTCCAGAGGGAAGGACCATTATCAGTAACTCTGATTTTCTGCTGCTGCTTAATCAGGACCCATTTAGTCGTATGCAGTTACAGCAGATGCTTGGTATAAGTAACACGGAATTGGATTATATTACAAACGTAGGATCTGGACAGGGACTTATTTACAATGGGAAAGATATTATTCCATTTATAGATGACTTTCCGAAAGACACAGAGTTGTATCGTATTATGACAACAAAACCGGAAGATATTGTTCACTCATTTGATTCAAAAGCATGATTATACATATATGTATTCGAAAACAGAAGGTATCTTATGCCTTCTGTTTTTTCCAAATAAGAAAATAAATTTCTGCATATTGATAGAAAAGTTCTTAAAAAGGAGGAAATTATATTGAGGCAAGATGAAGAACATATTACATTTGAAGATCTTCTGTATCATTTGACAGGAGAAGATGAAGACGGAGATCCAAAATCCGTAATGTATGCAGGGATTCTTGAGGTATCCACGGATGACGCAGTAGAAGAACATACCGGATTTACAGCAACCCCAGAAGTGAGTATAGATCGAATCAGTGTTATCGGCAAATTTGTTATGGTGCAGATTAATTTTCATTACGAAGCCAATATGTGGCTGCAGAGATTTATGGAACTGCTAGATGAATTTTACCAAATTATTGATAAGTCGAAAATGTTTTTACTTATGGAAATCACGAATCTCCTAGGAGATACCGACTATCATTTAACTCTTTTAAATCCTGTCTGTTATGCCAGAGGGATGGATTCGATGCAAAATCCTGTTATTGTACAAGTAATTTTTGATACGGATATGATTTTTGCAGTACAGGATCATTTTGATATTGCGGACATAAAAGCGGAGCTGTTGCGTGAAGACGATGATGAGTTATATCTGCAAATGGTGAAAAACGAAAATCAATTTACAAAAGAACTTTTAGATGGCATCGATAATACCGATAGCATTATTCAAGGACTTTCTTCAATTCGAAACACTACCAAAGATCCAACTAAAGATGACAAAATTCGTTTTACAGGAGAGGAGTAATCGATGAAGAAAAAATTATTGCTTATAAATTCTTTGTTGTGGTTGTCCAGTATCTCTCTGACATCTACACCATTTTCTGTTGCCGCGGATGCAATACAGGAAAACCACAATTTTTCTGTACAGGTGACCTGCAGCAAAGAGCTTGAAGGTATAGATGCTTTAAATGTTTATCGAATCATCTATGTCAATGAGCTGGATAAAAGCCGAGGACACTTTGACATAGATGCTGGAACTGAAAATATAGGGACACTCCCTGCTGGTCAGTATCGTGTAACAGGAATTGCTTATATCGGCAGCAGCAAAGCCCTAAAAAAACAGCCAGTAGGTACGTTTTCAAGTATTCGTGTCTATGACGACCAGATTACAGAACTTCCTTTTGCCATTGGGGAGGAAGCAATTGAAAAATTAAAGGATACTTATGGAGTTGCGAATTTATATCAAGAATACAACGTCACATCCGGCATCGAAACAGATACTACGCCGAGTGAATACGAAACAAATCCTCAGTCCCCATTTGTCGATGAAAGTGTTTTTGGCAATGACGATGAAGCACGGGAACAGTATATTGCGGATATGGTAGAAGAAGGATATTTGGATAAAAACGGGAATTATACAGAAAAGGGAAAAGAGATGGCCAAGAAGTTGTCTGAAGAAGATAAAACATATGAACAGGCGCGACAGGAAGCAATTTTATATGGAGATAGTAATCTCCTTGAGGATAAAAAATCAGAAACTCTTCCAGAAAACAGTGACCAGAGTAACATGGTAAAAGAAAAACGTTTTGACGAAGAAAGCTCGAAGGAAAATTCAGAAGAAAAAGTTGACCAGAAAACCAGTCCTTTATCTATTGTATTAAAGATACTTCCCTATATTGCTTTATTTGTTATCCTCATCGTTGCGGTGTTATTTTTCATCAAACATTTTGGATAATGTGTCACTATTCGGTATCAAATTGCTGCATACTTTCCGGCATCTCTTCGCGGTGTTCAGTGAGCAATCTATCATATTGTAGATGTCAAAAAATAAGCTCAAAATACTTTAAATCAGAAGGAAGGAGGATGTATGAGAAATCCAGGAAAAATCCGACCGCCGCCGGTAATGTCTAAATCATTATTATATTAGGAGGTGTCAAATTATATGCGTATCCTAAAGGCACTTGTAAATATTGCCCTTAGCATCATTGTGGCATTTGGGTTATTTCTATTACTGCCGAAAGCATTTGGGATTGAACCTAATATCGTGTTGTCTGGCTCAATGGAGCCCTACATGCGTACTGGCGGGTTGGCTTTTACAAACACAAAAGATTTGGAGCCTGAAATCGGAGATGTAATTACATATCGGATTGATAATAAGCAGGTTACACACCGGGTAATCGACACCGAAGATGGCTGCTATGTAACAAAAGGTGATGCAAATGAGGGAGTGGATGCAGCTCTAGTAACTCAAGAACAAATTGTCGGAACCGTAGTTCTTACAATGCCATATCTAGGATATGTAGCATCTTATCTGCATAAAAAATATGCGCTCTTTTTTATTGCGGCTTTATTTGTCTTACATATCCTCATGGATATGATTTGTGAAAACAAACCTAAAACAGAGAACTATAATACGGAAGAAATTCTGAAAGGGGAAAGATTATGAATCTTAAAAAACTTAAAATGAAAAAAAAGACACTCAATATTATCGCAGTAACTGCTATTGTAGGTGCACTGGCCGCTGGCGGTACAATGGCTTATTTAACAGATCATGCAGAAACAACCAATGAGTTTACTGTTGGTAAAGTAGACATTGATCTGACAGAACCTAACTGGAGACCAGATGAAAATAAAAAAATTGAACCGAGCCAGGTTATCACAAAAGACCCGCAGATTACAAATAACGGAATCAACGATGCTTTCGTTTACCTGGAAGTATCTATACCTGTTGAAAATGTAACAACTGCAAACGCAGATGGTACTCGAATCGAAGCTAAAGAAACCGAGCTTTTCTCATTTGCGGCCAAAAATGAATGGACTCGTATTGATAAACGTAAAGTGGGTAAAAATCAGGTTTATACCTATTCTTACAATAAAATCTTGAAAAAAAGTGAAACAACAACACCTCTTTTCGATACGGTAACTTTTGCAAATGTAATCGAAGGGCAGCTTGATACGCAGAATCTGCAGATTCCAGTAAGAGCTTATGCAATTCAGACAGTTAATACAGGCAATAACGGAGGCTCCATTATCGAACAGGCTAAAAATGCATACAAAAAATATGTAAATCAGAATATTAATCAGGACGGCGCAGCTACAGGTCAAACTACCTACACTTCTGACCCAGCACATGAAGAAGAACCAGGCGCAGGAGATAAGCTTACTGTTCCAGGACATAAGGAAGAACCGGGAGCAGGAAATGAACCTAGTGATTCTGAAAACAAAGAAGAATCAGAAGTAAATAAAAACACCCAGCAGCAGACGCCTGAAAATAAATAATTTTTATGTAATTGTTAATAAAAAGGTCCACCTCGATTCATTATTGGGTATGAAGAGGTGGGCCTGATATTTCCAAAAGAAAGGAGTGCAGGGGCAACCCGCAAAAACAATATGAAGTTGAAAAAAATAAAGAAATCTTCTGTACTCTTAGCCCTGACCGGGATAATCTGTATGAGCGGGATTGCTGGTACAGTAGCATATTTTTCGGATTATGATAAAGCAACCAATATGGTAGGCGTTGGACACAATACAACAAATATCACTGAAAATTTCCCTACCCCTCCGGATAAGCCAATAGACCAGAATCCAGAGTATGAAAAGAAAGTATGGGTATCAAACAATCCTGTAGATACTTCAGGATACAACGTGAATTGTTATGTACGCGTTTCTTTGAATTATTCCAACAGTGACGTAGGAAATGCAGTTACATTGAAAGGGCTTGACAAAACAAACTGGGTCTATGAAGATGGATATTACTATTACAAAAAGCTTTTAAAGGAGGGAGAACGTACTGCTCCTCTTATCACAGGATTTAGCATTGATTCTTCTAAAGTAAGCAACACGAATGTTATCAAAGATTTTTCAATTGATGTATATGAGGAATCTATTCAGGCCGGTAATTATACGGATTATAAATCTGCATGGAATCATTATCTAAATCCTATACCTTAAAAGGAGGAGAGGCAAATGAAGAATATTAAAAAAAGTGTACTAATTTCTCTTGCAGCTCTTGCGATTGTGGGACTTGGAAGCACATATGCTTATTTTTCAGATACTCTTACTGTTACAAATCATATTTCAACCGGAGATGTGAACATTGCTTTAAAAGAGTATGAGATACAGGATGGAAAAGAAGTTGCCTATACAAATCCAAAGCAGATAGTACCAGGACAAACTGTATCTAAAATTCCACGTATTACAAATCGCGCAGAGCCATGTTGGGTAAGAGCAAAAATCTCTTACAATAATTCTAATTCTGGAAAAATGGAGGGACTTTCAGATTCTGACATTTCAGGAATGCCTGATGAATGGGTAAAAAAAGGAGATTATTATTATCTCACAGACATACTAGAACATTCCGAGAAGATTACCTTATTTAATGAAGTGCATTTCCCAGCGGAATGGACAGAAGAGTATGCTGGACAAAAAATAAAAATTAACATTCAAGCAGATGCTATTCAAGCAGCGAATTTTACACCAAATTTCGATGATATGTCACCGTGGGGCAATGAAGAAATAGAAGTCTGTATACACGAATCTGAAGGAAAAATTATTTCGAAAGATAAAAATGTGAAACTTTCCGTGGAATTTAATGGCGAAGCACACAAATTAATTGCTGCTCCTGATGATTTCTTTGCAAATTTCCAGACGGCAATGCCTGGTGATCAGTTCACCGATTCTGTCGAAATATGTAATACAACAGATAATGAAGCTGAAATATTTTTCAGAACTGCTCTCGAGGGGCAAACAGAAGAGCAACTTGATTTCCTGGACAAGCTTCAGTTAAAGATTTCCATGAATGGACAGGAATTATATTCTGGAAATTTAAAAGCAGAAGGCATAAATAAGGACATTTCCCTTGGTAAATACCAGGCGGGACAGGGTGGAAGGCTTGATTTTGCAATAAAAGTACCAGCTGAATTAAAAAATGCTTATGCACTTCGAAAAGCAGATGTCAAATGGATATTCACAGTTAATGAAAACGAGATCACCCCTACTCCAGAAGCGCAGGAGCACGAGCAGAAAGGAACAGATGCTGTGCGAACAGGAGACAAATCTCCAATTCTTGCGTTATGTATGATTCTTGCAGGCGGTGTTATTGTAGGACTCATTATATTAAAAAAGCATAAAAAAGATACATCAAAATAATGGCGTTAAGTAGCCCCCTTTTATTAGATAAGTCTTATAAAAGGGGGGTTTTTATATTTGAATCACACACCTTCAAATCGGTAAAAGTTTACTCTTTCCTCTTCAGTTTACCCTTGAAAATAACTTATACACCATATATAATAAGTTCTAGCAAATTGGAGGTAAAGTATATGCATTTTGTAGAAATAGAATTTGATAAAGTTGCTCAAATACAGGAGATCTTCGGAGTCCAGGATGAGCTGATAAAAATAATAGAGCGAAAACTTTGTGTAGCTGTAGAACCCAGAGATACAGGACTTACCATTCAGAGCAGCAATCCAAATCAAATAAAAGCTGCCCATCGACTTATTATGTCCATGAAAAATCTCCTGGACAAAGGCGAAGTCGTGAATGCAGAAGTCGTAAATCAGTTATTAGAAGCAGATTCCGACAATATACTTGAAGAAACCTGTCGCGTAATGGGAGATTCCATTACCATGAATTACCAAGGCAGCCATATCCGTCCCAAAACTGTCGGACAAAATAATTATGTAAAAGCAATGAAAGATAACCTAGTAGTTACCTGTATAGGCCCGGCTGGTACAGGCAAAACTTATCTGGCTGTCGCTTACGCAGCGGAAGAATTAAAAAACAACCGAATTCAAAAAATCATACTCAGCCGGCCGGCAATTGAAGCAGGTGAGCGACTTGGATTTTTACCAGGTGATCTTGAGCAGAAGGTTGACCCTTATCTACGCCCGTTATATGATTCGCTCAATGATATTTTTGGTGTGGAAGGCGCTGCTAAGCGAAGAGAAAAAGGCGAAATTGAGATAGCACCTTTAGCATATATGAGAGGACGTACACTCTCCAATTCCATTGTGATTATCGACGAATCTCAGAATGCAACTCTCCCAATTCTCAAAATGGCTTTAACCCGAATTGGACAGGGTTCTAAAATGATACTTACTGGTGATGTCACACAAATTGACCTTTCTAAAACAGATGGAAAAGAGTCTGGTTTACAGAAATGCGCAAATATTATCTCAGGAATAGACAATGTTGCAAATATCACATTAAATAACCGTGATGTTGTTCGCTGTAAAATTGTGAGAGATATTGTTAAGGCCTTTGAACAAGAAGAACAAAAAAATACGGTAAAAACTTCCCGTGGTAGAAACAAAAAATAGCACGACATAATTTTTAAATTAGAGGTCCTGGAACTCCCAGGACCTTTTCTATCATATTATCCTTGAATATATTTCAAGGAGGCATCCGATGGCAGTAGTAGAACTATCCGAGCTTACAAAAGTAAATATTGATTGCAATCTTTCTGTTACAGAACGTAAAAAAGAATTTCTAAAACAGATAAAAAACCCTAAGCATTTTCTTGTTGATGGAATCGAAGTTGAAATAGATTTTTCGCCTACCTCTCTTACCTTAGAAGATTGTTTGGAAAAATATTTAAAAAATTAGAAGAAAAATCGCTAAAAGACCTAGATAGGAAGGAGAGAATATGCTATACTGATTACATCAAACCAGAAATCCTTTCTTAAGTGGCTTTTTGCGCTTATGGGAGGACTTTTTTTATGCCTAAATACAGAGCAATCGAATATTTACGTTTGTCAAAAGAAAAAAAAGGGGAACAAAATGAAAGCAACAGTATCACAAATCAGAAAAAAATCATCGAGGAATTTGTCAAATATCATCCCGACATTCAGATTGTTGATGCTAAAGTAGATGATGGATTTACCGGCACAAATTTTGACCGTCCAGGATTTCAGCAACTTTTAAAAGAAATGGAAGAAAAAACAATAAACTGTATTATTGTAAAGGATCTTTCTCGCTTTGGAAGAGATTATATTGAGTGCGGAAGGTATATTGAACGCGAATTTGCCATTGCAAAAATACGATTCATTGCCGTCGTTGATGGAATTGATACTTTGGATGGAAATGGATATGCTAATAGCCTAATGATCCCGGTAAAAAATCTGATGAATGACTTGTATAGTTCAGATATTTCCGCGAAAATACGCAGCTCCAATGACGCATTGAGGCGTAATGGAGAATACATAGGCTCCTTTCCTGTTTATGGGTATCAAAGATCTGAAACTTTAAAACATAAACTTATAGTTGACGAATATCCGGCATCTATTGTTCGTTATATTTTTTCGCAGCGGATTAAAGGGCGTTCTTATTCTGGCATCGCAACTGAGCTGAATAAGCGTGGAATACAATCGCCAATGGCTTACAAGAGAACAGCGGGAATACGGCTCAAAACCAGTTTCTCCCATGCTGAAAAATCTGACTGGTCTGCACAAAGCGTAAAACGTATCGTAACAAACAAGATATATACCGGCTGTTTGCAGCAAAAGAAACAGACAACACTTAATCATAAATTAAGAAAAAGAATTATGCTTCCAGAAAGTGATTGGATCTGTTACGAAAACGCTCACGAAGCCATCATAGACCCACAAACTTTTGAAGCTGCAAACAATAAGCAGAACAAACCTATCCAAAACAGTAATAATTTTTTCAGCGGACTTGTGTTTTGTGCGAATTGTGGTAAAGAAATGAAATATCACACATCCGCTATTGATGGAAAGCGTTACGAAAGTTATCGCTGCCTTTCTTGCCGTGGTCGGGAACGAGTAAGCATATCGAAAGAAAAACTCGACAATACAGTCTTCAAAACCCTCAATATTTACATTGATACTTTCATCACTGATCTCGACACTCTGGCTAAGGATACAGATATGGAAACTCTGGTTGCTGTCCAAAATACGCAGATAAAAAAACAGATTGACAAACTGGAAAAAAATGAGCGGAAATTGAAGTTACGCATAGAGGGTGTATCAGAAGATTACATTGCAGGGATTATTGATAAATCAGAAGCTGAAGAATACCGAAGTATCTATGAAAAAAGGTTGACCGATTTAATTCGTGACAAAAATGCTTTAAAAGCTTCTTCTGCCTGTTTTATAAATGACGTACATAAAACAAGGGAAAAGCTTGAATGTTTTCTGACTTTTCACAGAATTAATGAACTCAACCGCGAACTTGCCGTCTTGCTTGTTGCCAAAATATTAATTTCTGATAAAAAAATAAAAATCACGTTTAATTGGAAGGACGAATTCGAAAACCTCTATTCTATTTTGAAAACCGCAGAGGAGGCGAAATAATGTATCGAACTGCATTTTATGTCAGACAATCAAAGGAAAACGTGGATAATCCTGCTCAATCCGTCCAAAATCAACAAAAGCTTCTCTGGGATTTTATTCGGAATAAAGAGGAATTTGATGTCGTTGGGATATATGAAGACATATGGTCAGGCGCCACTTTTTCCAGACCAGAATTTCTTCGTCTGGTGTCAGATATTAACGATGGGAAAATAGATTGTGTCATGGTGAAAGATCTTTCAAGATTAGGGCGAAATTATATTGAAACGGGAGAACATCTGGAACAGATATTTCCCATGCATCATGTCCGTTTTATCTCTGTAAATGACCATTTTGATACAAACGATTACAGCAGTGGAGATTCTATGATTATAGCACTTAAAAATATATTAAATGACTTACAATTGCGAATGCTTTCTCAGAATATCAGAAAGACCACCTATATAAAGATGGAACGTGGCGACTATCCTTCAGGAGGTGGACCTTATGGATATATGAGAAGTAAGGCAAATCCGGCTCAACTTATCATAGACTGGAATGCTGCCCCAGTCGTCAAAAAAATATTTCAAATGAAACTGGACGGAAAATCAACACTTGGCATTGCAAAAGAACTTACCAAGCTTGGAGTCCCCACTCCTATGCAATATTGGCGCTCCATTGGCCGTTTGAAATCAGACAACCGTGGAACATCTGGTAGCAAATGGAGTCACATTACTGTAAATGATATTTTACGCAACCCATACTACACCGGAAATTGCGTGAATGGACGTTATAAGAGGGATAAAATAAACGAAAAATCCAGAAAAACAGACGTTTCTTATTCTAGTGAGTGGATTGTCACACCAAATACACACGAAGCTATCATTGATGAGGAAACGTTCAAATCTGTACAAAAAATACTAGAAAAATCCGTACAAAAACGCCGTGCTTCTGTAGCGGCAAACCCTGCAACGTCCAACCCATTTCCGAATATTGTATACTGTGCCATATGCGGAAAAAAATTAGTGCGGAAAAAAATACGGGATCATTATTTGTTCCGATGTGACCATGTACATATAACCGAAACAGATTTGTCTAATCTTACTGTCGCAGCGCTTAATAATTATCTTCGACGTGTACATCGTCGTACATATGTCCCGAAAGATTCTTTGCCTGTACCTTCCATATCTGATTCTGAATACAAGAAAAATAAGATTCAGTTATATGAAAACTATAAAAATGGTGATATTTCAAAAATGACATATCTACAGGAAAAGCTTAAATTAGATGAAAAAATAGAACAAATAAAAGAGGAGGAAAAACAAAAAACGGCTGGTATGGAAGCATCTTTTTCATGTAAACCTTCGCAAAATTTACCTAAAAAAGACGTCCTTGCGAATATAATTAAAAAAATCTCTATAGAAGATACTGACAACGCAGAGTTTTTCTTTTATCCTCTGCCGGGAACCAACACAGATTTTAGCAGCCATTGGTCTATGCAACGTAGCCCTACACTGGGTTAGGAGGTATTATGTACAGGATAGGATGCTATTATCGTCTATCAGACGAAGACAGAAAGCAAGGAGAAAGCCAGAGTATCCAAAATCAACGTAAAATTGTTACAAACTTTATCCGCGTACATCCTGAATTTCTTGATGGATCAATCACGGAATTTTGTGATGACGGCATCACTGGAACCGGAAGTTACCGTCCTGGTTTAGATTCTCTTCTTTCCAAAATAAAGTCCGGGAATATAAATTGTGTGATTGTAAAAGATGCTTCCCGATTAGGACGTAACTACATTGACTCCGGCTTCCTGCAAGAACGCTTTTTTCCAGAGCATAACGTACGTTTTGTGTCTGTTATTGATGGCTATGACAGTCTATCTCAACCACGAGATTCTCTTGCATTTAACAACATTATCAATGACCTTTATAGTAAAGATTTATCTGAAAAAGTAAAATCTGTTAAGTATTCAAAGGCAAGAAACGGAGAAATCGCAGGTGGCCCCGTATGTTATGGCTTTCGTAAAGATCCACAAGATAAATACTCCTACTTGATTGATGCACCTGCTGCCAGGATTGTACAAAAAATATTTTATCTAGCTGATATGGGTTACAATCCAAGGGAGATAGCTGTGATACTTAATAAGAAAAATATTTCTACGCCGGCCCTATACAAAAAATCCCACAATGTTCCGGTAAGCATTCCAAGTAAATCTGCTGAAAATCTTCAGTGGACAGGAGGAATCGTTTACCGATTACTGAGGAATCCGCGTTTTACTGGTGATGGTGTTTTTGGACAACATACAAGATTGCTTCCAGGCCGGGCAGAATCTACTGTACCAGTCCCAGAAAAAGACTGGATTGTACATTATGGATATTATCCGGCTTTGGTATCTAAAAAGGTATTCTTGAAAGTACAGAAAAATATGAATGCAAAAACCGGTCAGATCAGAGGCGCCTCTTACCGTAAAAACCCAAATAACCTTTTTCGTCATAAGATTATCTGTGGTGGCTGTGGCTGTCCCGCCGGAACCGGACATAATAAAACTGGATTTTTTTATCGTTGTCCTACAAAGAAGGAATTTCGCACTTTAGAATGTCCTTCTTCTGTCGTACACAGTTCTACAATTACCCGTGTGATACAAAATGTATTGAATGCCTATATCAATACATGCTGTAATATCAAGCCAGGTAATGTAGATAAAGAAACCCGTATTCTCAGTACGTTAAAGTGTAAAAAAGAAGATATAAGTGGTAGCAAGCTGAAGCTTTATGAAGAATATCGTTCTGGAACCATAAGTCGAGAGTATTATCTATCTCAAAAAAAATATTTACTTAATAGTGAAACAGAGCTGATAAAACGTATTTATGTCCTGGAAGAACAGTTATCTTCGTTAAAAGAGGAAGAAAGAAACAAACGACAGAGATTGACAGAAATGAAAAATATCAAAGAAATAGATCAGTCTGTTATTGATAATTTTGTAGAAAAGGTAGTCTTGTATCCTCATAAAATCAAGATTGTATGGAAATTTCAGGATATAGAGCAGTAATCTATTATACAGTACTTTATAGCATTTTTAATATGTATTTAAAACGAGGTGGAGCCGACTTGACAATTCTGCTTCGGAATTATAAAATAATAATAGAAATAGAGGTTTTTTATGCAACAAAGTTACGAAAAATTAGGATTTTCCAATGATTTTATGTTTGGAAAAATCATGCAGAACCCTAAAATATGTAAGCCATTCCTCGAAAGAGTTCTTGGCATTAAGATCTATCGCATTGAGTACATTGAGCCACAAAAGCAAATTGACTTAAAAGCAGATGCAAGAAGTGTGCGATTAGATATTTATGTGGAAGATGATGAACATACGGTATATGACTGCGAAATGCAGACAACGCCCAACCGAAATCTTCCTAAAAGAAGCCGTTACTATCAAGGTCAGATAGATATTAATCTTATCAATAAAGGTATGGATTACAAATTCCTGAAAAAAAGTCTGATTATATTTATCTGCACGTTTGACCCATTTGGAAAAGGTGCATATGTCTATACTTTCCGGAATGTATGTAAAGAATTTCCAGATTTGGAACTCGGTGATGATGCATGGAAGATCTTCCTTTCCACGAAAGGAACGAATACTGATTCTGTCTCACGGGAATTGGTTGATCTTCTTCGTTACATTGAAAAATCAGAGTTGCCACAAGGATGCCATGATGCTTTGCTTTGCGATATGGACACTTCCTTAAAAGCGGCTCGTACAAATTCGGAATGGAGGAAGGATTTTATGACTCTTGAGATGTTAAAAAGAGAATGCCATGAAGAAGGAGTTAAAAAAGGCGAAAATCGTTTTGGGGCACTTTGTAAGAAACTTCTCGCTGAAGGTCGTTACAAAGATCTTGAACAGGCTGCCGCTGATGCAGAATACCGTCAACAATTATATGAGAAGTATGGATTGTAACATACTAATGTCAAGCCAGGAGGACAGATTTTTCTGTCCTCTTTTGTTTTGTTAATGGCAAAGAAAAATAGGTTGACGTAAATGTGATTTTCGATATAAAATAACCATATATTAAGTAAAGGAAGTTTTAAAAATGTATTGTAGCAACTCTATTTTTTTTATGTCAAACTTGACAGGCGCAGACGAGGCACAGAACACGACCCCTGCTCAGATGAAGATGTTTTTAACCCGTATCGGTTTTGGCTCAAAGGTTGTGATCACAGGAGATGCGTCTCAGAAAGACCTTCCCCGTGACACAGTATCCGGTCTTGATGTGGCAATGAAGGTTCTTGGAAAAATTGAGGATATTGGATTTTGCAAACTGACAAGCAAGGACGTTGTCCGTCACCCGCTTGTACAGCAGATTGTACAGGCATACGAGGTGTACGAAAAAAAACAGAAGCCGGAAAAACCGGCAATGCGTCCGGGAAGAAGAGGTGAGAGAAGATGACAGTGAATATTGATTATGAAACAGAAAAAGAGCTTGGGATTGATTATGCTGCCCTTGCCAATCAGGTGGCAGACAAGGTGCTTGCGATGGAACAGTGCCCTTATGATGCGCAGATCAATCTCGTTTTGACAGATAATGAGGAGATCAAAAGGGTAAATACGGAATTTCGGAATATCCAGGCACCGACAGATGTGCTTTCCTTTCCTATGATCCCTTTTGAGACGCCCGGGGATTACGATATAGTGGAAGAGGACGAGTCGTATTTTGATCTGGATACGGACGAGCTTCTTCTCGGGGATATTATGATTTCGGTAGACAAGGTGTTTGCACAGGCAGAGGAATACGGACACAGCGTAAAGAGGGAATTTTCTTTCCTGGTTGCCCACAGTATGCTTCACCTTCTGGGGTACGATCACATGACGCCGGAAGAGGCTTCCGTGATGGAGACAAAACAGGCAAAAGCATTGGAGGAATTAGGTATTACAAGATAACAATTTAATAAGGCACCGCACAGGGAGGTAGCAAAATGAAAAAATGGACAAAAGGGGTTTTTACAGGGATTTTGACAGTTTGTGCAGCAGTTGTACCGGTTTGTGCTCAGGAGAATCTGGTGGATATGGTTCCCGCAGGAGAGGGAACGACGCGCAGTTATCTCACAGGAGAGCCGGTACAGGGAGATATAAGGCGACGCCCGGTTGCCGTTATGATGGGGAATAACAAAGCCGGTGCGCCGCAGAGCGGCATTTCTTCTGCAGGCGTGATCTATGAAGCGCCTGTGGAAGGAAATATGACACGCCTTATGGGAATTTTTGAAAATTATGAAAAAATTCCTAAAATCGGGTCTGTGAGAAGCTGCCGCGACTATTATACATCTTATGCAAATGAATTTGAAGCAATATACGCACATTTTGGACAGGCAGTGTATGCGATTCCCTATCTGGAAAATATTGATAATTTAAATGGACTTCAACTAGAAGGTTCTGTATATTTCAGAACTGAAGACAGAAAGGCACCACATAATGCGTATACAAGTGGAGAAAGGCTTCTTCAGGGCATCCAGGAAAAGGGATATACACAGACTTACAGTGAAAATTATATAAACAATAATGGGCATTATCAGTTTGCCCAGGCTCCGTCTGAAACTCTTCTGGAAAGCGGTATTCCTGCGAGCACAGTAGCGTTGGATAATTATACCGATAACCATCCCTGGTTTAAATATAATTCAAAAACAAAGGAATATGAAAGAAATCAGTACGGAGAGCCGCAGATAGATCTGGAAACGGGGCAGCAGCTCACCTGCGACAATATCATTCTTCAGAATTCTCAGTACGTACCATACGATGAAAACGGATACTTAAATATTTTCTGTACAGGAGAAGGAGAAGGTACGTTTATTACAAGAGGAAAAGCCATTCCCATAAAGTGGGTGTATGAAGAAGAACACGGAATGACTCATTATTATGATGAAAACGGTCAGGAAATCCGCTTAAATCCAGGAAAAACCTGGGTGGAAATTATATTAAACGGAACAGAAGATGCGGTCTCCATTCAGTGAAAAAACTGCAAAGGAAGTATAAAGCTTTTCTAAAATCTGCATTCAGACTGGGAAAAACATGGACGAATGATAAGAAATGTTGTAAGATAGGAAAATGAACAATAGACAATGGAGTGACAAGAAAATGAATTACCGGGAAAGACTGAAAGATAAGAAACGAATTGTAATCAAGATCGGTTCCTCTTCCCTTACGCACAGCCAGACAGGAAGGATCAATCTGCGTAAGCTTGAGGTACTGGTACGGGAAATCTGTGATCTGCAGAATCAGGGAAAAGACGTAGTGCTTGTTTCCTCAGGAGCCATTGCAGTCGGTGTGGCAGCTCTTGGACTGGAGAAGAAGCCTTCTGAGCTGAAAAAGAAACAGGCATGTGCAGCCGTTGGTCAGGCGCGTCTTATGATGATCTACCAGCAGCTTTTCTCAGAGTACAATCACACAGCAGCCCAGATCCTTATGACAAAGAATACAATGGTAAACAATACAAACAGGAAGAATGCAGAAAATACTTTTGAGGAGCTTCTCGGGTTAAATGTAATCCCGATCGTAAATGAAAACGACTCAATTTCCACGTATGAGAGCCAGTTTGTGGAGAAATTCGGAGACAACGACACACTGTCAGCCGTGGTTGCTGCTCTGATCCACGCAGATCTCCTGATACTTCTTTCCGATATAGACGGACTTTTTACAGACGACCCCAACACCAATCCGGAGGCACATTTCATTGATGTGGTAGAAAATCTTGACGAGAATCTTTTAAATATGGGCAAGTCTTCCACAGGAAGTAAGGTGGGAACCGGAGGAATGGCGACAAAGCTTACGGCAGCCAGAATCGCAACGGCAGCAGGCGCCGATATGGTGATCGCCAATGGAAAAGATTTTCATGTGATCCATAAGATCACGGAAGGCCGTAAACACGGAACCCTTTTTGTGGGACAGAAAAAAGAAGAATTTTATCTTCTTGACTATATAGAAAAGCTTTTATAAGAAAGAAACAGGAGAAAAGACACATGGATAATATTAAAATTGACCGCATTAACACACTGGCGCACAAAGCAAAAAGCGTCGGGCTTACAGAGGAAGAGAAAAAAGAGCAGGCAGCTCTTCGAAAAGAATACATCGCAACCATTCGTATGAACCTGCGCACCCAGCTTGACAACATCGACATTAAGGAGCAGGACGGCAGCATCACAAATCTTGGTGAAAAATATGGAAACAAAGCAAGCCATTAGAAAGCAGATTTTTGCAGCAAGAAAAAAAGTGACAGAAGAAGAGGTAAAAAGGTGGAGCCGCCTCATTTCAGAAAAGGTGTTTCTCCTCCCGGAATTTCAGAATGCGAAACGGATTCTTGTGTACGCAGATTATAATCATGAAGTGATGACAGGGGAAATCATAGAGGCTGCATGGAAGGCAGGAAAGGAAGTTGCCGTTCCAAAGGTCACAGGAAAAGAGATGGTATTTATCCGCCTCACAGATTTTAACCAGCTTGCCCCCGGATATTTTTCCATTCCGGAGCCGGAGACAGGAGAAGAAATTTCCTGGGAAGAAGGGCTTATGATCATGCCGGGAGTGGCGTTTGACAGACATTGCAGGCGTGTGGGATACGGCGGAGGATTTTATGACCGCTATCTGGAAAAGCATCAGAAGCTTACGCGCCTTGCTCTTGCCTTTTCTTTTCAGATGATGGAGGAAGTACCTGTGGAGGAAACAGACATTATCCCGCAGATCCTTGTAACAGAAAATAATATATATGACAGCAGGGGGAACACTTATGAATGAATATCTGGAACAGACAGGAAGAGAGGCGAAAGAGGCGGAAGTAACCGTCAGAAACCTTTCTACAGAAAAGAAAAATGAGGTGCTCTGCGCTGTGGCAGACAAGCTTTTGCAGCGGACAGAGGAGATTTTAAAGGCAAATGAAGAAGATGTAAAAAACGGAAGAGAAAACCATATGCCGGAAAGCCTTGTAGACCGTCTTCTTTTAACTGAAGACCGGATTCTGGGAATGGCAGACGGACTGCGTCAGATTGCAAAGCTTGACGATCCGGTTGGAGAAGTAACCGGCATGAAAAAACGGCCGAACGGTCTGATGATCGGGCAGAAACGAGTTCCTCTTGGAGTCATCGGGATTATTTACGAGGCAAGACCAAACGTAACCTCCGATGCATTCGGACTTTGTTTCAAAACGGGAAATGTAGTGATCTTAAAAGGCGGAAGCGATGCCATTCACTCTAACACCGTGATCGTATCCTGTATCCGGGAAGCCTTAAAAGAATGCGGGGTAACGGAAAAGGCAATCTCTCTTATCACCGATACTTCAAGAGAGACTGCTGCTCAGTTTATGAAGCTGAACCAGTATGTGGATGTCCTGATCCCGAGAGGCGGAAAAGGTCTTATTCAGACTGTTGTAAATACAAGCACCATACCGGTGATCGAGACAGGAACAGGAAACTGTCATATTTATGTAGACGAGACAGCAGATCTTAAAATGGCGGCAGATATTGTGATGAATGCCAAAACACAGCGGGTAGGCGTATGCAATGCCTGTGAATCCCTTCTTGTACATAAAAATGTAAAAGAAGAATTTCTTCCGGTTCTCGGAAAACGTCTTCTGGAAAAGAAGGTGGAAATCCGCGGAGACGAAGAAACAGGGAAACTAATCCCTGAGGCAAAGAAAGCCGCAGAAGAGGACTGGGGAACCGAATATCTGGACTACATTCTTTCTGTAAAGGTTGTGGATTCTGTGGAGGAGGCAATTTCTCATATCAACCGTTATAATACGGGTCACTCTGAGGCGATCATCACAAACGATTACAGCCACGCCCAGAAATTCCTTGATGAAGTGGACGCAGCAGCTGTGTATGTGAACGCTTCCACAAGATTTACAGACGGAAATGAGTTCGGTTTCGGTGCAGAGATCGGCATCAGCACACAGAAGCTTCATGCAAGAGGGCCTATGGGACTTCCGGCACTTACGACTACAAAATATATTATTTACGGAAACGGACAGATTCGCCCGTAAGTTTGATTTTTTTTCAGGTATGTGCTATACTAAGTAAAATTCTTTATACGACAGAGAGTTTAAGAACGCTCATTTATGGGAGGACTGAAAATGAGGAAAAAACAATTATTTGCTATGTTATTGGCAGGAAGTTTAACTGTTGGAATGGCTCCGGCATCCGCGTTTGCGGCAGAGGAGGGAACTGCAGTTACCATAGAAGAAGGAATCACAGATACTCCGGCGGAAGGTGTTCCGGAAACCCCGGAGACTCCTTCTGAAACTCCGGAAGAGCCAACCCCGGAAACTCCAACAGAAACCCCGGAAACTCCGGCACCGGAAGCAACTGTGACACCGGAAGCGCCAACAGAAGCACCGGAAGCAACCGTAACACCGGAGGCAACTGCCGCACCGACAGAAACTCCTGTAACGCCAACACCGGAAGTAAATGAAGAAATAACGGTAAAGACAGAGGCGGAATTAAATGCTGCCATTGCAGCTGCGCCGGAAGGCGATGCCTCTTCTGAGCCATTTAAAATTATTGTAGATGAAAATATAGCTCTTACCGCTTCTGTTTCTGTTCCTGCCAATAAGAACATTGTTCTTGTAGCAGCAGGAAAAGACATTGTTATCACCCGTGCTTCTGAGATGAAGGGAAATATGTTCCAGGTAGAGGGAACGTTAATGATGCAGTCTGCGCAGACAGAAGACGGGGCAGCAGGAACGGTTACCGTAAGCGGTTATCTTGACGGGAACAAGGCGGAAGGTTCTATTGTAAATGTAGCAGGCGGTGTATTTGCAATGGACGACAGCGTAACGCTTTCTGATAACACAACGACTGCAAAAGGCGGCGCTATACATAATGCGGGTGGAAGAGTTGTGCTTGCGGGCGGAACTATTGCTTCCAACCAGTCAGAAGCAGGCGGCGCTGTATACAGTGAAGGCGCTGTTCAGATCCAGGGAAATCTTATGATCTCCGATAATAAAAAAGCAGATGGCGTAACGCCGGACAACATTGCGTTAAAGGGAGAAGAGGCAGTTCTTAACGTAAGCAATGTTCTGGCAGAAGGTTCCAAAATCGGCGTGAACGTAATAGAAGGCAAGGCAGGTCAGAAGGTAATACAGCTTGCAGAAGGAGTAGAAGGTCTGACTATGGAAGCCGTTTTAAAAGCGGTTGCATATGAAGGAACGGACTTTACGCTTAATGAAGACGGTACGTTAAAGGCGAAAGAACCGGAAAAACCGGCTGTAACACCGGATGTAAAACTGAAGACAAAACCAAAATGGTTAAGCCGCAGTTCGGTTGAGTTTACATGCGTCGCAAATGTGGACGGCTGGTTTTATGCAGGCTGGAGTGTAACAGGGGACAAAGCGCCGTCCTTTGACGTGAGCAAAGACGGAACAGAGATTCAGGCAAATAAAGAATTTAAGGTTACATTAAAAGACCTGGATGAAAAGAATCCGATTACTGCGTACGTTCTTGTGAAAGACAAAGCGGGTACGCTTTCCAAAAAACGCTCTCTTGACCTTGATGAGAAAACACGCCCGGGCAATGCAACACCTACACCAGAGGCAACGGTGACGCCAAGCCCTGAGGTTTCTCTTACAGCAACGCCAACTCCGGGGCCGACGCATACACCTGTTGTTCCCTCTGTGAAGGACAGTGTGGTACATGGTCTTGAGAATCCTCTGGAAATGTGGCCGAATGTATTCTACAGCTTTTCTGTAACCGGCGCTGGAAGCGATAACAAAAATCCGGGAGAGGGAGATGCTCAGTGGGTACCACAGTACTGGATGCAGGAAGGCGGTTCTTCCAAGCAGACAACATGGAAGATTGGTTCCAAGAGCGGTATTTATGATGAAAAAACACTTCCTATCCGTATTTATCTGAAAAAATATGTTTATAATGCGGAAAAGAAACAGTGGTATGGAACAGAAGAAATAGATTACATTACGTATAATGTAAAAACTGCAAAAATTGATCCAAGTGCAACTCCAGGTGCAGGCGGAAATGGAAACGGCGCTGGAGGCTCTGACGCACTGGTAACAGATCCAAATTCCTCTGATACAGGTTCTTCCACTGCAAGCGGAGCGAAAACAGCAGATGAAAGTCCGGTAGGAAGTATGTTCATGCTGGCATTTGCATCTGTTCTTGCAGGGGGATATGTTCTTGTAAGAAGACGCAAAAAGGAAACAGAATAATCATTATATTTTGCAGAGGCAGGTTTTATAACCTGCCTCTTTTGCATATATTGTTTCATAGGAGGTAGGCCATGTATCAGAAAACAGGACAGCCTGTTTCCCCTTCCTATGAGAAAATCTATTTTTCCATGTGGGAGCTGGGACAGAGGTATGGAAGATTTGCAAAATTCCGTGTAATGGGGGAAAGTCACGACCAGAGAATGATTCCTGTACTGGAAATTGGAGAAGGAGAAGAAACCGTATTTTGCATATCAGGCATCAGAGGAACGGAAGCTGTTTTGCCGGGTCTTCTTGTAAAACTTTCAGAAGAATACTGCAAGGCTTATGAATGCGGCTGGCTGATAGAAGAGTTTTATGAAGTGAAAGAACTTCTGGATAACATTCGTATCTGTATGATTCCTCTTTTAAATCCTGACGGGTATGAAGTCTGTCAAAATGGCTGGACAAGTCTTCGAAATCCAATCTACCGCCAGATGCTTCGAATGCAGGGGATTTCGGAAAAAGAGTTTCAGGGAAACGGAAGAGGGATCGATATTAAAAAGAACTTTCCTACACTTTTTTGCACAAGGACAAAAATGGGGCGGGAGCCGGAAAGCGAAAATGAAACAAAGGCGCTTATCCATCTTTTGCAGGATTACAGAAGCAGAGGGCTTCTGTCTTTTGCAGAAAAACAGAAGAAAACCATTCATTACTGTCATACATCGGGAATGATCCGCAATAGAAGATCCAGCCGTCTTGCCCGTCATCTTCAGAAATATTCTGTTTCATCAGGCGGTGAATGTAAAAAAGAAAAAGAAGCAGGCTCTCTGGAACAATTTTATGCAGAAAGGATCAAAGAGCCCTCTCTTGAAATTGAGATTCCGGTTACTGAGGAAAAAGAGAACGGGTATCGGGATTTGCGGCTTCTTCCGTTGGAATATATTTTTTCTCTTGATGTATAAAAGATCAGTTTCGGGAAATCGTGTCAGAATATGTCGAACGAATTTTCTTGCATGATTTCTCCGGAACGATTATAATAAAAGCAGTTCTAAATAACATTTCTCAATTTTCATTTCTTATTATCTATCCATAAGGAGATTTATATGAAGATTCTGTTTTTTTCCAGACCACCTCCGGATTTCTGTGTATTTCTGTTCCAGACTTTCGCCTGTTTATTTCTATATTATATTCATTTCTATTGTTCATAAAAGGAGCTATCATGAAATTTATGAAACCGGCAGCCCGCATCTGTTCTTTGCTGGGAACTTCTGCCTGTATATTTTGTCTGATTCTTTTCTTTTCCGGTATTTTTCCCTATATTGTACTTTCCGGTTCAATGGAACCGTCCATTCCCACAGGAAGCGTGATTTTTGTACAGACACGAGAGATTTTTGTACAGTCGGGAGATGTAATTTTATATACAGGCAGCGCCGGAAATGTGACCCATCGGGTAGTAAAGGATCAAAATGAAGTTTACTTGACAAAAGGAGATGCAAACAGCACGTGCGATCCGCTTCCCGTAAAAAAAGAACAGATAAAAGGAAAGGTACTGTTTCATATTCCGGGACTTGGATATGTGGTTCTTTTTTTCAGAACATCAAAAGGCATTTGTCTTCTCACTCTTTTTTCATTTCTGTTTTTTATCTTAAAGTATCTGTTTCAAATCTATAAATCAGGAAAGGATAATGCTGACAACAGCAGGGAAAAATTATGAAAATAAACAAAAAAATAAAAAATGGTCTCTTTATTGCAATCGTTGCAGGTTCTCTCTGCATTGGAGGAACTATGGCATATCTGACAGACAGGGAAGAAACGGTAAATGAGTTTACCGTAGGAAAAATTGATATTCAGCTTCTGGAGCCTCACTGGAAACCGGAAGAAAATAAAAACCTCGTCCCCACACAGGAGATTTCAAAGGATCCACAGATTAAAAACACAGGGCAGAATGATGCGTTTGTATATCTTGAGGTTACCGTTCCTGTACGAAACGTAAGCACTGCAGACAGGGAAGGAAATCGCATCAATAAAAAGAATACAGAGCTTTTCACATTTTCAGCAGGAAAAGAATGGACTCTTCTTCAATCGACACAGAAGGAGGAGAATAAAATTTATACCTACGCGTACAATAAAATTCTGAAACCTTCGGAAACGACTTCTCCTCTTTTTGAAAAAGTAATCTTTGCAAATATTATAGAAGGACAGCTTGATGCCCAGAAGCTGTCTGTGCCCGTAAAAGCATATGCCATACAAAGTACAAATACAGGTGGAAATTCAGGTTCTGTTGTGGAACAGGCAAAAACTGCGTTCCAGAAATATATGAACCAGAATCAGGGATAAAACATGAAGGAAGGCAGAATAAAAAGGGCAGCAGTTGTCTGTTTACTGGGCGGATTCCTTTGTATGGGAACGACAACTGCCTATTTTTCAGATCATGAGGAAACTGTTAACATACTGGAGCCGGGACATAATACAACGAAGGTGGAGGAAGATTTTCCTTCGCCGTCTCCAAAGCCCCCAGATACAAATCCGGATTATAAGAAAACAGTCTGGGTATCCAATACAGGAGGGGCGAATCCGGATCATGCTGTTCCCTGTTATACGCGCATTTCTCTTTCTTATTCTCACTCTGATATTTCAAAAGCTTTGCATTTTAAGAATCTGAATACAACAGACTGGATATATAACAGTCAGGACGGATTTTATTATTACCGCCATGTGCTGCAGAAGGGAGAAAAAACAAAGCCTCTTTTTACAGGATTTTATATTGATTCCGGGAAAGTAGAGGAAAAATATCAGGAACAGATTTCGTCTTTCAGCATTCATGTCTATGAGGAATCTGTGCAGGCGGAAGGATTTTCTGATTATCATTCTGCGTGGAAATATTATGAAAATCCTGTAAAAAAATCGTAGAAAGGAGGCGGCAGCTTGAAAAAATACATTTGCAAAGCGACAGGTATTTTGGGGCTTTTACTGATATTTCTTGGTATTTCCGGGGCATATGCTACATTTTCTGATTCGGTTACTGTAAAAAATCATATTGCTACGGGAGATATTAATATTTCTTTGAAGGAATACCAGAAGAAAAATGGAAAAGAAACATCTTACAAAAATCCCGTTGAGATTCTTCCTGGAGACTTTATTTCCAAAATACCAAGGATCACAAATCTGGGAATGCCGTGCTGGATCCGTGCAAAGATCTCTTTTCAAAATAAGATGGAAGCTGAAGAGGGGTTTGAGGAAAAACATATTAAAGGAATCTCACAGGACTGGAAAAAGAGAGGGGAATATTATTACTACACAAAAGCTTTAAATACAGGAGAAAGTGCAGATTTTTTTACAGGCGTTTCCGTTCCATCTTTCTGGACTGAAGAGCACAGCGGGCAGAAACTTCAGATAGGGATTCAGGCAGATGCCATTCAGGCAGCAAATTTTCATCCTGATTTTCAGGAAATGTCGCCCTGGGGAAATCAGACTGTGGAAAAATGTATTCATGAAACAAATGGAAAGACAGACTGTAAACTGGAGAATGTAAAACTGAGTGTGAAGTTTCATGGAGACGCACAGAAGCTTCTTGCTGTGCCCGATGATTTTTTCAGGAATTTCGGAGATATTCTTCCGGGCGATACAAAAAAAGATGATATTGCCATTTCCAATACGGATAAGGAGACGGTAGAAATTTTTTTCCGGACAGAGCTTAAAAATCAGACAAAAGAACAGAAGGATCTTCTGGAAAAATTAATACTTACAATTTCTATGAACGGAAAAAATTTCTATACAGGCAGCTTAAAGGCGTCTTCTCTGGAGCAGCCGGTATCACTTGGAAAGTTCAAACCGCAGACAGAAGGGAAGCTTACATTTTCCATAACTGTACCGCAGGATCTGAAAAATGCGTATGCTCTTAGAGATGCTTCTGTAAACTGGATTTTCACTGTAAATAAAAAAGGATCCTCTCTTACAGAGCAGCCGTCTTCACCAGATGCTCCTGAGAGTTCGGCTTCTGTGAAAACAGGTGACAGTACGCCTGTTCTTACCATGATACTGTTACTTGTTGCTTCTGCTGCTTTAAGTATTGCCTATCTCAAACTGAAGAAAGGAGACAGCGAAGTATGAAAAAAGCGTTTATAAGCTTCGTTCTGGCAGCGTCTCTGATGGGAAGCGGGACTTTATCTGTTCCTGTCTTCTCTACAGGGGAGGGGAATCCGGAATCGTCTGTATGGGAAAACACAGAAACGGAGCCGTTTGAGCTGCCCGGGGAAGAAGACCTTCCGTCTGATACAGAAAATATGGAAGAAGATATTACTCCGGAAATTACAGAAACACCGGAAATTTTTCCTGAAACAGAGTCAGAGGAGTTTACAGAAGAAACATACGAGGAAAATCCTGCAGGAGATCCGGAAACAGATGTGTCTTTGGAAACGGAAGAGAACGTGCAGGAAACAGCGGGCGGCTATGAGCCGGAAGGCTGTCTTTTAGATGGAACTCCCAACTATGTCTGGAGAGGAGAAGGAGCTCCGGTACAGGAGATTTTCGGCGGCAGGCTGTACGAAGCTTCTGTTACGGGCGGAAATTACATGAAAAATGCGAAAAGTATTTTGAACAGAGATGCGGAAATGTCAGACAGCGTTTCTTCTCTTGCAGATGGGATTCATAAGACGGATACAGGAGAATTACGTGCATATAAAAAAGGGAAATATTTTAAGAAGGGGCGATTTGCTCTTGACGGGAAGGTTTACTATGCGGATGTAAACGGCTATTTGCTTGGCGGCTGGCTGAAAATCACAGAGAAAGAAAATGGAACAGGAAGCCTGAAAACTTCTGATTTTGTATGGAAATACTGCGATCCTCAGACAAGGGTACGTTTTGAAGACGGGTATCAGAAGATAAACGGCAGAGGACATTATTTTATTCCGGAAGAATCGGGAAATCTTGCATTTAATAAATCGTATGTCATAGAAGGACAGTATTACTACTGTGACAAATATGGCATCTGTGATACGGTAAAATTAGAATATGGAAATATGGTGACAGATGAGGCGGGAAGTTCATTAAACGAATATCTTGCAGTAAACCAGCTTCCCAAAGATCATGTAGTAGATATTCAGACCCAGGTAATGGACGGTGCATACAGCTTTATTCCAAAGTTTAATAAAAATTCCAGTGTGGAAGTCTTCGGATTTGATCCTGTATCTCTTCCAGGGGGGAATATATACGGAACACTTGCGGATGACTCTATGAAAGGAAGAATCGGATGCTGGTATAAAAATGTGGGAACGTATAACGGAAGACAGATCGATATAAAATGCACCATTACGGATTACACCTTTTATTCCCTTGAGGGAGAGCAGGAAATCGGATATTTTCAGGTAGATACGCAGAAAATCGGATTAAACGCCACAAATACAAAGGACATTTCCGCAAATCTGGAATTTTTTGACCACGAAACAGGAGAACCGGTCAGGGTAAAAGGATTTGCTACTTTTGCAGATATAGACATTCGTCAGGGAGTCGAGATTCTCTCTCCTGTAGACGAGGTATTTGTAACAAAAGACTGTAAGCTTTATAAATCTCCGGACAGCAATCTTTTTACAGCTCCGTGGAAGCTTTTTAACACGGTAGACTCCGATACAGCGTTCCAGGTACAGGCAAATTATGATTCTCATAATCTTGCTTATAAGTTTTATTCAGGCTGTGAAAATTACTGCTTTTCTCATGGAACTCCTGTAAATGGAGAATCCCGCCAGGTGTGGAAGAACGGATATACCGGAAATGTAACGGAGTATGACATTGTAAATGAAAAAGAAGGCTGTCTCTGGCAGGGTTGGCAGGGACTGTATTACGGGCGTATGGGGCGTGTTTCTATTTCGGAACCTCTTTCCAAAACAGTCAGCGATGGTGATGAAAAAGATACATCTGAAAATACTCTGAACGCCAGAGAAGAACATTTTACTTATAAATTAAGTCATTATGTGCCCTATGAAATGGAAATGTTCCGCTATGCTTCGTATACGATTTACGATGAAGTTCATAAAGATCTTGCCATTTATCCGGAAGACTGTAAAGTTCTTCTTGATGATGGGAGCAATGTGTCAGAATGGTTTCAGATCACTGTAAAAGGACAAAAGGTGTCCTTCTCCATTAAACCGGAAATAGCGGCAGCAGAAAAATTTTATGATAAAACATATCATTGTTATATTGAGGTTTCCATTTCTCCGGATGCAGATTTAAGTAAGTACGAAGGCGATATATATTCTGTGAAAAACAGAGGTCATGTGATCATGAACCGTTCCCAGGGAGAAGAGAAAAAGGACAGCAATGAAGTGCAGACACTTTTGCGGCTTCCAAAAGGCGAAATTGTCGTTACAAAACGTATCCGGGAAGAGGATATTACATGGACGCATGGCAATCCTACGTTCTTCTTTGTTGCAGAAGGAAAGGATTACAGCGGAGCTCATCATAAATATGAAGCTTATGTGGTATTTACAAAAGACAATTATAAAAAGGAGGAGGATGGATATATTTCTTTAAACACCGTTTTTAAGGATCTTCCTCTTGGAGAATATGAAGTATATGAGAAAAAGGCGCTTCGCTATTACCTTTCAAAGGCGCAGGCAGATACGGAAAATATGAATGTAAAAAAGGGACGGAAGCCTTCCTACGGGCTGGAACCAAAAGAAATTGCATATGGAAAGGCGAGCCTCACCATAGAAAAGTTTCAGGCGGGAATTACTTTCGAGAATGAAAAGCAGAGATATGACGGATACAGCCACAATTCCGTAGTCACAAACAAGGTTTCTTTTACCGGAATAACATCGGGAAAATAAACTGGACAAAAAACCATAAATCATGTAAAATACACTGTAGTGTAACCGGACAACCCCAAAAGATTTCTTCTGGGGTTGTCTTTATGCCGTTTCAGAAAGGATAACATATGTTTAATGAACTTGATTTTAAAGAAATAGATCTGACAGAAGAAGCTCCTTTAGAGGAGACAAAAAGACAGTATTATTATATTGCGAAAGTCCGCGGACTGATCGCGCAGAAAAAAACAGAGGCGGGGAAAGATTTTACATACTGCCTTCAGACATTTGGCTGCCAGATGAATGAAAAACAGTCTGAGGTCGTTGCCGGGATTATGGACGAGATGGGGTATGTAAGAAAAGATACAGAAGATGCAGACGTTGTGATCTATAATACCTGTACCGTAAGGGAAAATGCAAACCTGAAGGTATACGGGCGTCTCGGAAAGCTTCACAACCTGAAAAAACAGAATCCGGATATGAAGATCGTGCTTTTCGGCTGCATGATGCAGGAGGAACACGTAGTAGAGAAAATTAAGAAGGACTATCCTTTTGTAAATCTTGTATTCGGCACTCATAATATTTTTAAGTTTGCAGAGCTTTACAGTGAAATGCTTCATGCAGACAGTCAGCTCATCGACATCTGGGATGGAACAGATAAAATTGTGGAGGAACTTCCCACAGAGAGAAATTATACGTTTAAGTCTGGGGTGAACATCATGTTCGGCTGCAATAATTTCTGCAGTTACTGTATTGTTCCTTACGTAAGAGGAAGAGAGAGAAGCAGAGAGCCGCAAGCCATTGTTGCAGAAATTGAAAGTCTTGTAAAAGACGGCGTATCTGAAGTCATGCTTCTTGGACAGAATGTAAACTCCTATGGAAAGACACTTGAAAATCCGATTTCGTTTGCAGAGCTTTTAGAGAAAGTGGAAAAAATAGACGGATTAAAGCGCATTCGTTTCATGACTTCCCACCCAAAGGATTTATCAGACGAACTGATCGCTGTTATGGCAAAAAGTAAAAAAATCTGCCATCACCTTCATCTTCCCATGCAGTCCGGCAGCAGCCGTGTATTAAAAGAGATGAACCGCAGATACGATAAAGAGAAATACTTAAACCTTGTAGAAAAAATCCGTACAGCCATTCCGGATATTTCTCTTACAACAGATATTATTGTGGGATTCCCGGGAGAGACAGAAGAAGATTTCCTGGAAACCCTTGATGTGGTAGACAAGGCTTCTTTTGATACCGCCTTTACCTTCATTTATTCAAAGAGAAGCGGAACTCCGGCTGCAAAAATGGAAGATCAGATTCCGGAAGATGTGGTAAAGGACCGCTTTAACCGTCTTCTTTCTCTTGTGCAGGAAAAAGGACGTATCGCCTCCGCCCGTTTTGAGGGAAGCGTTCAGGAGGTGCTTGTGGAAGAAGAAAGCAAGGAAAAGGGAATTTTCACAGGAAGAACCCAGTACAATCTCCTCGTGCATTTTCCGGGAACAGAGGAGATGCTTGGAAAATATGTAAAGGTACACCTTGACACCTGTAAAGGATTCTATTATCTCGGAAGTCTTGTAAAATAAAAGTTTAAGATACATCAGGAGGAAATGCAAGATGGCTTTATCACCCATGATGCAGGAGTATGTAAAGACAAAAGAAGAATATAAGGACTGTATCCTGTTATACCGTCTTGGAGATTTTTACGAGATGTTTTTTGAGGACGCATTAACTGCCTCAAAGGAACTGGAAATTACATTGACGGGAAAGGACTGCGGTCTTGAGGAGAGAGCGCCTATGTGCGGCGTTCCCTTTCATTCTGTGGAAACGTATATTAACCGTCTGATCGAAAAAGGATATAAGGTTGCCATCTGCGAGCAGGTGGAGGACCCGAAAAAGGCGAAGGGACTTGTAAAGCGCGAGGTAGTGCGGATCGTTACACCGGGAACAACGCTTGACGCAACCTCTCTTGATGAGACAAAGAACAATTATCTTATGTCAATTGTCTATATAGAGGATCATTTTGGCTGCGCCATTGCCGATATTACAACAGGGGACTGTTTTCTGACAGAGCTTGACAAAGCGCAGAAGCTTCTCGATGAGATCAATAAGTTTACCCCTGCGGAAATTATCTGCAACGAGTCCTTTTTGATGAGCGGAGTGGATACAGAAGATTTAAAAAACAGACTTGGAATCTGTATTTTTTCCCAGGAGCCCTGGTATTTTGATGATGAGCTCTGCCGTAAAACCTTAAAAGAGCATTTTCATGTAAATTCTCTGGAGGGACTGGGGATTGAAGAGTTTGAAAGCGGCGTTCTGGCAGCAGGAGCCCTGTTTCTTTACCTTCAGGAAACGCAGAAGACAGCACTTTCTCATATGGCAGGCATACGCCCGTATTCAGCGGAAAAATATATGCTCATCGACAGCTCCAGCAGAAGAAACCTGGAGCTTGTAGAGACGCTTCGTGAAAAACAGAAAAGAGGTTCTCTTTTGTGGGTGCTGGATAAAACAAAAACTGCAATGGGAGCAAGAACCCTGCGTTCTTATGTAGAACAGCCCTTAATTGATCAGGAGGAAATTGAGAACCGACTCTCTGCCATTGAGGAGCTGAATGAACACCCTATGCTCCGCGATGAAATCCGGGAATATCTTCATCCTATTTACGACCTGGAGCGTCTTATCAGCCGCATCAGCTATAAATCGGCAAATCCGAGAGATATGATCGCCTTTGCTTCCTCTCTGGAAATGATTCCCCATATTAAGCAGGTTTTAAAAGAATTTTCTTCTCCTGTATTAAAGCAGCTTGAGGAAGAGATGGACAGCCTTCTTGATATAAGCGGATTAATTAAAAAGGCGATTGTGGACGAACCGCCTCTGGCGCAAAAAGATGGCGGCATTATACGGGAAGGCTATAATGAAGACGTAGATAAGTTCCGCCGTTCCCGCACAGACGGAAAGAAATGGTTAAGCGAGCTGGAGGCAAGAGAGAGGGAGCGTACCGGAATCCGCACAATGAAAATTAAATATAACCGGGTATTCGGATATTCCCTGGAAATTACAAATACCTTTAAAGACCAGGTTCCCGATAATTATATCCGCAAACAGACGCTCACAAATGCAGAGCGGTATATTACCCAGGAATTAAAAGAACTGGAAGATCTGATCCTGGGAGCGGAGGATAAGCTGTATGCCCTGGAATATGAGCTTTTCAGCGAGGTGAGAGATAGGGTTGGCGCAGAGGTTGTCCGCATTCAGAAAACAGCGAAGGCAGTAGCTGCTATTGATGTTCTGGCATCTCTTTCCCTTGTTGCACAGAGAAACAATTATGTCCGTCCAAAAATCAACAATACGGGCGTTATCGACATTAAAAACGGAAGACACCCTGTTGTGGAGCAGATGATCGAAAATGATATGTTTATTGCAAACGACACGTATCTCGACAGTCAGAAAAAGCGGATTTCTATTATTACAGGTCCGAACATGGCGGGAAAATCCACGTATATGCGTCAGACGGCTCTTATTGTCCTGATGGCGCAGATCGGAAGCTTTGTTCCGGCTGAAAAAGCAAATATCGGAATTGTAGACAGGATTTTTACAAGAGTGGGAGCTTCTGACGATCTTGCAAGCGGACAGAGTACCTTTATGGTGGAAATGACAGAGGTTGCAAATATTCTTCGAAACGCTACCTCAAAAAGTCTTCTGATTCTTGATGAGATCGGAAGAGGAACAAGCACCTTCGACGGACTTTCCATTGCCTGGGCAGTTGTGGAGCATATCAGCAATACAAAGCTCTGCGGAGCGAAAACCCTGTTCGCTACGCATTATCACGAGCTGACGGAGCTGGAGGGAAAAATATCCGGCGTCAATAATTACTGCATCGCCGTAAAAGAAAAAGGAGACGATATTGTATTCCTTCGAAAAATCGTAAAGGGCGGAGCAGATAAAAGCTACGGCATTCAGGTGGCAAAGCTTGCAGGCGTCCCCGATACAGTTATTCAAAGGGCAAAAGAGCTTGTGGAAGAGTTAAGTGACGCAGACATTACAGCGGCTGTAAAAGATCTCACTGCTCCTAAGAAAAAGCAGAAGATACAGTACGACCAGGTAGATATGGCGCAGATGTCACTTTTTGATACGGTGCAGGACAACGACATTATTGACGAAATTAAAGGACTGGAAATTGGAAACTTAACGCCTATGGAGGCTTTGAATATTCTTTATAATCTGCAGAACAAAATTAAGAACAGATGGTGAGAAATTTGAAAAAAATTGCAGTTTTAGATCAGCATACCATTGATAAAATAGCGGCAGGAGAAGTGGTGGAGCGCCCTGCCTCTGTAGTAAAAGAGCTTGTAGAAAATGCAATTGACGCAGGCGCTACAGCCATTACAGTGGAGATCGCAGACGGAGGTAAGAAGCTGATCCGTATTACAGACAACGGTTCCGGCATGGAAATGGAACAGGTTCCTGTTGCGTTTCTCCGCCATGCCACAAGTAAAATTGAAAAAGTAGAAGATCTGGAAACCATTTCCTCCCTCGGTTTCCGCGGGGAGGCTCTTTCCAGTATTGCGGCTGTTTCTCAGGTGGAGCTCATTACAAAAACCCCGTCTGCCATAAGCGGAGTCCGCTATGTGATAGAAGGAGGGCAGGAAAAAAACTTTGAGGAGATGGGCGCCCCTGACGGAACTACCTTTCTTGTAAGAAATCTTTTTTATAATACCCCTGCAAGGAGCAAGTTTTTAAAATCCGATACTACGGAGGGAAATTATATTAATACGCTGATGGAGCAGCTCGCTCTCTCCCACCCCGAGGTTTCTTTTAAATATATTCAGAATAAGCAGGTAAAGCTTCACAGTTCCGGCAATTATAATGTAAAAGATGTGATCTACAACATATACGGCAGAGATATTGCGAAATCCATTCTTGAGGTTTCTTACGAAAATGATTTTATGAAAATAGAAGGATTTGTGGGAAAGCCGGAGATTTCCAGAGGGAACCGCTCTTTTGAAAATTATTATATTAACGGAAGATATGTAAAAAACAATCTGATCACAAAGGCAGTGGAGGACGGGTATAAAGGATTTCTCATGCAACATAAATTTCCTTTTGTCTCTCTTCATATTGAGATGGAAGGAAACGATCTTGACGTAAATGTGCACCCAAGAAAAATGGAGGTCCGTTTTGCAAGGGGGCCAGAAGTGTACGATGCCATATATGAGACCGTCCGGCGCGCGCTTACAAAGAGGGAGATGATTCCTGAAGTTTCTGTTGGAAGAGAAGAGCCGAAGTCTTTATTAAAGGCTCCTGTTCAAAAATCCGTGGAAGTTCCGGAACCTTTTGAAGTGAAACGAAGAATGGAAAAAGCAGAAATTCTTCGTGAAACGCCTCCGGTATATCAAACTCCGCTTACAAAAGAAGAGGAGCAGATGTTTTCCGGCACATTAAAAGAACGTAAAGAGCAAGTAATGAAAGAGGCGGAACGTAAAGAAGCAGTACAAACAACCATTCCTGAAGAAGCCCCAAAAACAATAAAAGCAGAAATTCCGGTAATTTCTCACACAGCGAAAAAGACAGAAGAAAAAGCTGAAACAATAACGGAAACAACTGTAGAAAAAACGGAAGAAGTATCTTATCAGAAGAAAGAAACGGAGACTCCTCCTCCTAAAAAGCAGGAACAGGAGACGGGAGAGCAGCTTGAATTTTTTAAAGAAAAGCTTCTCGCTCCGGAATCCAGAAGCCGTCATCGGCTCATCGGACAGCTTTTTGATACCTACTGGCTTGTGCAGTTTGAAGATTCTTTCTATATTATTGACCAGCATGCTGCCCATGAAAAAGTATACTATGAAAGGTTTGTAAAACAGTTTGAAAATCAGGAAATCTCTTCCCAGTATATCAGTCCGCCTCTCATTGTAAGTTTAAGTCTTGAGGAAGAAGGGCGTCTGAAGGCAAATGAAGAATATTTCAATGAATTTGGATTTGAAATCGAGCCGTTTGGAGGAAGAGAATACTGCATCAGTGCCGTTCCGTCTAATCTTTATGGAATGAATGAGGAATCTCTTTTTCTGGAAATGTTGGACTCCCTGTCTCCTGACGGAGAAAATAACACGCTTTCTCTTTTTACTTCAAAGCTTGCTACAATGGCGTGTAAAGCGGCAGTAAAGGGAAATCATCAGATGTCCTCACTGGAGGCAGATAAGCTCATTGACGAGCTTTTGAAACTGGAAAATCCGTATCACTGTCCGCATGGGCGTCCGACCATTGTCTCCATGACAAAATCGGAAATTGAAAAGAAATTTAAAAGAATTGTTTAGGAGGCGCTATGAAAAAACCTTTAGTTGTTTTGGCAGGACCTACAGCAGTGGGAAAAACAAAGCTTTCTATTTCTCTTGCAAAGGCGCTTAACGGAGAGATTATTTCCGCTGATTCTATGCAAGTGTATAAATACATGGATATTGGCTCTGCAAAGATTACAGAAAAAGAAATGGACGGTGTTCCCCATCATTTAATTGATGTTCTTTCCCCTTTTGAGGAATTTCATATCGTACGCTTCCAGGAGTTGGCCAAAAAGGCGATGGAAGACATTTATAATCGCGGTAAAACCCCTGTTTTTGTGGGAGGAACCGGATTTTATATTCAGGCAATTACAAAAGATATAGATTTCACAGAAGGCGAGGAAGATAAACAATACAGAGAAGAGCTGAGCCGTCTTGCAGCGGAAAAAGGAAATGAATTTCTCCATGAGATGTTGCGGGAAGTAGACAAAAAAAGCGCGGAAGAAATTCATGCCAACAATGTAAAACGTGTCATTCGTGCCCTGGAATTTTACAAGGAAAACGGCTTTCCCATTTCACAGCATAATGAAGAACAGAAACAAAATGAGACGCCTTATAATCTTGCCTACTTTGTTTTAAACGCACCAAGAGATCTTTTATATGAACGAATTGACAGACGGGTTGATGAAATGATGGAAAACGGACTTGTCAAAGAAGTTCAAAAATTAAAAGATATGGGCTGCCGGCGGGAAATGACTTCCATGCAGGGTCTTGGATATAAAGAAATTCTTTCTTTTTTGGACGGAGAAATTCCTCTTGATGAAGCGGTACGGATTTTAAAACGTGATACCCGCCACTTTGCAAAACGACAGCTTACCTGGTTTCGAAGAGAATCCAATGTCGTTTGGGTAGACAAAGATAAGTTTGCATTTAATGATGAGAAAATTTTGGAATATATGCTCTCTGTGTGCAGAGAAAGAAAGATTATAGGATAAGCCAAACAGGAAAGGAACAAAAAATGAAGGAAATGTATGAACAGCTTGGGATTTCTTCCCAGGTATATGATTTTGGAAAAAAAATAGAGGACTCTTTAAAGGAGCGTTTTGAAGAGTTCGACCGTGTGGCAGAATATAACCAAATGAAAGTGCTTCTTGCCATGCAGAAAAACAGAGTAAGCGAAGAGTGCTTTGGGGCTTCTTCCGGATATGGGTACAACGATTTCGGCCGTGATACCCTGGAAAAGGTATATGCAGATACCTTCCATACAGAAGCATGTCTTGTACGCCCTCAGATTGCCTGTGGAACACATGCTCTTGCAATTGCTCTTTTCGGAAATCTTCGCCCGGGAGACGAAATGCTGGCTCCTGCAGGGAAACCGTACGATACTCTGGAGGAGGTAATTGGTATTCGTCCTTCGAAAGGCTCCCTTGCAGAGTACGGAATTTCCTACCGTCAGGTAGACCTTCTTTCAGATGGAACTTTTGATTATGAAAACATTAAAAAATCAATCAATGAAAAGACACGCCTTGTAGCAATCCAGCGTTCTAAGGGATACCAGACACGCCCTTCTTTTTCCGTAAAACAAATCGGAGAATTGATTGCTTTTGTAAAAAATATAAAACCGGATGTTATCTGCATGGTAGATAACTGTTACGGAGAATTTGTAGATACCATAGAGCCGAGTGATGTAGGAGCAGATATGATAGTTGGTTCTCTTATTAAAAATCCGGGCGGCGGTCTTGCCCCTATTGGCGGCTATATTGCCGGAACAAAGGAATGCGTGGAAAATGCTTCTTACCGTATGACGTGTCCCGGACTTGGTATGGAGGTAGGGGCAACCCTCGGTGTAAACCGCTCTTTTTATCAGGGATTTTTCCTTGCTCCTATGGTTACAAAGGGAGCATTAAAAGGTGCTGTCTTTGCTGCAAATGTTTATGAACGCCTTGGCTTTCCTGTTGTTCCAAATTCAAAAGAACCTAGACAGGATATTATTCAGGCAGTTACCCTCGGAACGCCGGAAAGAGTAGTTGCTTTCTGTAAGGGAATCCAGGCGGCAGCTCCCGTTGACAGCTATGTGGATCCGGAACCCTGGGATATGCCAGGATATGACAGTCAGGTCATTATGGCGGCAGGCGCATTTGTGCAGGGCTCCTCTATCGAGCTTTCTGCCGATGGACCTATGAAACCGCCGTACGCCGTATACTTCCAGGGCGGACTTACCTGGGAACATGCAAAACTTGGTATTTTAATGTCTCTTCAGAAACTGGTTGATAAAAATCTTGTGACTCTTTAAACTTGTCTTTCAAAAAAGGAGACGTTATGGCAAAACGAAACATTGTCATCATAGGAGCAGGAGCCGCAGGCCTGATGGCGGCTGTTGCGGCTGCTGAAAACGGAGCGTCTGTCACTGTTCTGGAACAAAATGACAGACCCGGGAGAAAAATCGCGGCAACGGGAAACGGAAAATGCAATTTTACAAATATGGAAATTCCGGCGGACGCTTATCGTGGAACACACCCGGAATTTGTCCGGGAAGCTCTGGAACAGTTTCCTGTTTCCCGCACCATTCAATTTTTTGAAGAACTGGGGATTTTCCCTGTAAACAGAAGAGGCTGCCTTTATCCACGGAGCGGACAGGCACAGAGCATCACAGACGTACTCTGCATGAAGGCGCGTTCTCTCGGCGTAAAAATAAAGACAAACGAAAAGGTAACATCTCTCTCTTCCGGGAAAAAGGAAGGACATCATATATGGAAGGTTCACACAGAGGGCTGGTGCTATGAAAGCGACTGCGTAATTCTCGCAAACGGTTCGAAAGCATCTTCAATTTCCGGTTCTGACGGAAGCGGCTATGTTCTGGCAGAATCTCTGGGACATAAGATCATTGCGCCTCTTCCTGCCCTTGTCCCCTTAAAATGCAAAGGTAAGAAATTTTCTTCCTGGGCAGGTACAAGAACGGAAGGCAGGATTTCTGTTTTTTCAGAGGGAGAGCTTTTAAAAGAGGAACAGGGAGAGCTTCAGCTTACAGAATACGGCGTCTCCGGCATTCCTGTCTTTCAGGTGAGCCGGTACGCTGCAAAAGCGTTAAGCGAGGGAAAAAAAGTCCAGGCATTTCTTGATTTTCTTCCTGATTATAAAGAAGACCAGGTACAGAGTCTTCTGGAAACCAGAAAAAAACAATGCCCATATAAGAATCAGAAAGAACTGTTTACAGGTCTCTTCCCGGAAAAGCTTGTGAAAGTGCTTTTTTTACAGGAAGACCTTGTTTCAGCCATAAAAAAATTCCCGCTCACTGTCACCGGAACCATGCCGTTTTCTCAGGCGCAGGTGTGCGCAGGAGGGGTAGATACGGAGGAAGTCAGCAGCCGTACTCTGGAATCCCTTCTCTGTCCCGGAATTTTTTTTGCGGGAGAGCTTCTCGATATAGACGGGGCATGCGGCGGCTACAATCTTCAGTGGGCGTGGGCAAGCGGCGCCGTATCGGGAATGTATGCGGCAAAGCCTTATAAAACAGAAAAAGGAGGACAAGACCTGTGATCCGTATTACTCAGTTAAAACTTCCCATTGCTCATACAGAAAAAGAGCTGGAGCAGCGCATTATAAAAACACTGCGTCTTGGAAAGCTTCCTTTTACATATGAAATCAGACGGCAGTCTCTTGATGCGCGCCACAAAGACGACAAAAAATTTGTATATACGGTAGATGTGTCTGTGCAGGCAGAGGAAAAAATTCTCCGTAAAGTTCACAATAATAATATTATGTTAACTAAAGAAAAGCCGTACGAATTTCCGCAGGGAGGAGAGGAAGCGCTTTCGTTTTCTCCGGTTATCGCGGGAAGCGGTCCTGCCGGACTTTTCTGCGCCTGGTATCTGGCAAAAGCGGGATATAAGCCCCTTGTTCTGGAGCGCGGCGAGGAAGCAGACAAGCGTCAGAAGCGCGTGGAGGATTTCTGGAAAAACGGCGTGCTTGACCCGGATTCCAACGTACAGTTCGGAGAGGGAGGCGCCGGGACTTTTTCAGACGGAAAATTAAACACCCTTGTGAAAGATACCTTCGGAAGAAATCAGGAGGTTTTAAAACGATTCGTGGAAGCCGGCGCTCCGGAAGAAATTTTATATCAGCAAAAGCCGCATCTTGGAACAGACGTACTTGTTCCTCTCGTACAGACGCTTCGCCATCAGATCGAGGAGATGGGAGGAAGCTTTCGGTTCCGCACGCAGGTGACAGATCTGATCTTTGAAAACGACAGACTTTCCTTCGTGGAAGTAAACCATGAAGAAAAAATTCCGGCAGACGTATGTGTGCTTGCTGTGGGTCACAGCGCGAGAGATACCTTTTCCATGCTGGCAAAGCGGGGACTTCCTATGGAAGCAAAATCATTTGCAGTAGGCGTTCGTGTGGAACATCTTCAGTCGGAAATGAATCTTGCCTTGTACGGAGAAGAGGAAAATGAAATTCTCGGTGCGGCAAGCTATAAAGTAACACACACCTGCGGGAACGAAAGAGGCGTTTATTCCTTCTGTATGTGTCCGGGCGGATATGTCGTCAACGCTTCTTCTGAGGAAGAAATGCTGGCAGTAAACGGAATGAGTTATCAGGACCGTGGCAGCAAAAATGCAAACAGCGCGCTTATTGTCACCGTAAATCCTTCCGATTTTCCGGAGGAAGGTCCTCTCGGGGGGATTGCCTTTCAGAGAAATCTTGAAAGAGCGGCGTGGAAGCTGGGAAATGGGAAAATTCCGGTACAGCTCTATAAGGATTTCCGGGAAAATGTTCCAAGTACGGAATTTGGAGAAATTACGCCCTGTATGAAGGGAGCGTATGCACTTGCAAATGTGCGTTCCATTCTCCCGGAATATGTAGGTGATTCCATAGCGGAGGGAATGGAAGCCTTCGGAAAGAAGATCCCGGGATTTGGCAGAGATGACGCTCTTTTAAGCGGGGTGGAAAGCCGTACCTCCTCCCCTGTAAGGATTTTGAGAAACAGGGAGATGGAATCTGAAAAGCGGGGAATCTACCCGTGCGGGGAAGGCGCCGGATATGCGGGCGGCATTACCTCCGCAGCTATGGACGGAATCAAAACAGCCGAGGCGATTGCCCGGAAATACAGAAAATTCTAAGAGAGAGTATACATCTCTCTCTTTTTGTGCTAAAATGGATACACTGGTGTAAGATTGCTTTAGAGAGCGCAAAGGTAAGATTATGCCGGAAAATATAAAAAAATTGCCAGAACAGCAGCGTCCCTATGAAAAATGTCTCCGCCAGGGAGAAGATTCATTAAGCGACAGTGAACTTCTCGCCGTTATTTTACGCAGCGGAACAAAGGGAGTCAGTTCTGTCACTCTTGCAAATCAGATCCTTGCAGTGACAGAAACCACTTCTTATCCGGGACTTCTTGGACTTCTTCATCTTTCCCTTCCGGATCTTATGAAAATAAACGGAATCGGAAAGGTAAAGGCAATACAGTTAAAATGTATCGGAGAACTGTCCAAGAGAATGGCAAGTGCAGCCGCAAGACCGGGACTTTCTTTTCAGAATCCTTCCACCATTGCCCGGTATTATATGGAACGGCTGCGTCATGAAGAGCAGGAGCTTTTATACTGTATGATGCTGGATAATAAGAATCATCTGCTGGCGGAAACCCTTTTAAGCAGAGGGACGGCAAATGCCACTCTGATCACGCCAAGAGAAGTATTTCTTCAGGCGCTTCGTCATCACGCGTTAAGTCTTATACTGGTTCATAACCACCCCAGCGGAGACCCTTCTCCAAGCGGGTGTGACGTGGAAGTGACAAAGAGGATTCTGCAGGCAGGAGAAATCGTTGGCATTCATCTTCTGGATCATATTATTATCGGGGACAGAAGATATTTCAGCTTTCGAGAGGAGGAGCTTCTTAAGGAATATGAATAACGAAAGGGCAGAGTATGCTGTTTGAAAGAACTTATGGAGTAGATTTGGGAAACAGTTCCGTAAAGGTCTATTCCTTTTTAAAAAACAAAAGCTATATTGAAAAAAATATGATCGCTTCAAGAGGAAGGAATATTATAGCAGTAGGAAACGAGGCCTATGAAATGTTTGAAAAAGAGCCCTCTGATGTTTCCGTATCTTCGCCCATGTCATTTGGAATGATCGCAAATTTGGAACTGCAGGAAATTGTTCTTTATACTATATTGAAAAAAATCAACCATATGCGGGGAATTGGTTCCGTAATGTATTTTTCCGTACCTCTTGATATGACGCCTATTGAAAAACGTGCGTATTATCATCTGGTAAATGGGCACTGGCTTCGAAAAAACAGGGTATATATGGTGGAATCTCCCATTGCAGATGCCATTGCAATGGGAGTGAATCTGGAAGAAAATGTGGGAAGCATGGTTGTGAATATCGGCGCCCAGAGTACAGAATTTTCCATTATCACAGACGGCAAAATCATCATCAGCAGAAAACTTCCGATCGGAGGAAGGCAGATGAACGAAGCAATCTGCAGCGAGGTCAGGAAGCGATACCATCTTCAGATCGGAACAAGGACGGGAAAGCGCTTAAAGCTTGTCATGGGCAGATTGAGCGACCAGAAAAAAGAAGCGAGGAAGGTTGTGGGAATCGACAGTATTTCCGGTCTTCCAAGAGAGGAAGTCATTTCTTCCTATGTGGTAAATGCAGGGATCATGAACTGCATGAACGAAATTGCTTCTGAGATGAAAACTTTCCTGGAAAGAATCCCTCCTCAGATTTTTTATCACATTGCGAAAGAGGGAATTTATCTTACAGGGGGAAGTACACGCCTTCCGTACATAGACACGTATCTTGCCAGCTATACAGGCTTTACGTTTAATCTTTCCAGCCTTTATGAGACGAGCTCGGTAAGCGGTCTGGAAAAAATTATCAAAGAAAAAAACCTGCGGAAATGGGCGCAGCCTGTTACGCAGAGAAAATTATAGAAATTTTTTAGGGGTATGATAAATGAAAAACCTGAAAAAGAAAATCCATTTCCATATCAATTTAAAAAGCAAGCATCTTCTTGGAATCATGACTCTTTTCTGTGGAAGCTGTATTGTGGGAACATTTGCCTCGGGCGTGACAACAGCCCCTCTTCAGGAAGCGGCAGGTCTGATCGTTGTGCCTTTTGAAAAAAGTATTGCCAATATCAGCAGCTATCTGGAAAGTGTAAGAGAAAATTTCCGGGAAAAAGAAGAACTTGTGGCAGAAAATCAGGAGCTTCGCGCACAGATTGACAGTCTGACAACCGAAAATAACAAGCTGATCCAGGATCAGGGAGAGCTGAAGCGTCTTCAGGAACTGTATGAGCTTGATCAGGAATACAGCGATTATCCAAAGGTAGCTGCAAAAATTATTTCCAAAGATCCCGGAAACTGGTATGACACTTTTATGATTGATAAGGGCAGCAACGATGGAATCAAGATTGACAACAATGTAATTGCCGGAAAAGGCCTTGTTGGAATTGTGACAGAAGTCGGTCCTTCCTGGGCAACTGTCCGCTCTATCATAGACGACAGCAGCAACGTAAGCGCCATGACAGTGAGCACTTCCGACAACTGTGTGATCCAGGGAGACCTGGAGCTGATCGATGAGGGAAAACTCCGGTTTGAGCAGCTTTATGACCAGGAAAACAAGGTGACAGTAGGAGAGCGCATTGTCACCTCCAATATCAGCGATAAATACGTAGAGGGAATTTTTATCGGATATGTAAGCGAGGTTGTGCAGGATGCAAACAACCTGACAAAAACAGGGACCATTGTCACACCTGTTGATTTCCGTCATCTGAAAGAGGTGTTTGTGATCACGGCAAATAAACAGGATATGGTAAAGGAGGGAGAAAAAAAGGCAGATGAAAAGTAAAATCGTACTTTTTTTAACTATTGTTTTTACCTTTCTTCTTCAATGTACAGTTATGGACTTTATTTCTATCGGTTCCATTACGCCGAATCTGATCCTGATTCTGTGCGTATCTATGGGACTTATGAGGGGGAGAAAAAGCGGCTTGTGGGTTGGCTTTTTTTCCGGACTTCTCGTAGATATGTTTTATGGTTCTGTCTTTGGCTTCTATGCCCTCATTTATATGTATGTGGGATTTATCAGCGGATATGCGCACAGCATTTATTATGACAACGATGTAAAAATCCCCATGATTCTTGCAGCGGGCGGCGACCTTCTTTACAATCTGGCAGTGTACGGCCTTCAGTTCCTTTTAAGAGGACGTCTTGGACTGGAAACGTATATTTACCGGATCATCATACCAGAGGTTTTTTACACTGTATTTCTTACCTTCTTTGTGTACAGAGCCTTTTACTATATTAACCACCACTTCATGAGTGTTACAAAGAAAGAAAGTGAGTCAATTTGGGTATTAAAATAAAGAAAATCATAAAAAAAATACGTTTAAAAAGAACGACGGTTCTTCTTCTTGTGTTTGGTTCCATGTCCTTTATCCTTTTAAGAGAGCTTTTTGATCTCCAGATCATTCAGGGAGAAAATTATAAAAGCGAATTCCAGACAAGAACAACGAAAACGCGTGTGATCAAAAGTACAAGAGGAAAGATTTTTGACAGAAATGGGAAAGAGCTCGCCAAGAATATCCTTTCCTATTCTGTTACTTTTGAGGATAACGGAAGCTACGAGACAACAAGAGAAAAAAATCTTACATTAAACGGAGTTGCTTACCGTGTGCTTCAGATTTTAAAGGAAAACGGAGATTCCCTTTCCAATACCTTCCATATTATTCTTGATGAAAACGGAAATTATGTCTTTGATGTGGAAGAGGGCTTTACCTTAAACCGTTTCCGTGCAGATATTTACGGGCACCCTCTCATTGATGATCTGAAAAAAGAGGAAAAGAACGCGACAGCGGAGGAGATGGTATCTTATCTTAGCGGAGAGAAAGGTTTTTCTATTATACTGGAAGGAGAAAATGCTTACACTGAGGAAGAGCTTACTTCTCACGGTCTTCCAAAAAGTCTTTCCAAACAGGAGATTCTTCAAATTGCCATTATCCGCTATCAGTTAAATACAAACAGTTTTAAAAAATATATGCCGGTTACCATTGCCACAAATGTCAGCGAGGAATCGGTAGCTGCTATCATGGAAAATCAGAGCCTTCTCCAGGGAATTGATGTTGTGGAAGATTCTGTGCGACAGTATGTGGACGATGAAAGCATGGCTCCGATTCTCGGTTATACAGGAAAAGCCTCTTCCGAGGAGCTGGAAAAGCTTCGCGAGGAAAACCCGGATTATTCCCATGATGCCATTATCGGAAAAGCAGGTATTGAGCAGTATATGGAAACAATGCTCCAGGGAACGGACGGCGAGGAAACCGTTTACGTAGACAACCTTGGAAAGGTTTTAAAAATTGAGGAAAATACCCGTATAGAGCCGGTTTCCGGTCAGGACGTGCAGCTTACTATTGACGCAGAATGGCAGAGAGGCATTTATCAGATTTTAAAACAGAGAGTAGCGGGAATCCTTCTTTCCAAAATTGAGGCGGTAAAAACCTTTGATTATGAAGGCGTGGCAAATGCCAGTCAGATCATCGTTCCGATTTACGACGTATACAACGCTCTTGTGTCGAACAGTGTCATTGATATAGAAAAGTTTGACGACGAGGGCGCTTCTGAGACAGAAAAAAATTTATATGCCAAATTTCAACAAAAGCAGCAACAGGTTTTTGATACAATAAAGAACAGGCTCACAGGAGAAAATCCGCCTGCCTATAAAGAGGAAGACGAGCAGATGCAGGAATATCTTACATACATCTGCAACACCCTTCTTCGCGATACCTTAAATGTGATCTCCAAAGATGCTGTCGATACTTCGGACGAAACATATAAGGCATGGACAAAGGACGAGAGCATAAGCCTCAAAGAATATCTGACATATGCCGCCAGCCAGAACTGGATCGATATTTCCAGGATTTCCCCGGAGGGAGAATATCTGGATTCTTCGGAGGTTTACCAGTCTCTTACCGATTATATTATAGACTATTTAAAAACAGACCTGCAGTTTTCGAAGCTTCTTTATAAGTACATGCTTCATGAGGATACCATTTCCGGACAGGAATTGTGTCTTGTCCTCTATGAGCAGGGTGTTCTCTCAAAAGAGGACGATGCTTATGAAGGTCTTGCTTCCGGCGCTACAAGCGCTTATGATTTTATGATCAATAAGATATGGAAACTGGAAATTGAACCGGCTCAGCTTGCGCTTATGCCATGTTCTGCCTCTGCTGTGATCACAGATGTAAATACAGGTGAGGTGCTTGCCTGTGTGTCTTATCCGGGATATGACAACAATCGTCTTGCAAACAATATGGATACGGAATATTATACCAGTCTTTCTCTTGACCAGTCCAGTCCGTTTTTCAATAAGGCAACACAGCAGGCAACAGCTCCTGGTTCTACTTTGAAGCCTCTTTCTACCATTGCCGGCATGATGGAGGGAGTCATTGATGACGGTACCTATATTGAGTGTACCGGAAAATTTGATCTTGTGGAGCCTCCTATTAACTGCTGGAACCTTGCCGGTCATGGAGCTCTTGATATTCGAACTGCCATTGAAGAGTCCTGTAATACGTACTTCAATATGGTAGGTTATATGCTGGGGCAGAAAGATGACGAGCAGTTCTCGGAAACACAGAGCCTTGCGGTACTTCAGAAATATGCTTCTCTTATTGGTCTTGACAGGAAAACAGGAATCGAACTTACAGAAGCAGAACCACATGTTTCTGACCAGTTTGCAGTGCCTTCCTATATTGGACAGGGTACGCACCTTTATACGACAAGTGAGCTTGCAAGATACGCTTCTGTACTTGCAAATTCCGGTACGGTATACAATCTGACGCTTCTTGATCAGGTGAAAGATTCAAAGGGAGAAGTCATTCAGGAATATGAGCCTCAGGTGGAAAATATCCTTGATGTTCCGCAGAATGTGTGGAACGATATTCACGACGGAATGTACCGTGTAGTACAGACACATGAACAGTTTAACGGGCTTGGCATGGATGTTGCCGGAAAAACCGGTACAGCAGAAATCGACATCTACCACCCAAACCACGGTCTGTTTGTCGGTTACGCTCCGGCGTCTGAGCCGAAATATGCCATTGCAGTAAGAATCGCAAACGGATATTCTTCAGGTAATGCCTGTCTTGCTGCCAATGATATATTTAAATACATTTTCAAATTAGCAGATGAAGAAACCATTCTTACCGGTATTGCATCCAGCGATACAAGTAATACATCGAATGACTAAGCTGCATGAGAGAATACCAGAATTGTGGAACATATTTTTTAGGAGGAACACAGAACATGAGTGAGGTCATTGTCATTACTTCCGGAAAAGGCGGTGTGGGAAAGACCACAACCGTCGCCAATATCGGAACAGGACTTGCCATGATGGGAAAGAAAGTTGCAGTGGTGGATACCGACATAGGACTTCGAAATCTTGATGTTGTGCTTGGACTGGAGAACAGGATCGTTTACAATCTTGTAGATGTGATAAACGGTACCTGCCGTCTCCGCCAGGCGCTCATTAAAGACCGCCGCCACCAGGAGCTTTACCTTTTGCCTTCCGCTCAGACAAAGGATAAAACAGCCGTATCGCCGGAACAGATGATAAAGCTTGTGGACGATTTAAGAGAAGAATTTGATTATATTCTTCTCGACTGTCCCGCAGGCATTGAGCAGGGCTTTAAAAACGCCATTGCAGGAGCGGACAAAGCCCTTGTCGTCACAACCCCGGAGGTTTCGGCAATCCGCGATGCAGACAGGATCATCGGGCTTTTAGAAGCGCATGAGCTTCACGATATTCACCTGATCATCAACCGTCTTCGTCCGGATATGATCGCAAGAGGCGATATGATGTCTGTGGAAGATGTCATTGAAATCCTTGCAGTGGATCTGATCGGAACCATTCTTGACGATGAACAGATTGTCATTGCCACCAATCAGGGAGAACCTCTTTCCGGAAAGAACTCCCAGGCAGAAGAAGAATATTACAATATCTGCAAACGTCTTATGGGAGAAGAAATTCCGTTTGTTCCGATTTCACGGAAACGTGGATTTTTTAAAAGACTGGGAAGTATTTTTAAGAAATAGTGGGAGGATATTATGCGAAAGGCTTTTTTCCAGGGAAAAAGCAGCTCGGCAGGATATGCAAGAGACAGAATGAAGCTGCTTCTTATCTCGGAACGGATTGACTGTTCTCCGCAAATGATGAAAATGCTTCGAAAAGATATTATTCACAGCGTAAAAAAATACATTACCATCGATGAAGAACAGGTAATGCTGCAGATTTCACAGGAACCGCCTGTTTTATATGCCTCCATTCCTGTTCAAAAGAAAAAGGACAGATAATATATGATTAAACAGTATAAACTGCGTTTTTACAATTTCAGACTGGTGCTCTTTCTTCTGCTTATCAGCGGGATCGGAGTGGAGCTTGTTGGTACGGCAAGACAGGACCTCCAGACAAAACAGCTTGCAGGCGTGATCCTGGGAGTCTTTGTCATGCTGATACTTTCCCTCATTGATTATTCCTGGATTTTGAATTTTCAGTGGATCATGTACGGCTTTAATATTGTCATGCTTCTCGGTGTGCGTCTTTTTGGCGACAGCGCCAACGGAGCTGCAAGGTGGATTGACCTTGGCTTTATCCGTTTTCAGCCTACAGAATTGACAAAGATCATTATTATTTTATTTTTTGCCAAATTCTTTATGGATCATGAAGACGATTTAAACACGCTGAAAACTCTGGTGCAGGCTGCTGTTCTTCTTATAATTCCCCTGGCTCTTGTTTACAGCCAGCCGGACATGAAAAATACGATCACCATTGCGGTTATGTTCTGTATCCTTATCTATATTGCAGGACTGAAATATAAAATCATAGGAGGATCTATTTTAATTGCCATTCCTCTTTTGATCATTTTTCTGTCCATTGTTGTGCAGCCGGATCAGAAGCTGATCAAGGATTATCAGAGAGATCGTATCATGACTTTCCTGTATCCGGAAAATGAGGAATACAGCGATGATGTTGAACAACAGAACAATTCCAAAACAGCCATCGCTTCCGGGGAACTGATTGGAAAACGCCTTTCAAAAGAGGAGAACACCGCCTCTGTAAACGAAGGAAACTTTGTTGCGGAAAATCAGACCGACTTTATTTTTGCAGTGGCAGGAGAGGAGTATGGATTTCTGGGATGTTCGGCTATTGTCATTCTTCTGTTTCTGATTTCAGCGGAATGTATCCGAATGAGCCTAAGGGCAAAGGATCAGGCAGGCAAACTCATATGCTGCGGAGTGGGAACGATTATTGCACTGCAGGCGTTTTTGAATATTTCTGTTGCAACGGGAATCGCCCCGAATACAGGAACGCCTCTTCCTTTTGTAAGCTATGGACTCACTTCCCTTGTCAGTATGTTTATCGGAATGGGGTTTGTTTTAAATGTAGGCCTTCAGGGCAGAGCTTATAAAAAAGATATTGAGAAAAAAGATTTTTATCAGAAAGAGGAATACTTATGACAGCTAGAGAAAGAGAGATTGAAAGAACAAAAAGAAAAACGCCTTCCCGTGCTGTTTCCAGATCCAGAATGCGGCGTATGCGCCGGCGCAGAATCCGAAATACTGTACTCTTACTTCTGATTCTTCTGGTATTTGGCTGCGGGGGAGGCTATCTTGTCTATAAATTGCAGGGAGGAAGCTTCTCCAGTCCATTTCAGGAATTTGATGCTTCCAGAGAATTTGAAAATACTCTTGTATCAAAAGAAGCACAGAAAGCTCCCGCCTTTGCAGAAAATCTCTGCGTGGTGGAAGGAGATGTTCCTCTGGAAACAGTAAGTCTTCAGGAAGAGCAAAAGGGGCTTCTTCTGAATCTGGACAGCAAGGAAACCATGTATGCAAAAGGGGCATATGAACGGGTATATCCTGCCAGTATTACAAAAATTATGACGGCGATCCTGGCATTTCAGTATGGAAACATGGAAGATGTGGTAACGATCAGCCAGGAAAATGTAACGCTTGAGGAGGGTTCTCAGGTATGCGGCTTCTGGGCTGGAGATCAGGTCACAATGGATGAGCTTGTGCACTGTCTTCTTGTATATTCCGGAAATGATGCGGCATCTGCTATTGCAACCCATGTGGGAGGATCCACAGAAAACTTTGTAAATATGATGAACTCCTACGCGGCATCTCTTGGCTGTACAGGAACACATTTTACAAATCCACACGGTCTTCAGGACGAAAACCACTATACAACGCCTTATGATATTTACCTTATGCTCAAAGAAGCTTTGAAATATCCGGAGTTTACAGAGATTACGCAGCTTCCTTCTTATACAGTTACTTATAAGCATCAGGACGGAAGCGAGGCGTCTACGACTCTGGAAGCCACAGATCATTATCTGACAGGAGAGGCGACTGCACCAAAGGATGTGACGATTCTTGGCGGAAAGACAGGAACTACCAATCTTGCCGGAAACTGCCTTGCCTTATTAAGTCAGAATGCTTACGGCAAACCCTTCATATCTATTGTAATGGGGGCGTCTACAAAGGAAATGCTGTACCAGCAGATGAGTTCGCTTTTGCAGAATATTAACAGTGTATGATTTTCTATAAAAAAGTTATATTTTTTCTCAAATAGGCATTGAATTTTATGATAAAATGCACTATAATTGAAACATATTAAATCATGTTTTTGGTTAAAATTTAATATCATATGTGTCTAAGGAGGAAAACATCATGGTTGAACTGATTGTAGGAAAGAAAGGCAAAGGCAAAACAAAAGTACTGTTAGACAAAGTAAACGGAGCGATTAAAGATGCCAGCGGCAGCATTGTTTACTTAGACAAAAGCACAAAGCACATGTATGAGCTGAACAACAAGATCCGTCTTATTGACGTCTCTGCATATCCAATTAAAAATGCAGATGAATTTGTAGGCTTTGTATGCGGTATAATTTCTCAGGATCACGATTTGGAACAGATTTATCTGGACAGCTTTTTAACAACCGCAAAGCTGACAGAGAAGGAAGAAATCGCTGAGGCACTGGCACACCTTACAGAAGTGGGAGAGCATTTTAATGTGAAATTTGTTGTCAGTATGTCTCTTGACAAAGAGGATGTACCGGAAGATTTCCAGGACAAAATCAGTGTCGCCTTATAATTACATACGATGATACATTCAGGGGTCTGCGAGTTTTCGCAAACCCCTGTTTTTTTTCAGTCTTCCCGGAGTCTTACCGCAGTGGCTGCCTTTCTTCTTCTGTTGTCGTCAATGGCGGCATAGTGCTTTTTCGTCGTATTTACGTCTCTGTGCCCCAGAACATCTGCAACGAGATAAATATCACCTGTTTCCTGATAAAGGGTGGTACCGTAGGTACTGCGAAGCTTGTGCGGCGTAATTTTCTTTGTAGTTGTAATTTCTCTTGCATATTTCTTTACAAGATTTTCTACTGCCTGTACGCCCATTCTGCGGCGCTGGGTAGAATAGAAGAGAGCGTGCTCATGTCCGGCTATGGGAGTGATCCCGCTTCGCACTTCAAGATAATTTTTAAGCGCTTTTGCAACCTCATCGCCAAAATACACGATCATTTCATTTCCGCCTTTTCGCGTCACGCGGATCCCGTTATTTTTAAAATCCACATCTTCTATATCAAGCCCCACACACTCGGAAACACGGATTCCCGTGCCTAAAAGAAGAGTTACAAGGGCAAGGTCCCGTTCCTTTGTTTTCTCATAATACACGCGTTTCTGACCGCTTAAAGACTCTCCGCAGTGTTCGATATAATCAAGGAGCATGGCAACCTCGTCCGTATCCAGGCGGACAATGGTTTTCTGATGGATCTTGGGAACGTCGATTAAAACCGTGGGATTGGTATGGATCAGTTCCCGTTTATAATAATAAGCATAAAAGCTTCGAAGAGCGGAAATCTTTCTTTTTAATCCGCGTTCGCCGTTTGTTTCCGTTTTATCTTTAGACTGATAAACCTTCAAATATTCCATGTATTCCTCAAGATCGACAGCCTTGATCTGATCCAGAACATCAACCTTGAAGTCCCGGAGGGTACGGTCTTTAAACGCAGGATTTGTATCAAGAAGAAACTGAAAAAAAATACGAATGTCATACGCATAGGAAATTCTTGTTTTTGTTGTGGTCGTTGTATCGATGGCGCGGAAATAATCCCTGCAGAAATCGGGAAGTGTACTTAAAACTTCGCGGAGCTTTAATGTATTTTGAATATCATTTTGTTCCTTATAAGTTACTTTTTTATCTAAATAATCCATCATAAGAAGCAGCCTCCTTTTTATTTATGTATATCTATTTGAAAAACTATGGTTTGTCGTATAGATGTATCTGTATCCGGATGCCCCATTCTTAAAGAATGGATTCATCCAGAATTATGGTAAACGGACCGTCGTTTTCAAGGGAAACTTTCATGTCTGCGCCGAAAATTCCATGCTGCACAACAGGGATCGATTTTTTCGCCTGAGCGATCATATATTCATAAAGCTCATTTGCCTGATCCGGAGCGCCGGCTTCAATAAAACTTGGACGATTTCCCTTTTTACAATTTGCATATAATGTAAACTGAGAAACAATTAAAAGTTCGCCGTTTACGTCTGCAAGGGACAAATTTGTTTTTCCTGCTTCGTCTTCAAAAATACGAAGTCCGAGCATCTTTTTCAGATATTTATCGGCAATCTCTTTTGTGTCCTCTTTTCCCACTCCAAGAAGGACCAGGAAGCCCTTGTTAATGCTTCCTGTCACCTCTCCATTTACTTTTACCTCTGCGTGATTGACACGCTGTATTACAAGTTTCAATTTTTGCCTCCTTTTTTGACCCTGTCAATCAGTTTCTTGATATTTTCTTTTAAGATCATCCACAGTGCAAGAAGAAATTTAACAAGCGCATTCCAGAGCTTTACAAAAAATCCGTCCGGCTCCTGTTTCTCTTTCACCGGTTTTTCTTCTTTTTTCAGAGGAAGGGGTTTTCTTGTTTCCGGATCCAGACAGTCGATTTCCAGATACTCCTCTTCTACTTCCGGCATCTCCTTTCCCTTCAGAGAATGGCCGATGAGATTCCATATAGCTGCATAAATAACTGCACATACAGGAACACCTATGATCATACCCGGAATGCCGAACAGTCCCCCTCCTATCATAATGGCAACAATAACCATAAAGCTGGAAAGACCTGTGGAATCTCCCAGGATTTTCGGACCAAGGATATTTCCGTCAAATTGCTGAAGAACAAGGATAAACAGCGCAAAATACAGACTCTTCAAAGGATCGATAAAGAGAATCAGCAAAATACAGGGAATAGCTCCCAGATATGGACCGAAAAATGGAATGACATTTGTCACGCCTACGATCACACTGATCAAAATGGCATACGGCATATCCATAAGCGTTGTTCCAATATAACAGAGAACGCCGATGATTGCGGAATCCAGAATTTTTCCGCTGATGAACCCGCCGAAAGTCTTGTGAGTAAAGCGCATGGAATGAATGGTCGTGTTTGCCCATTTTTCCGGCATGATTGCATAGACAAACATCTTGCTCTTTGCCACAAAGCGCTCTTTGTCTGCAAGAACGTACAAAGAAACAATGGCTCCGATCAAAAAGTTTTTCAAAAACAGAACCACGTCAAAAATTCCTGCGGAAATATTCTTTAACATATTCTGCATCTGCGGCAGAATGTTGGTTGTGAGATAATCCTGTGCCTGCGCAGAATACTGATTTAACATATTAATGGTATCTGCGTCCATATTCCAGCCTTTCTCTATAAAAGAGTTAAGCCACTGCTCCACTACAGTCACGTAGCTTGGAAAGCTGTAAATGATGTTCATGATGCTCCGGATAAGCTGCGGAAGAATCATCATCACAAGAGCATAAATTACGACAAGAAGAAAAAGAAGGGAGGATATAACGCAAATCCACCGTGTAATTCGCTGCCCTCTTTTTTCAAGTTTCACTCCTGCTTTTGTCATAAGGGGATAGACAACAGATTTCTCAAGAAAATTTACAACAGCGCTTAAAAGATAAGCAATGGCAATTCCGTAGATGATCGGCGCCATGATCCCCAGAAATGTTTTAATTCCTGCAAGAAGGGTGTTCATATGGAAAATCCCGTAATAAAACAGGATACTTGCGGCAATGACAAGAAAGGCGGTTACCCCCCAGTGCAGATAGCGGTTGTCCCAACGATATTTCATAAACTCCTCCATTCATTCTTTCAGTGACAGTCTTTACTGCCCAATTTCCTATCATTATAACACATCTCTGTGAAAATGTGTCAATATTTTTTCTACTGTTTTGTGTTGCGGAGAGCCCGGAAACAGGATATAATAGCTCCGTACTGATTTACAGACAAATATACCATCATAAGAAAGACTACTATAAGAAAGGATATACTTATATATGAAATTACAGCAGTTATTAAGTGTGACAAGAAAAGCTGTGGACGAATTCCAGATGATACAGGAAGGGGATAAGATTGCAGTTGGCGTTTCCGGTGGAAAAGACAGTCTTACGCTCCTCTATGCCCTTCACGGGCTCAAACGCTTCTATCCCCAGTCTTTTACCATTGAAGCTATTACTGTAGACCTGGGTTTTGAGGGCGTATCTATGGAACCGATCCAGAAACTGTGTGACGAACTTGAAATCCATTATACCCCCATTCCCACCGAAATCTATAAAATCATATTTGAGGACCGGAAAGAAAGCAATCCCTGTTCTCTCTGCTCCAAAATGAGAAAGGGCGCTCTAAATGAAGTGGCAAAAGAACTTGGCTGCAATAAAGTAGCCTATGGTCATCATAAGGATGATGTGGTGGAAACCATGCTCATGTCCCTGATTTATGAGGGGCGATTCCATACCTTCTCTCCCGTTACATACTGGGACCGCATGGGGCTTACGTTAATCCGTCCGCTCCTTTTCATGGAAGAAAAAGATGTCATCGGTTTTCAGAATAAATACGACCTTCCCGTCGTAAAAAACAAGTGTCCTGCTGATGGAAATACAAAAAGGGAATATATAAAAAATCTCCTTCACCAGTTAAACCAGGATAACCCGGGGGTAAAGGAGCGTATGTTTACAGCAATTTTAAATGGAAATATCAAAGGATGGGACAGGGGATTCTCGAAATGAGAATCCCCTGCTTTAAAAATCACGTTATTTTATTTTTCCTTCAGTGAATCAAAAATACGGACTGCTTCTATAATGGCACGTGCGGTTCCCTCTACTCCCAGCCTGCTGCTGTCAATGCAAAGGCTGTATCCGGAAGCTGCGCCCCATTTTTTATTGGTATAATAATTATAATAGCTGGAACGGCTCTTGTCTGTCTTTGTGATCATATCCTTGGCTTCTTTTGCGTTCTTGCTGTATTTTCCGGAAATACGGCGGATTCTCCACTCCATGTCAGCATGGATAAATACACTGAAGCAGTTGGGATTATCGGAAAGGGCGTAATCTGCACATCTTCCTACCATTACACATGGACCTTCTGAGGCAAGTTTTTTGATCGCATCAAACTGTGCCAGAAATACTTTATGGTTCATAGGCATATCTGTAAATCCTGCGGAGGAATATCCAAAAGAATATGTATCCATTACAAGTGAATACAGAAAGCTGTTTGTAGGTTTTTCATCATGATTTTCAAACAATTCCTTGCAGATACCGCTGTCATTTGCCGCATGTTCCAGAAGTTCTTTATCGTAGCATTTGATACCGAAATATTTTGCTACCTCCTGACCAATCTGTCTGCCTGCGCTTCCATACTGACGTCCTATTGTAATAACTGAACTTGTTGTGTTCATAACTGCCACTCCCTTCACTGAAAAATTCATATTATTATTATACTATATTTTCCCGGGAAATGGCAACTATTTTCGTAATTTTTCTAATAATTTCAGGAAATATTCTGGCAAAGGTGCCGTGAATTCCATGTACGTATTTGTGACCGGGTGGAGGAACCCAAGAACCATTGCGTGAAGCGCCTGTCCCTGTAAATGATAGGGATTTTTGGCTGAACCGTACGTAGTATCCCCCAGAAGAGGATGTCCAATGCTTGCCATATGCACGCGGATCTGGTGCGTCCTGCCGGTTTCAAGCTGGCACTCAATATAAGTGGCGTTTCCGAAACGTTCCAGAACACGGTAATGAGTAACCGCCTCTTTTCCGTTTTTATAATTGATCGCCATTTTCTTTCTGTCTGCAGGGTGGCGTCCGACAGGCCCTTCAATGGTTCCCTCATCGTCTTTTAAATTCCCCTGTACGACTGCGCGGTATTTTCTTGTGATGCTGTGTACCTTAAGCTGTTCTGCGAGAATGCGATGGCACGTATCCGTCTTACAGATAAGAAGCGCTCCGGTTGTGTCCTTGTCAATCCTGTGCACAATACCGGGGCGCATAATGCCGTTAATCCCGGACAGATTTCCCTTACAATGAAATAAAACGGCATTTACAAGAGTTCCGGATAAATGGCCGGCGCTTGGGTGAACCACCATATCCTTCGGCTTATTGACCACCATAAGCGAATCGTCCTCGTAGAGAATATCAAGAGGAATTTCTTCAGGAAGAATATCCGGTTCCTCCGGCTCCGGAACAGAAACAGAGACAACATCTCCCTCCTGAACCTTATAATTGGCTTTTATCTCTTTTTCATTTACTGTAATGCTTTTCTCTTTTAAAAGCTTCTGCAGGTAAGAACGTGATATATCCTCCATATTATCGGATAGGTATTTATCAATCCGGATTCCTGCATTTTCTTTTTCTACCTGAAAAATGATTTTATCCATATCTTATTTTTCCTTTTTTCTGAAACTTAAAAAGTCGAAATCGTCGTCTTTTTTATATTTGAAAAAGACAAGGATCACAAGGAGGATCCCGCCGCATACTACATAAATATCTGCCATGTTAAAGACAGGAAAATCAATCAGGGAAATATAAATAAAATCAATGACATATCCGCGAAAAACGCGGTCTATCATATTTCCGAGTGCGCCGGAAAGCATAAGTGCGCAGACTGCCATAAGAGGAATGTAATACCGCTTCTTTGGGACTTTTACAAAAACCCAGATGATCAGGGCAAAAAGAATCATGCTCACAACGGCAAAAAAAGTGGTAGAACCCTGAAACATTCCAAAGGCAATGCCTCTGTTTTCCGGATACAGATATTTCAGTTCCAATATACCGGGAATCAGAGAGACTGCCTCTTTCCCTTTTAGATGTGCTGCGGACAGAAGTTTTGTATACTGATCCAGAAATACGGCGCCGGCAACAAACAAAATACTAAAAAAAGCGCACCGGCCGGCTGATAAAAAGATATTCTCCTCTCTTTTTTTCATATGAGAATCTCCTCAACAGCCTGCAGCAGCTCCTCATCAGTAACCGTTTTATCTATAAAGCTTTTTCCGATCCCGTCCATAAGAATAAATTTAATCTGCCCCTGTTCCATCTTCTTGTCTTTTTTTGTGGCTGCAAGCACTTTTTCTGCCTGTAACCCTTCTGTTTTTAAGGGAAGATCGTAACCCTTAAGTCCAAGAAGAATCTCCCTGTATTCTTCTTCAGTGAGAAGTCCGCGCTCCTTTGAAAGGAAGGCGGCGGCGTGAAGCCCAAGTCCTACGCACTGTCCGTGCCCAAGAGTAAAATCCTTCAGTTTTTCCACAGCATGTCCCACAGTGTGACCGAGATTTAAAAGGGCTCGCTCTCCCTGTTCTTTTGGATCACGTTCCACAACGCCAGCCTTGATTTCGCAGCACCTTCTTACAACAGAAGTTAAAAGTGCAGAATCCAGGTTCCGGATCTTTTTCTGTTCTCTGCATACAAACCGGAAAAATTCTCCGTCGCAGATAAGACCTGTTTTTAAAACCTCTCCCATTCCACAGATAAATTCTCTTTCAGGAAGCGTCTTTAAAGTATTGAGATTCATATACACAAGGCGGGGCTGGCAAAAAGCGCCTACCATATTTTTGTACTGAGCCATATCCACGCCTGTTTTTCCGCCTACGCTGCTGTCTACCTGCGCCAGAAGTGTTGTTGGTATCTGGATAAAATCAATGCCTCTTAAATAAGTAGCCGCAGCAAAGCCTGTGAGGTCTCCGGTCACACCGCCTCCGAGAGCGGCAAGGACACATTTTCTGTCAAACTCTCTTTCTATGAGAAAGGTATAAAGCTTTGATACCGTGTGAAGATTTTTATTTTCTTCCCCTGCCGGAAAGGAAAATACACATACCTCTTCAGCGGCTTTTTCCAACTCCTTTTTTACCTCTTCTGCATAAAGAGAGAAGGTGTTTCTGTCACATACAAGACAAATCCTTCGTCCGGTTAAATGTTCCTTCGAAAGCGCTTCGGAAAGTCCTTTAAAATCCTGTTCAAAATAAATGGGATAGTGAAACTCGTTGTCTCTTTTTACAAGTAATGCGTCCATAATCTGTCTCCTTATGAAGTGTAGCGTAACAATCGTACGCTGTATCTGCCTTTCTTTGTCTGCCCTGTGATCCCGTCATAGAGAAAACGTCCTTTTCCTCTTACGGAAATAATATCCCCTTCCTTTGGTTCATAACCGTTTGATGTAATCAGGCGTCCGTTTACAAATACAAGTCCCCCTTCTATAAAAGAGACCATACTGCTTCTGGAAGACTGAAATACCAGAGAAATCAGGGAATCAAGGCGCACAGATGCACAGGTTCCGCTTACTGGCTCCATCTTGGGTTTCGGAAGCTCGGCGGGGTTTTCTATTTTTTCCACGATCACTTCTGTATGACGGATCCGGAAAAGATTTTCCAGGAAAAAATCTGTCATTTTGCTTAAACAAAACAGATACGCCTCTTTCTCCTCTGTAAGAACATCACCGACAACGCTTCTGTCCACGCCAAGATTTAAAATGGCTCCCAGATAATCTCTGTGTGTAAGAGCCTCTGAAAATTTTGCCGCCCGTGGACGGATCCGTAGACAATCGATGGGATATTCCCAGGGATAAGCAAGAGCATCAGAATGAAATGCCACCATCTGACGCTCTGCATTGTCGTAGCCGCCAAAACTTTCCACGATCACACCAGATGAACGGAAATCCAGGCTGTTTACTATATTTCTTTCATTCAAATTAAGAAAATCCGAAAAAGTTACAATATCTCTCTGAAAAGAGATATTGGCTAATTCCCGGATTCTCTTAGTAAAAAACTCATTTTTATCCATTGGTATTAATATCCTGCCCTCACAGAAGGAACAGAGCCTCCGAGAATATTCTGAAGGTCGCCTGTAATATCTACATTATAAGGTCCAAGTACAAAGATGTAGCTGGAAACTTTCTGAAGACTTCCTCCCAGAGAATAACAGGCGCCGGAAGTGAAGTCAATGATTCTCTGTGCAAGCTCCATATCAATTCCTTCCAGATTTAAAATAACAGTAGAATTATCTACAAGTGTATCTGCAATCTCTCTCGTATCTTCCATAGAAGAAGGCTTGATCACACAGACTTCCATATTTGGTGCCTGTGTACCGCGTTTACTGCTTCTCATAGGTGTGATCTTCGGAGAGGCAACCGGACGAGAAGCACGTTCCTGCCTTGCCGGCGCTTTTGCAGCAGCCGTTTTTACACTTGCTCTGGAAGAAGCTTTCACCGGAACTTCCTCTTCCTCATCATCGTCCTCGTCAAGATAATCCATATCGTCCATGTCATCATCTGATTTTCTGGCAAATTTTTCGAAGAATTTCTTCTTCGGTCTTTCTTCTATTTCGTCATCAAGGAAATCGTCGTCGTCATCCATCAGACTGTCATCTAAGTAATCGTCGTCCTCATCCATATTATCATTCAGCTTGATGGCATTCAAAAACTTACCTAAAACGTCCATTTTAATCTCCAATCTTTATTTCATAATTTTATCTAACTGCATAGTTTCTCTCTCCGAAGATACCTGTTCCAACACGTACCATCGTAGCGCCCTCCTGAACTGCAACCTGATAGTCGCCGGTCATCCCCATGCTCAGGACACTCATAGTAATATTATTAATGTTTTTCTCTCTAATGTCAACACTTAATTTCCTTAATTTGTGAAAAACTTCTCTGTTTTCTTCCGGATTTTCCACAAATGGGGCGATTGTCATAAGTCCCTGCACCTGAACATGGGAATAATCAGATACTTTTTCCAGAAAAGGAAGAACTTCTTCCGGGGAAAGGCCATACTTACTCTCCTCCTGTGCAACATTGACTTCCACAAGTACAGGTACAACTACATTTTTCCTGGATGCCTCCTGCTCAATGGTTTCTGCAAGTCGGAGAGAATCTACGGAATGTATCATGGCAACCTTATCCACAATGTATTTTACCTTATTTCTCTGGAGATGTCCGATCATATGCCACTGTACATCGTCCGGCATCTGCTCATATTTATCCATAATTTCCTGAACCTTATTTTCACCGAAAATCCTCTGCCCACAATCATATGCTTCCATAAGCATGGATACCGGTTTTGTCTTGCTCACCGCGATCAAAGTAACTTCTTCACTCTCGCGCTCGGAAGCAGCACAGCTTCTTTCAATATTTTCTTTTACTTTTTTCAGATTTTCCTGTATCATCATATTCCTCCTGCAGTTTATTAATAGAGAATATCCTCTTCTTTTACCTCTGACGCATCCCGGACAATGTGGTCGTATCTGGAAAGCCCGTAGGACGTTCCCTTTGAAACAATGGCATATTCTTCATTCTGATCAAGAACTTCAATTCTTCTGAATACGGCATACCCCTGATTGATGCAGTACGCACCCTCCAGAACGGCAGTTTCTCCTATAATATAGCGCTCCTGGGAGTCGGGATTGATCACGGCATCTCCCTCTTTAAATGCGTTTTTATCTACATAATATATATAGGAAGGTTCTTTTTCTTCTGTTTCCTCTGAACCAAGAGAAATAGCCTGCTCCTGTTCCACTCTTGCATAAACAGTAGGCGTTACAAAGGTTGTCACGTTATCTCCGGATTTATTTTTACCGGCTATGAAAAATCCCTCTTCTCCGCCTTTGCTGCTGGAAGCAAAAGCAGAAGGAATGGTATAAAATTCTTTTGTCACAACAGAGGATAAAGGAATTTTAAGACCTGTTACTGTATTTGTTACCAGCTCAATATCAAGAAAACGGTCGGAAGCATAACGTACAAGCCCTTTATTGAAATCGAGCTTTCCGTATTTTCCCCCTTCAATTTCTACAATGGAAAAATCTCCGCTCTGGGTCATTCCGTCTTTTAAAAATTTTACACGCATTGCGGTTCGGTCTGCCAGGCGTGACGCCTGCTTTTCACTCAGGGGAATTAAAAGACTCCATCTTTCATCAGTGATCAGTGTGTAAATATCATCTCCTGCTTCCGCTTTTTTCTGTGTTTTTAAATCGGTCTCATGATAGGAATTCTGGTCGAAATCTTCTGCTGTTATTGTATCGGCTGTCTTGCCCTCATATCCATCTTTGGAGTAAAGGACAATCCCGTCAGCCTGCGCTTTACTGATCGTCTGATTGCCAAGAGTAACCGGTTCCATGCTTACAAGGTTTTCCTCTGAAATTTCTTCCTCTCCGTCACTGGAAGAGACAAGAGGCGCTGTTGACTCTCCTGTCACACCGGAATATTGGAGAATACTTCCCTCAAGCTGATATTTAAAGCCGTAAGTATTATGAAACTGACTGGAAGAAAAGCCTTTGGAAAAACTCATCATATCGCTTCGGATCTGGTCAAGCTCCTCCTGACCTAGCTGGACGCCGCCTTCCGGGCTTTTCGATGTGCTTAAAGCGTATACCGCGCCGTTTGCATTTATCTTATTTCCCTCTCTGGCATAATAGTTTACGTATCCGCCGGATTCTGCCTGTACAACCGTCTCCTCTCTGATAGCGAGCCCTGTGTATGTCTCGTTTCTGGATAAAGGTCCTGATGTGACCTGATAAGATTCAATATGATCCGATGTCATATAAAGAAACGCACTGAAAATCATATATATAAAAAGTACGCCAAACATTGCAGTTGCAATATTGCGTCCGAATATTTTTTTCAATCTTGCAAAAATTCCCGGCGTTTTGCCGGAATGATTTTTTGTATCTGGCAAACAAATGCCTCCTTTTTGAATTTTCTTTCATCGCATTTTATAAGTATATCATTTTCTGCCGGCAAAAACAAGGAAAACAAAAGTTTCCATTTCACCGAATATCTGTTTGCTTTTTTCCTAAAAGTATGGTATGATAACAGTAATAAAAAAGAACATAAGAACTTACAGGAGGTACTCCCTATGGCATATGGCAAAATCACACAGAAACAGCTTGAGATTTTGAATTATTTAAAAAACGAGATCATTAACAGAGGCTTCCCGCCTTCTGTCCGTGAAATCTGCGACGCAGTCGGTTTAAAATCCACATCATCTGTTCATTCTCATCTGGAAACGCTTGAGAAAAACGGATATATCCGAAGAGACGCCACAAAACCGAGAGCGATTGAAATTATTGACGACAACTTCAATCTTGTCCGCCGTGAGGTGGTAAATGTTCCGCTTGTTGGCACCGTAGCAGCCGGACAGCCAATTCTTGCTGTGGAAAATATTGAGACTTACTTCCCTGTTCCGGCAGAATTTATGCCCAATGAGCAGAGTTTCATGCTGAAAGTCAAAGGAGAAAGTATGATCAACGCCGGTATTTTTGATGGAGATCAGGTTCTCGTAAAACAGCAGAATACAGCAGAAAACGGAGATATTGTGGTAGCGCTTGTGGAAGATTCCGCCACAGTAAAAACTTTCTACAAAGAAAAAGGTTATTACCGCCTCCAGCCGGAAAACGACAACATGGATCCTATCATTGTGACAGGCAATGTGGAAATTCTCGGCAAGGTATTCGGGGTATTCCGTTTTTATCAGTAAATCTTTGTCTTACAAAACAATATAAGGCGGTTTCCCGTTTAAGAAGCCGCCTTATCTTTTTATTCTGTTTATTTTTCTTCCAGAAACTCGGATACGTCCAGTTCCTTTCCATCTCTCCAGATTCGTTCCAGATCATAGAAAAGACGGTTTTCCTCATCAAATACATGAATAATCACATCACCGTAATCCATAAGAACCCAGGCGGAATTTTTTGTTCCCTCCACCTGTTTTGCTTCATATCCGGCACGGCCAAGCTGCTCATCCACATTGTCAACCATAGCCTGTACCTGGTTCTGATTGGAGCCGCTCGCGATAACAAAGTAATCTGCAATGACGGAAACTTCATGAATATCAATTACCTTAATGTCTTTTCCTTTTTTATCATCCAGAGCCTGACATGCCAGAGTTACCATTTCTCTTGATTTACTCATTTTATGCCTCCTTATTTCGTTTGATATGCAGTTCCCTATAATAAGAAAATGCTTCTTTTGTTATATTATCTACGTTCTGGGGATTTTCATCTAAATATTCCAGTGTATCTTTTAAAATTTCATACAGACATTCGTCAAGATCCTGAAAAGCCAGCCTGCGGATCTTATCCAGATTTGGCGCTTTATTCCGCATCGGTTCAATATAATCCGCAATATATACAATTTTTTCCAGAAGACTCATCTCTCTGCGCCCTGTTGTATGATACGTGATGGCGGACAGAATTTCCTCATCTTCAATATCGTACTTTTTTCTGGCAATGTATGCTCCAAGTTTTGCATGAAGGAGCAAAGGATGTTCTTTCTCAAAATCGGTGACCGGAATCTTATGCTGGCTGCACAGCTTCAGTTTCTTTTTCGTGGGTATACATTTTGCACAGTCGTGAAGAAGACCGGCAGCCTGGGCATTTTCCAGATCATACCCGTGAACCATTGCGAGAGATGCGCAGGTATACATGACTCCAAGTGTATGGGCAAATCTGTTTTCGTCCAGATACTTTGCAAGCTTTTTCTCCATTTTTATGAAATCGTATTTTGCCATCTTTTGTAAATCCCCTTTTTTTCAATAAAATCAATTACCGGGTCCGGAACATAATAGCGGATACTTTTTCCCTCCTGTATCCAGGTACGAATCTCCTGACTGGATACGTCCACGTTCATGGTTTCCAACAGGAGAAACTCTCCCTGATATAGCTGAGAAGCCTTTTTCATTTCTTCCAGAAGCTTTTCAGCAGAAGCATGATTTCTGGAAGCGACTACCATAATACAGCATTGACAGATACGTTCCGGATTTTTCCAGGTATGAAGATTAAAAAGGGAATCTGCTCCGATAATAAAATAATAATCCGTATCCGGCTGTTCCCTTTTCAGAGTTTCCAGCGTATGGTAAGTGTAGGTGTACCCATCTTTCTCCATCTCCAAAAGAGACAGGGAAAAATGCGGGTTGCCGGAAATAGCGCGGCGCACCATCGACACCCGCTCCCTATCTGTCGCTCTGCCTTCCCTTTCTTTTTTATGGGGAGGATTTCCTGAAGGCATAAACCATACCTCGTCCAGTCCAAGCTGTTCATATGCCTGCTCTCCCAGAATCAGATGTCCTACATGGATCGGGTCGAACGTACCGCCCATAATTCCTATTTTTTTTCTTTTTTTGCCCATTTCCGCCTCCTGAAATCAGGGAAGGACGATTTTTTTCTTCTCTTTTTTACCTTCTCGGTATAAGACAATTTTTTTTCCGATTACCTGTACCACCTGAGAATGTGTTCTTTCTGCCAGTACGGCAGCCATCTCTTTCGGATCTTCCAGACAGTTCTGAAGAACGCTGATCTTGATCAGTTCTCTTGCAGCAAGCGCTTCCTCGACAGAAGCGGTATTTTCCGGTGTCAGCCCGCTTTTTCCAAGCTGAAGGATAGGATCCATTGTCATGGCAAGGCTTTTTAAATAGGCTCTCTGCTTACTTGTCATTTTCTTCCTCCTGTTTATTTATAATAATCGAAATCAAATCCATACATACGGACGGTGTCGCCTTCCTGGATACCTGCTTTTTCAAGCTCTTCCAAAATACCGCCGTCCTTCAAAAATTTCTGGAAAAATGCAAATCCCTTTTCGGAATCCAGGTTTGTATAACCAAGCATTTTTTCTATTTTCGGTCCTTCCACAACAAAGATATGCTCGTCCTCTTCCAGATGTTCTACTGTAAATGGAAGGTTTTCTGTAATTAATACGTCCTCCGGGAAAAATTCCTGTTCAAATACGATCGGTTCCCGTTCACAGGAATCAAGAAGCTCTTTCACATGGAAAAGAAGTTCGCGAACGCCCTGTCCGGTAACTGCAGAAATCGGATATACGGAAATCCCTTTTGGCTCAAACTCTGCTTTCAGCTTATCAATGGGGCTTTCTTCTCCGTCTTCGAAAATGCAGTCAATTTTATTTGCTGCAATTACCTGGGGACGGGAAGCGATTTCCGGATTATAGGCTTCCAGCTCTTTGTTGATTTTATAAATATCCTCAATGGGGTCTCTTCCCTCTGTAGATGCTGCGTCCACAATGTGGATCATCACCCTTGTACGCTCGATGTGACGGAGAAACTCGTATCCAAGTCCCACGCCTTCAGAAGCCCCTTCAATAAGACCCGGTATATCGGCAATGACAAAACCGCCGTTTTCCGTGTCAACAACGCCAAGATTCGGGCTTAAAGTTGTAAAATGATAGTTGGCGATTTTTGGCTGCGCATTTGTGACACGGGAAAGGAAAGTAGATTTTCCAACATTTGGAAATCCTACAAGCCCCACGTCTGCAATTACTTTCAGTTCAAGAAGAACCTCGAGTTCCTGCGCCGGCTGTCCGGGCTGTGCGTACTTTGGTACCTGCATGGTAGCTGTTGCGTAATGCTGATTTCCCTTTCCGCCGCGGCCGCCTTTTAATACAACCTGGCGTCTGTTTTCTCCGGACATATCTGCGATTACTTTGCGGGATTCCGCTTCCATGATTACGGTTCCTTCCGGAACTTTCAGTACAATGCTTTTTCCGTCAGCACCGTGACAGCGGCGTTTTCCGCCTTCCTCACCGTCCTGTGCCTTATATTTTCTTTTATGACGGTAGTCGCCTAATGTATTCTGCCCTTCGTCTACTTCAAAAATAACGTCTCCGCCGCGACCGCCGTCTCCGCCGTCCGGACCACCGTTTGGAACATATAATTCTCTTCGGAAACTTACATGTCCGTCTCCGCCTTTTCCGGAACGGATTAAAATTTTTGCTCTGTCTGCAAACATAATCTACCTCTGTTCTCTTTTATGAAAAGAGAGGCTCCAAACCATATAGATTTGAAGCCTCCCACTTAACCAAAATTACTCTGCATCTGTTACAACGATAGAAACCTGTTTCTTATCGCGTCCTTTTCTGGTGAATCTTACAACACCATCTTTCAGTGCAAATAAAGTATAATCTTTTCCACAGCCTACGTTTTCACCTGGGTGAATCTTAGTTCCGCGCTGTCTGTAAAGAATATTTCCAGCTTTCACAAACTGTCCGTCTGCTCTTTTCGCACCTAATCTCTTAGACTCGGAGTCACGACCGTTCTTTGTGGAACCAACTCCTTTTTTATGTGCGAATAACTGAAGGTTCATTTTCATCATGTTGTTACACCTCCTTGACTTTTACTGTCAAATATCGATTGTTATAACTATGCTCAATTTCTGTTAATCCAAGAATCAGGGAATCCATAAGCAGTTTCCCGCGCTCAGTATTCGGATTTGTTTTAAAATGGATGGATACATATCCCTCATCCGCTTCCGCTTCAATCTGCTCTTCCGTAAATTTCTCAAGAGAATTCACAGTAGTAATGATCAAGGCTGATACGGCAGCACATACAATATCCTGTCCCTCTTCGGCATAGCCTGCATGTCCTTTGGACAGAAAATCCAGATAAGAGCCTTTTCTCTTCTTAACTGTAATATTGATCATAACAGCACCTGATTAAGCGTTGATCTTTTCGATTTTAACTTTGGTGTACTGCTGTCTGTGACCGTTTTTCTTGTGATATCCAGTTTTTCTCTTGTACTTGTAAACGATGACTTTTTTAGCCTTTCCGTTCTCAACTACAGAAGCGGTAACACTGGCATCCTTAACGTCTTCTCCAACCTTTAATCCGTCATTGCTAACTGCAATTACAGAATCAAAAGTAACGGTTTCACCAGCTTCAACTCCGAGCTTCTCAACTCTGATTACGTCGCCTTCAGCAACTTTGTACTGTTTACCACCTGTTGCAATAATTGCGTACATTTGTGGCACCTCCTATAGACTTTACTCGCCAAATATGGTGGTCTCTCGACTCTTAAACCTCTTTGTGCGGCATACTCGATTATAATAACAGGGAGATTTGGTTTCGTCAAGAGGTTTTGTAAAAAAAATTGTAAAAAAATTTGTAAAAAAATAAAAACGAAAACCCATGTTTCTGGTTTGCTGCTTGTAATAATTTCGAAAATACGAAAAAGGAATTTCTTATAGTTTTATTTAGAGCGTGTTCGAAAAATCTCCTGACTTTATCTGCCTGATCTCCTCTATTACCGGTTTTCTGACTTTCTTTCGTGTCATCTCCAGAATGTGAAGCGGTGTAATATCTATGGCTTTACATTTCACCGGATCCTTCCTCAGATATTTCTGCAATACATGAAAAAGCTCGTTGTTATGATCTGGGTTTGTCATATTGATAAAATCAATAAGAATAATTCCGGACAGGTTGCGAAGCCGCAGTTGTCGTGAAATTTCCTTAGCTGCTTCCAGATTGATTTTGCGATAGGTTTCTTCGGCTTTTTTCTTTCCGGTAAATTTCCCGCTGTTTACATCGATGGAGACAAAGGCTTCTGTCTGCTGGATCACAATAAACCCGCCGCTGTTCAGCCAGATTTTTTCCTTTTGAACCTCATCCAGCGCGTTTTCCATGCGGGAAAGCTTGTATAACGGAAGAAGCTTGTCCTGATAAAAACGGGCTTTGCTTTCTTCCTCCGGACTTGTTTCTTTCAAATAAGAAGTGATCTGCTGAAAAATTTCAGGATCATCTGTTACAATGTCTGTGAGATTTTCGCTGTAAATATCACGGAGAGTGGTAAGGTAAACCGGTTCTGTTTCGTAGAGAAGGCTGAAACAGGTGCGGCTTTTGCCGTTGACAGCAACTTTTTCATACAGTGATTTCAGATAAGAAAGTTCCTGAAGGATTTCAGCCTTTTCAGCCTGGGCTGCGTTGGTGCGGACAATCAGGCCATATTCCTTATCCGGACGTGCAGCCTCTGCTTCCAGCCAGCCGGATAAAGTGTGGCGTTCTGAACCAGAGAGCTTACCGGATAGTCCGAACTTTTTTTCTCCTGTGGTGAGCACCAGATACTTACCGGTAAAATTTAAGTTTGCAGTCAGTGCGGGCAGCTTGCCCTTCATGGCATCACGGCTTACCTGCACCAGAATCTGGTCACCCGGACGCAAGGGACTGCCAGGTGCTTTCCCGGAGGCATAGATAACCTGCTCTGCTTCCTGAAGAGGAAAATAACCGCGTACTCCAGGTGCAATAAGAACAAATGCTGCCTGGATATTAGAAGCAATATTTTCCACCTGTCCTACATAAATATTTCCGAGAATGGACTGTCGGGCGGCTGCCTCCAGGCGAAGCTCCATAATCTGACCTTCTTCCTCGATTGCACAGGCATGACATTTGTTACCGCAAAGTTCCATGGTTGTTAGAATTAATTTCGTCACTTGATTCACCTGTTTTAAGTTTATTGAACTTCCACGCCAAGGGATTCCAACGATACAAATTTATGTTTTTTCTCATTTCCAAGATCTGCATATACTTCCAGACGATGAATCATGCAGGCAAATTCCGGAAGCTCCTGTCCAAGCCAGCTGGTAAATGCATCCATTACAGCATCTGGTTTGGTATAGTTGGCACTTGCAGAAGCAAGACTTAAGAAAATGCGGTTGTCATTCTGTAAATTCATTTTGTAAATAAAAGGTCGGATATCTACCTGTTTTTCGCCTTTTTTGGTTTCTTTTGTAACAAGGATCTCAGGCTGCTTTAAAAATTCCGTAATTCTTGTCTGCCATCCATCTGCCGGTGCTTTTCCAGGACGAAATTCCACCAGATAATCAGCTGCTGCCACCAGGGACATTGCCTTGCTCGCTTTTCCATCTTCCACCTGGCGGGCACTTAAAACATGAATACCATCTACCATCTGGCTGTTAAGACGTTGACAGATTTCATCAGTAGGAATCGTAGCGGTAAGCTCCATATCGAAATATTCCCCTGTACTGGTAACGCCAACTCCAAGAGGGGCAGCAAAGGACATGATCATATGAGGGCTGTAACCTCCCGAAAAAGCAATTGGAAGCTCTGCGCGGCGGATGGCTTTCTGGAAGTAGCGCATGGTGTCAAGATGTCCTACAAATTTCATAGGCCCTTCTTTCGTAAATTTAATTCTTACCTT
>ERZ834859.247-NODE-247-length-75225-cov-12.556286_pt1 | contig 75225 bp, 72 predicted proteins | sample MGYA00519947_ERZ834859 | MGnify/ENA primary metagenome ERZ834859 (study PRJEB31850, sample SAMEA3708763) | human gut metagenome | biome: human gut; feature: human-associated habitat; material: faeces | place: China | collected 2014 ...
GCGCGGCAGGCGCCTGCTCCGTATGGGGGCGAGCCGGCCGCTGCTGCCGCGGCTGTTCGGCGCGCGGCGTCTGCGTCTGGGCCGGGCGGGGCTGTGCATGCGGCTGCGCGGGATGGGGACGCGCGGAGCGCTGTCCCTCCGGACGCACCGGATGCGGCTGGGCCGGGCGCGCGGGGCGCTGCCCCTCCGGACGTACCGGACGCGGCTGGGCCGGGTGCGCGGAGCGCTGTCCCTCCGAACGTACCGGACGCGGCTGGGCCGGATGTGCGGGGCGCTGCCCCTCCGGCTGTGCCGGACGGCGGCGGGCCGGCTGCGCGGCTGCCGAACGCTGCGGGCGGGACGAATCCTGCTCGTCGCGGAACAGCTCATCAAAGTTCTTAAAGTGATCAGACATGGTTCGGTCTCCCTGTCAACATGGAATTCGTTCCTGCCGCCCACACGGCGCAGGAACCCCCATGCCCCGAGGGGCATAAGATAAGGCGACGGACGGAAACGGCGCCGTTTCTCCGGTCACGCCGGAAAACATTGCGCCAGATCCATGCACCGCGCGGGGTCTGGCCACGCAAAAATCAGTTGCGCGGAGAAAGGGTTTTGGTTATGTGCTGCGGAAATAATAATAGCTGTCTCTGGATCATCCTCATTCTGATCCTGCTCTTCTGCTGCGGCGGCTGGGGCAACTGCGGCTGCGACAACAACAATAACAACGGCTGCGGCTGCGGCTGCTAACGGCCTGACACCGATCGGGGCTCCTCCGGGAGCCCCGGTTTTTCCTGTGGGCGCAAAACGCCGTCCTCGGTTATGACGGCGGAAACCGGCACATCGTTCCATTCGGCCGGCAGCGCGTCGAGCAGGAACGCCGCGCGGATCAGCCCCACGGTGCAGCAGTCCACACGCGCCAGAAAGCGGTCATAGTACCCGCCGCCGCGGCCGAGACGCCGCCCTGCGCGGTCATACGCCAGCGCCGGGACGAGCATCAGGTCGCCGGGCTGCGGCAGCAGCGTCCGCGCGCTGCGCGGCGGTTCGGGAATGCCAAAGCGCCCGGGCACGAGCGCACCGTCAAAGCGCGCGAACCGCATCTGCCCATCCGGCTGTGTGACCGGAAGCGCGACCGTCTTGCCGCGCCGTCGCGCCTGCGCAAGGATGGCGTGCGTGTCCACCTCGGGCACGACGCTGCAATAGGCAAAGATCCGCTCCGCCGCCTGAAACGCCGGCAGCGAGAGCACCTGCAGCGTGATGCGCACATCGCACGCGGCGTTCTCCGCCGGGTCGCTCTGCGAGAGCCGGGCGCGCAGCTGCGCGCGCAGGGCATCCTTTTCCCCGGAAATGCTCACAGCGCGCTGCGGATGATGGAGAAGATCTCCTCGTGCTTTTCTTCCAGCGCGCGCTCAGCGCCGTCTTTCATAAACGGCACGATCTTCCAGCCATAGTGCGCGGCAGCGAGGCGGCCGATGCGCAGGCAGTTTTCCAGATAGGACACGTCCTGCTCATGAATATCGGCCTTGGTATTCTGCTTTTCCTGCCGGTGCTGCATCCGCTTGAGCGAGGTCGGCAGGTCCACGTCCAGATAGAGCACCAGATCCGGGCGCGGCAGGCCCATCTTGCCGTACTCCAGATCGTACAGCCAGTCAAAGAAGGCCGGCAGCTCCGCCTCCGGCAGCTTGGAACCCTGATGGATGGCGTTTGAGGTCGTGTAGCGGTCCGAGAGGATCAGGCCGCCATTTTCATAGATCTCGCCCCAGTCGGTGCGGTAAGACGCATAGCGGTCGACCGCGAAAAACGTGGACGCCGCATAGGCGTTGACATCCGACGGATGCGCGCCGAACGCGCCGTTGAGATACATGCGGATGAGCGCCGACGACTCCTGGTCGTAGCGCGGAAAGACGATGTGATGATAGGCCATGCCCATCTCGTCAAAACGAGCGCACAGGCGGCGGTACTGCGCGGATTTTCCGCTGCCGTCAATGCCCTCCAGTACAATCAGTTTACCCTTCGCCATGGTGTTTCTTCCCCCGAAGTTTGCAGCCGATGGCCGCAAACAGGAATTTCGGCAGCTTCATCATGCGGCCGATGCGCTTCGGCTCTTTGATGAGCCGGTAAAACCACTCGAGTCCGAGCTTCTGGAACAGCTTCGGCGCACGCTTGACATTGCCGGCGAACACGTCCAGACTGCCGCCGAGGCCGGCCATGAGGCCGACGCGCAGGCGCGGTGCGTTGCGCTGCATCCAGAGCTCCTGCTTCGGCGCGCCGAGGCACACGAGCAGCAGATCCGGCTGCGCAGCGTTGATCTTCTCCACCACAGGGTCGTCGTCCTGAAAATAGCCGTCGTTCGTCCCGGCGATGACGAGGCCGGGAAAACGCTCACGCATTTTCTCCGCCGCCGCATCCGCGACGCCGGGCTTGGCGCCCAGCAGGAACACGCTCTTGCCCTCCTGCCCCATCTGCGCCATCAGCGCCGAGGCAAAGTCGATGCCCGGCAGCTTCGCGCGCAGCGGCGTGCCGAGAATTTTCGCGCCGTAGATCACGCCGATGCCGTCCGGCAGCACGAGATCCGCTCCCTGTACGGCCTGCATGGCCGCGGGATCATCACGGCAGAGCATCACGATCTCCGGATTCGGCGTGACGACGTAGGCCGCGCGCCGCTCCGCCATCAGGTCACGCGCACGCGCGACCGCTTCGTCCATCGTCAGGCTGTCAAACCCGACGCCCATTACGTCAATTCGCATGAAAACCTGTTTCCTCCGTTATACCTGGGCAAAGACTTCGCCGATCTTCTCATGGATGATGAGATTTGCCTGATCGTCATACGGCGTGGCACTGCGGTTGATGAGCACCAGCTTGCTGCCCCGGTAGTAATTCAAAAGTCCGGCCGCGGGGTACACGGCCAGCGACGTGCCGCCGACGATGAGCACCTCCGCCTCGCGGATGTAATGGACCGCCTTGGACACGACATCGTCGTCCAGGCACTCCTCATAAAACACAATGTCCGGCCGGATGATGCCGCCGCAGTCACAGTGCGGCACACCGGTGCCGTGGTTGACGCGCTCCGCCGGATACGGCCGGCCGCAGCGCATGCAGTAGCAGCGGTGGATGCTGCCGTGCAGTTCGAGCACATTCTTGCTCCCGGCCGCCTGATGCAGGCCGTCGATGTTCTGCGTGATGACCGCCTGGAGCTTGCCCTCGCGCTCCAGCTCCGCCAGACGCAGGTGGGCACGATTGGGCTTGGCCCCGTCGACGACGAGCTTATCCCGGTGAAATTTGTAGTACTCCTCCGGGTGCGCCATGAAGAAGGAATGGCTTAGGATCGTCTCGGGCGGATAGTCATACTTCTGGTTATACAGGCCGTCCACGCTGCGAAAATCCGGGATGCCGCTCTCGGTCGAGACGCCGGCGCCGCCGAAAAACACGATCCGGTCGCTGCCGTCGATCCACTGTTTTAGCTGCTGAATGTTGTCCATGGACACTGCCTCCTGTTACACTGCCCCAAAAATGGGGGCATTTCTTATCATACAACGCTTCGCGCGCGGGGTCAACTTTGCGCGAGCAGAAAGCGCTCAATGGCCTCGGCCACGCCATCGTGGTCGCAGTCGGGCATGACATACCGCGCTGCGGCTTTCACGTCCGCGATCGCGTTGCCCATTGCGAGCGGCAGGCCGGCGTCGCGCAGGAGCGGGCGGTCGTTTTCCGAGTCGCCGATGGCGATCGTCGCGCTGATGGGAATGTTCAGGCAGCGGCACAGCGCCTGCAGCCCGCTCCCCTTATCGGCGCCGATGGCGTTGATCTCCACACCCGCACTCTCGCACGGGACGACCCAGGCGCGTACATCCTGCACACGCGCGAGGTACTTGGCGCGCTCGGCGGAATCGACAAAGTAAAAATCCAGCTTCTCCACGGGATAGGGCGCTGCGAGAAAGCGCCGCTCCATGTTCTCGCAGGCCGTGCAGTGGGATTTGAAATTGTCCACGTAAGCGTCCATGCCGAAGTGCTGCGGGTCATCGAGCAGCTCCGGGCGGTAGAGCGCCTCGCCGTTGAAGAAGAGGATCGGGAAGCCGTCGAGCCCCTCGAACGCGCGGACAAGCTCTGCCGCGACATCTGCCGGGAGGTTCTGCGCCGAAATGATCCGATCCTGCGCGCAGTCGGCCACGGCAGCGCCGCTGGACGTGATGGCATAGCGCATGGCCGGAAACTGCGCCATATACGGCACGATCTGCCGGTAGCAGCGGCCGGTCGTCATGACGACGTGATACCCGCGCGCAAGCGCTGCCGTAACAGCGGCCTCCGTGCGCGGTGTGATCTCTTTTTTGGAATTGAGCAATGTGCCGTCCATATCGACGGCGATGAGCTGATATGCCATGGGACGTTCCTTTCTGCACAGTTTCACAGCGTATATTGTACCCGTTTCAACCCGACCTGTCAACCGGACGTGCAGGACTTGAACCCGCACGCCAAAGCCGCTATAATGGCAGCAGACCGACTTTTAAGGAGTTACCGCTATGTATGTTGACCAGAATTTATATCACGGCCGCCCAGTGAGTGGGCAGCGGCTGGACAAGGAGCTGCGCTGCTACGACCTGCTCGACCGCCTGGGGCTCGCCTACGACCGGGCCGATCACGACGCTGCCGACACGATCGAAGCCTGCGCCGCCGTAGAGCAGGTGCTCGGCGCCGGGATCTGCAAGAATCTTTTCCTCACGAACCGGCAGCAGACGGCATTTTATCTGCTGCTGATGCCGGGGCACAAGCCGTTTCGCACGAAGGATCTCTCGCACCAGATCGGCAGCGCGCGGCTGTCGTTTGCCTCCCCAGAGCATATGCTCGAGCTGCTGGACATCGCGCCCGGCTCTGTGAGCGTGCTGGGGCTGATGAACGACCATGACGGGCGCGTGCGCCTGCTCATCGACCGCGACCTGCTGCAGGATGCGTACCTCTGCTGCCACCCGTGCATCAACACGTCCACACTCAAGCTGCGCATGGCGGACGCCATCGACGTGCTGATCCCGGCGCTGGCGCACGCACCGACGTATGTGGACCTGCCGGTGTACGAACCGCAGACCTGAAAAAGCAAGAAAAAAATCCTGCATCCGAAGATGCAGGATTTTTTGTTTGCATTAGTAATAACGCTTATTCTTGTTCTTGCGAGCAGCCTCCGACTTTTTGCGGCGACGAACGCTGGGGCTCTGGTAGTACTCCTTGCGGCGCAGATCAGACATGACGCCGGCCTTGGCACAGCTGCGCTTAAATCTCTTGAGCGCGTTGTCCAGAGACTCGTTCTCCTTGACGTAGATTTCAGACATTTTATTCCCTCCCTCCAAATACGCCTTGCGGCGCTTCAAGGGCCATCATGCATGGCTTTAGCGTTAATATTATAATTGCAATTACCGCCGATGTCAAGATGAAGTTATGCCTTCGGCTTCAAAATCAGGTTGACGAGCTTGTTCGGGACGTGGATGACTTTGACGATCTGCATGCCCTCCATCTGACGCTGGACCTTGTCGAGCTGCAGCGCCGCGTCGACGACAGTCTGCTGGTCGCTGTCCTTGGCGACGGTGACGGTGCCCTTGAGCTTGCCGAGCACCTGCACGGCCATGGTAACGGTCGTGTCGACCGTCTTGGTCTCGTCATACGTCGGCCAGTCGCACTGGCAGCACATCTTGCCGTACTTGGCGGCAAAGCCGAGCCGCTCCCAGAGCTCCTCGACAATGTGCGGCGCAAACGGGCTGAGCAGGAGCAGCAGCTGCTCCATGTCGCCCTTCGTGCAGCCGTTGGCGGCAAACTCGTTGACCATGGTCATCATGGACGCGATGGCGGTGTTCATCTTCAGTTCGTCGATATCCTCCGTGACCTTCTTGATGGTCTTGTGGATGATCGCCTCGTTCTTGTCCGAGATGGCCGGATCGTCCGTGCAGCTCTCGGCCAGATTCCAGACACGGTCGAGGAAGCGCTTCGAGCCCTTGACGGCCTCGTTGGACCAGGTGACGGCCTTCTCAAAGTCGCCGATGAACATGATGTGCAGGCGCATGGTGTCCGCGCCGTACTGATCGACGATGTCGTTGGGATTGACGACGTTGCCGCGAGACTTGGACATTTTTTCGCCGCCCTCGCCAAGGATCATGCCATGGCTCGTGCGCTTCTGATACGGCTCCTTGGTCGGCACGACGCCGATATCATACAGGAACTTGTGCCAGAAACGGCTGTAGAGCAGGTGGAGCGTGGTGTGCTCCATGCCGCCGTTGTACCAGTCGACGGGACTCCAGTAGTCCAGCGCCTCTTTGGAAGCGAGCGCTTTGTCATTGTGTGGATCCATGTAGCGCAGGAAATACCAGCTCGAGCCGGCCCACTGCGGCATGGTGTCGGTCTCGCGCTTGGCAGGGCCGCCGCACTGCGGGCAGGTGGTGTTGACCCAGTCGGTCATCTTGCTGAGCGGACTCTCGCCGTCGTCGGTGGGCTCATAGCTGTCCACCTGCGGGAGCACGAGCGGGAGCTGATCCTCCGGGATCGGCACCCAGCCGCACTTCGGGCAGTTGACGAGCGGGATCGGCTCGCCCCAGTAACGCTGGCGGCTGAAGACCCAGTCGCGCAGCTTGTAGTTGACCTTTTCCTTGCCGAAGCCCTGCTCCACGACGTATTTCTTCATGGCGGGGATGGCTTCTTTAACGGTCATGCCGTTGAGGAAGCCGGAGTTGACCATGACGGCGCTGTCGTCCTTGGCGACGAAGGCTTCCTTCGTCACGTCGCCGCCGGCGACGACCTCGACGATCGGCAGGCCGAACTTCGTGGCAAACTCCCAGTCGCGCTGGTCGTGGCCCGGAACGCCCATGACGATGCCGGTGCCGTAGCCCATGAGAACGTAGTCCGAGACGAACATGGGCAGCGCCTTGTGCGTCACGGGGTTCATGACCTCAATGCCCTCGAGACGGACGCCGGTCTTTTCCTTGTTGAGCTCACCGCGCTCAAAATCGGACTTGTGCGCAGCCTCTTCCTGATAGGCAGCCACGGCGTCCCAGTTGGCAATGTGCGGCTGCCACTGCTTGAGCAGCGGGTGCTCGGGCGAGATGACCATATACGTCGTGCCGAAGAGCGTGTCGGCGCGGGTGGTGTAGACGGTGATATCGTCGCCGACATTGGTTTTGAACGTGATCTCCGCGCCGGTGGAGCGGCCGATCCAGTTGCGCTGCTGGGTCTTGACGCGCTCGATGTAATCCACATCGTCCAGATCGTCGATCAGGCGCTGGGCATACTTCGTGATGGCGAGCATCCACTGGCTCTTCTCCTTGCGCACGACCTCGCTGCCGCAGCGCTCGCAGACACCGTTGACGACCTCTTCATTCGCCAGCACGCACTTGCAGCTCGTGCACCAGTTGACGGGCATGGTGGTCTTATAGGCCAGACCGTGCTTATACATCTGCAGGAAGATCCACTGCGTCCACTTATAGTAGCTCGGATCGGTCGTATCGACCGCACGGTCCCAGTCAAAGCTGTAGCCGAGCATTTTGAGCTGCTTGGTGAAGTTGGCAATGTTGTTTTTCGTCACGACGGCCGGGTGGATATGGTTCTTGATGGCGTAGTTCTCGGTCGGCAGGCCGAAGGCGTCAAAGCCGATCGGGAACAGAACGTTGTAGCCCTGCATCCGGCGCTTGCGGCAGATGATATCCATCGCCGTGAACGGGCGCGGGTGGCCGACGTGCAGGCCCTGGCCGGAGGGGTACGGGAACTCGATCAGGCCGTAAAACTTCGGCCGCGGGTCGCCGGTGACGGCCGCGAAGGGCTTTTCTTCCTCCCAGCGCGCCTGCCATTTTTTCTCGATCGCCTGGAAATCGTACTTCATAGCATTCACTTCTCTCTGAAAAATCAAAAAATCATAAGTAGGTCACGGGGCGGAACAAGCATCCGCCCCGGTTGGTTTTGTTTTGGCGCTCAGGCGCGCATATCGGAAATGTCCACGACCTCCGCGTCGCTCCAGAGCCGCTCCAGATCGTAAAACTTGCGGGCCTCGTCCTGGAACACGTGCACGATCACGCAGCCATAGTCGAGCAGGACCCAGCTGCCGCTGCGGTGCCCCTCCCGGCGCAGGACGGGTTCGCCCACGTCGTCCGCCGCCGCTTCCACGGCGTCGGTCAGGGTCTTCACGTGCGTCGAGGAGCTGGCCGTGCAGATGACGAAATAGTCTGCCAGCGTCGTCAGTTCCTGGGTTTTGAGCAGCTGAATGTTCTCGCCCTTTTTTGCGTCCAGCGCCTTGACGATGACCGCAGCAAGCTCGTTAGCAGGCATCATAATGCTACATCCTTCCTTTTTGTTACCATTTGTTTGGGCCCTGAACCGTGCCGGAAGTGGCCACGACCTGCCCATTGGATTCATAGAGAATGTCCACATCCGCGGACGTGATCTCCTTCGTATAGGGGTTGAGCCAGGTGTTGAGATAATCCAGCCACTCGTCCACGTGGATGAACACGTAGGACATACCGTTTTTGGTACCGCTGTAATTGGCGGGGATCGTCTCAAACGAGATGGCGCTCTCATCGAGCTTCAAAAACTCCTTGACATAGAACATCACATTGCCTGCCGACAGGTTTGTGGTGACGTCCTTTTCATAGATGTCAATGAGTTTGTTGAGATTTGGGATATTGTGCAGCTTCAAAAACTGGCTCGTCATGGCCTTAAGCAACTGGTGCTGCACGTCGATGCGGCCGATATCGCCGTTGGCATACGTGTTGCGGAAGCGGAACACGCCCATGGTCTGATAGCCGTTGAGGTGCTGATAACCCTTCTGGACATGGATGCTCAGATCCTGACCGGGGTCGTCATAGTCCATATCGACCGGGACGTCAAAATCGATGCCGCCCATGGCGTCAATGAGCTCGACGAACACCTCCACGTCAAAGAGCGCATAACTGTCGACCCGGTAGCCGAGAATCTGCTCCGCGCCGCCGATGAGCGCCTCCACGCCGTCCTTGCCGTTGTTCTCGGCCGCGGCGTAGTACTGGTTCATCTTCTTGGGTTTATAGGACACGTTCACGGCCGTGTCGCGTGGGATGCTGACGAACTTCAGAGACTTGTTCTCCGTGTCGAGCATGCCGACGAGTACGGTGTCCGTCAGGCCGGCCGCGCGGTCCTTGCCGGCGATGAGGAACGTGTAGCACCCTTTCTTGCGGCCGTCTGTGCTGACGCTCACATCGTCCGAATCGCCGTCGCTCAGGCTCGGCGGGCTGACCCAGTGGTTCATCAGGATCGCAAACTCGCCGATAAGCAGCGCCAGCACCACGACCACGATGACCGTGATGCGCACTTTTTTCTTTTTCTTGCGCTTTGCCTGCGACTGCTGCGCCTGCACGCGGTGGTTCACCGCCGCAGATGCCTCGGAAAACGTGTCGTCCTGAAAGCCGCTGCCGTCGTCGTAGGAATCGTCATAGCCGCCGTCGTAACGGTCGTAACCCTGATCGTCATATCCGCCGTAATCGCCCGGATAGCGATCGTCACTCTGTCGTCTTTTCATATTCTTTTTCCCTGCCCTGATACCAGTTTAATGCCTGCACCGTGTTCTCGTGCGGCGTGATGCCGCCGGCCTTCAGATCCTCCAGGCTCATCTTCAGCCCGAGCACCATGGCCGCATCCAGATCGGTGTAAGCGAGCCGCCGCAGCTCGTCCACGCCGTCAAAATCCCGCGACGGCTCGATATAGTCGGCCATATATAGGACCTTTTCGAGCGTGGTCATATCGGGCTTGCCGGTCGTGTGCCAGCGGATGGCATTTTCTATCTCAAGTGGTACGCCGAAACGATCCCTGGCCACGGCAGCGCCAGTTTTGGCGTGCAGGAGCTTGGTGTTGGCCGTTTCGACCGTATCGTTTATGATACCATATTTATCAGACAATAGCAATTGGTCAGATAGCTCTAATTTTTTCGTGCAATCGTGCAAAATTCCGGCCTCTGCGGCAGCATCCGGATCGCAGCCCCAGCGCTCGGCGAGGTGGCGCGCCTCGTGCTCGCAGCCCCAGACATGGGAGATACGCCGCGGCTTGAGCATGGGGTAAGCCTGCTCGCGCAGCCAGTTGAGATCGGGCTTTGCACCGTAGAGCCGCTGCTGGATGATGTGCGCATACACATTCGGCGCGAGGTACTCGCTGCCCCGCCGCTGCGGCAGCAGCGCACGAACGGCCGTGCTCGTGACCGGGACCGGCTCGGCCGGCAGGGCGATGACGCGCGCGTCATACGTCCCGCGCAGGTAGGCGCTGAAGCGCTCGACCTCCGCATGCTCATCGCCCGTGCGGGCGAGCGCGACGAGCGTCACCCGAGCGAGCAGATACCGAAAATCGTGCCACTGCTCAAACGTCGTGAGCATATCCGTGCCGATGACGAGATACAGCTCCGCGTCCGGATTGCACGCGCTCAGCTCGCGCACGGTGTCGGCCGTGTAGCTCTTGCCGGAGCGGTGCAGCTCCATGTCAGAGACCTCGACGCCCGGCTCGTCTGCGAAGGCCATCATCGTCATGAGCAGGCGCTCCGCCGGCTCCGGGCTGCCCGCCGTGAGCTCCTTGTGCGGCGGGATGCGATCCGGAATGACGAGCGTCAGATCCGGCCGGATGGCCGCGCGCACCGCGCGCAGCGCGGCCGTATGTCCCAGATGCGGCGGGTTGAAGCTGCCGCCATAGATGCAGATCTTCATTTGCGTGCCTTTTTCACGAGCTCGATCTTCGGCTTCTGCTCGTTGCGCTTATAGAGCACGAATTTCGAGCCGATGACCTGTACGGGTTCTGCGCGGCAGACCTCGGCGAGCCGGTCGCACGCCTCGCGCGCGGACAGGAGCGAGTTTTCGAGCACGCGGCCCTTGACGAGCTCGCGCGCCTTGAGCGCGTCGCTCATCTGGGTGATGATGTTGTCCGTGATGCCGCCCTTGCCGATGTGGACGATGGTGTCCTCCGTCGCGGCGAGACCGCGCAGCTGGGCGCGCTGTTTACTTGTCAGCATAGTAGTTCCTCAATTCTTCTTTCAGGATTTTGAGCGCATTCCCGCGGTGGGAAATGGCGTTTTTCTCTTCCGGACGCAGCTCCGCCATGGAGCAGGCATAGCCGTCCGGCTGAAACACGGGGTCATAGCCGAAGCCGTTTTCCCCGCGCGGCGCAAACAGGATGCTGCCCTCGCACGTGCCGCGGGCGCGCAGGACGTCGCCGTTCGGGAACGTGCAGCAGATGCACGACACGAACCGGGCCGTGCGGTCGGTGCGGTCGCCGAGGTTATGGAGCAGGAGCGTGTAGCGCGCGGCGTCCGAATCCTCGTGCCGGCCGGTATAGCGGGCCGAGTGCACGCCGGGCGCGCCGCCGAGCGCATCAACCATAAGGCCGGAATCGTCCGCGACGGCGGGCTGCCCCGTCGCGCGGGTCACGGCGATGGCCTTCAGGTAGGCGTTTTCCTCGAAGGTCTCCCCCGTCTCGTCCACCTCAAAGTGGCAGCCGGCCGCGCTCTGCGGGATGATCTCGATGCCCATGTCCGCAAAGATGGCGCGAAACTCCTCGAGCTTATGTGCGTTGTTGCTTGCAAGGATCATGACAGCAGCGCCTCCACAAATTCCGCGGGCTTGAACTCGAGCAGATCGTCGATCTGCTCGCCAACGCCGACATATTTCACCGGCAGCTGCAGGTCGTTTGCGATGGCAAAGACGATGCCGCCCTTAGCCGTACCGTCGAGCTTTGTGAGCACGATGCCGGTGAGGTCGGCCGTGTCGAGAAACTGCTTGGCCTGGATGAGGCCGTTCTGGCCGGTCGTGGCATCGAGCACCATGAGCGTTTCGATATCGGCCTCCGGCAGCTCGCGGCGGATGACGCGGGTGATCTTATTGAGCTCGTTCATGAGGTTTGTTTTGTTGTGCAGGCGGCCGGCGGTGTCGATGATGACAACGTCCGTTCCGCGGGCCTTCGCCGCCTGAATGGAGTCGAACACCACGGCGGCGGGATCGGATCCCTTCTCGTGTTTGACGATGTCCACGCCCGCGCGCTGCGCCCAGACGGTGAGCTGGTCGGCCGCCGCGGCGCGGAACGTGTCCGCCGCCGAGAGCAGAACACGGTTGCCTTCTTTCTTGAGCTGGGCAGCAAGCTTGCCGATCGTCGTCGTCTTGCCGACGCCGTTAACACCGACGACGAGCACGACCGACGGCTGCGTCGTGAGCAGGAGCATGGTGTCCTGCACTTTGAGGATGCGCGTGAGGATCTGCACGAACTCCTTTTTCACCTCCGCGCCGGTGCGCAGCTTCTTGAGCTCGATGGCCTTGCGCAGCTGCGCGATGGCCTTGGTCGTCGTCTCCACGCCGGTGTCGGCGAGGATGAGCGTCTCCTCAAGATCCTCGAAAAATTCCTCGTCCCCCGGCTCATAGGCGGCAAAAATGCCGGTCAGCTGGGCGTCCATCTTCGTCTTGGTCTTGGTCAGGCCCTGTTTGATCTTATCAAAAAATCCCATAGAACTATCTTCTCCGTTACGATATGGTTTTAGCCGCTTCATCCAGCGAAAGCTCGATGACGCGGGACACGCCTTTTTCCTGCATGGTCACGCCGAACAGATGGTCGGCCTCCTCCATGGTGCCGCGGCGGTGCGTGATGACGAGAAACTGCGTGTTTTTGGCCAGGCGGCGCATGTACTGCACATAGCGCGTGACATTTGCCTCGTCGAGCGCAGCCTCGATCTCGTCCATGACGCAAAACGGCGTCGGCCGCACCTTCAAAATGGCAAAATAGAGTGCGATGGCCACAAACGCCATCTCGCCGCCGGACATGAGGCTCAGCGTCGAGAGCGCCTTGCCGGGCGGCTGCACCTTGATCTCAATACCGCTGTCGAGCACGTGCTCCGGGTCTTCAAGCACGAGCGCGGCCTTGCCGCCGCCGAACAGCTCCAGAAATGTCTGGCGGAACGCCTGGTCGATCGCCTGAAACTGCGTGGTGAAGATGCCCTCCATCTCCCCCGTCACGTCGGCGATGATGCCGGTCAGCTCGCGCTTGGCCTTGAGGATGTCGTCCCGCTGGCCGGTAAGGAAGGTGTAGCGCGTGTTCACGCGCGTGAATTCGTCGATCGCGCCGAGGTTCGGCGTGCCCAGCGCACCGATATTGCGCCGCAGCTCGGCGATCTGCCGGTTGGCCTTCGTCATGTTCTCGATCGGCTGGCGCAGCGCCTCGGCCGCCGTGCGGCTGAGCTCATAATTGTCCCAGAGTTTATCGAGGATCTGCTTTTCCTCCATGTCGGCCGAGAGCTTTTTCTGCTCGAAGCGCGACACGAGCCCCTGCATATCCAGCAGGTCGCGGTTGCGCGCCTGCGCGTCGCGGTCGGTGCGGGTGCGCTGGCCCTCGAGCTCCAGCTTGCGGCTGCTGCACGCGGCGAGGTCGCTGCGCAGCGTTTCGGCACGCTGGCGCAGTTCGGCCAGGCGGCGCTCATGCATCTGCAGGGTCTGCTGCAGCTGCTGCGTGCCGGCCTCGGCCTGCTCGATCTGGGCGAGGCGGGCCGTGCGGTCGCCGGTCATTTCCTCAAAGAGGTCGTGGATCTGTTGCGTCGTGCGCGTGATGGTCTCGCGCTCGGCATCCAGAGACGCCGACTCCGCCCGCAGGCCGGCCAGCCGGTCGGCCAGTTCCTGACGGCGACGGTCAAACGCGCCGCGGCCCAGCTCGCTCCGGTCGCGCTCTGCGCGAAGCGCGGCGAGTGCCTGCTCCGCCGAAAGCGCGTCGGCACGGGCGGCCGTGATACGGTCCTGATTTGCCTTCTGCTGCGCGCGGCAGGCGTCGATGGACGCATTCTGCCCCGCGATGGTCTCCTGCGCGGCGTTTTTCAGCAGCGCGACCTGCGCGGCCTCGGACTCCGCCTTGTGCAGCGTCTCGATCGCCTGCTCCAGCTGCGCCTGCACGGTGTCGAGCTGCGCATGGGCCGCGTCGAGCGCCGCCTGCGCGTCCTCAAGCTCGGCCTCGCACTGCTTTTTCTCCAGCGTGAGCGTGTCGAGCGCCGCGCGCAGGCGCTTGAGCTCGTTCGCGCGGGAAAGGATGCCGCTGCCCTTGGCGGCGCTGCCGCCGGTGAGCGAGCCGCCCGCGTTGACGAGCTGCCCGTCGAGCGTGACGATGCGGTAGCGGTGGTCATAGCGCTTGGAGATGGCGATGGCATCTTTCATCGTCTCGGCCACGACGGTGCGGCCGAGGAGATTGCTGACGATATTGCGGTAAGCGGCGGCGCAGGTGACAAGCGTATCGGCCACGCCGACATAGCCCGGCTCCCGATCCGGCACGCTGTTTAAGTGCATCGGACGGATGGTATCGAGCGGCAGAAACGTCGCGCGGCCGGTCTCGCGCCGGCGCAGCAGCTCAATGGCCTGCGCGCCGCAGCTTTGCGTATCGACAACGATGTTCTGCGCCGCGGCGCCGAGCGCCGTCTCGATGGCGAGGGCGTAGCGGTCGCCGGTCTTGATGAGGTTTGCGACCGGGCCGCGCACGCCGCGCAGCGTCCCCTTTTCGGCCGCGTGCATGACGGCCTTGACCGCGCGGTTGTAGCCCTCGAAGTCCTTTTCCATCTCCGTGAGCATACGGATGCGCGACTCGGTGCTGCGCAGGTCAACTGTCAGACCGGACAGCCGCTCCTGCTGTCGGGTGAGCGCCTGCTCACAGGCGGAAAGGCGCTGGGCCTTTTCCCTTTGCTCTGCGCGCAGGGCGTCGCACGCGGTGCGCGCCTGCTGCTGCGCGGTCTGCTTTTCCTGCTGCTGCGTCTCAAGCGCCGCCAGATGCTCGGCCGCTTCCGCGGCGGCGGTGGCGACGGCGTTTTCCTGATCGAGCAGCTCCTGCGATTTATCCGCCAGGAGCGTGATGCGCGTGCGGCACTCGGCCAGCGCGCTGCTCTGCGCGCTCTCTTTGGCGAGCAGCTCCGTGTACGCGCGCTCGGCCTCGCCGGAGGAGGCAGCGTTGCGGTCGATCTCGGCGAGCACGGATTGTATCTCCTGTGCGTGCTGCGCCTTTTCGGCCTCGATCTCCCGCAGGCGGCGCTGCTGCGCGTCGATCTGCGCCTGCAGAGCGTCCGCACGGTCAGTCTGCTCGGATACCTCCACGCGCAGGCGCGCGATGCTGTCGGCACTGTTTTGCAGGTTCGTGCGCACGACGGCCGCGGCGCTCTCGCACTCGGCCGCGGCGCTCTCGGCCTCGGAGATCTGCTCGCGCGTGCGCTCGGACTCAAGGTCCTTCTCGCGCATCTTCTGCGCGATGTTTTCCGACGCGGCATAGAGCTGCTCGAGCTCACGCTGCGCGCCGGCGAGGTTTTCCTTCGCGGTCTGGTAGTCGTGGTTGACGGTCTCGGCCTGCGCATGCAGACGGTCGAGCGTCTCCATCCAGACGGAGACCTCCGCGCTCTTGAGCTCGTCGCGCAGACGGAGGTACTTCTTCGCCGTCTCGGCCTGCTTGCGCAGGGGCTCGACCTGCAGCTCCAGCTCATCGACCTTGTCGTTGATGCGCAGGAGGTTTTCCTCCGTGCGGGCGAGCTTGCGCTCCGACTCCTCCTTGCGGTAGCGGTAGCGCGAGATGCCGGCCGCTTCCTCAAAGATCTCGCGGCGCTCGTTGCTCTTGCCGGAAACGATCTCGGCGATGCGGCCCTGCCCGATGATCGAGTACCCATCGCGGCCGAGGCCGGTGTCCATGAGCAGCTCGTTGATATCGCGCAGGCGGCAGGCCTCGCGGTTGATATAATATTCGCTCTCTCCGCTGCGGTAATAGCGGCGGGTGATCATGACCTCGGTGTTCTCGGTGTCGAAGATGCCAGTGCTGTTGTCAAGGATGAGCGACACCTGCGCAAAGCCCATGGGGCTTCGCTTTTCCGTGCCGCCGAAGATGACGTCCTCCATCTTGCCGCCGCGCAGCGTTTTCGTGCGCTGCTCGCCCATGACCCACAGGATGGCGTCCGATATGTTCGACTTGCCGCTCCCGTTCGGGCCGACGATCGCCGTGATCTCCTGGTCAAAATTCAGGCGCGTCTTGTCCGGGAAGGACTTGAAGCCCTGGATCTCCAATGCTTTTAAGTACACAAAATCCCTCGCATATCCGGCGCCTGCGCGTGCAGAGACGCCGCTGATATCTCAAATCAAAGTAATACAAAGTAGAGTATACCGCCAAAAATGCCATTTTGCAACGGCCGGAGCGCATTTTTTCAGATGTGAAAAAATGCAGCCGCCTGCGTTTTTGCAGGCGGCTGCATGCCGTTATTGCGGCATCTGTTCGAGCGCGCACCGGGCGGCGGACTGCTCCGCCTCCTTTTTCGTGCGGCCGGTTCCGCGGCCGATCTCGCTGCCGTTGAGCAGCACGGCCATGGTGAACGTCTTGTTATGGTCCGGGCCGCTCTCGGCGCAGACGGTATAGGAAAGCGTCTGCCCGGCGCGGCGCTGCACGCGCTCCTGCAGCTCGGTCTTATAGTCCTCGACGTGGTGGATCTCCCCCTCGGCCAGACCGTTGAGGATGTGCGTGAGGATAAAGCGCTGCGCGGGCTCCAGCCCGCCGTCAAGATACATGGCGGCGATGACCGCCTCCACCGCGTCGGCGAGAATGGACGGCCGCTCTCTGCCGCCGCTGCGCTCCTCCCCGTGGCCGAGGCGGATATAGTCGCCCAGATGCAGCGTGAGCGCCACGCCGTGCAGCGCCTGCTCGCAGACGAGCTCGGCACGCAGGCGGCTCATCTTCCCCTCCGGCATGTCGGGATAGAGCTGATAGAGCCGCGTCGCCGTGACCATGCCGAGCACGGAATCGCCCAGAAACTCGAGCCGCTCGTTGCTGGTATAGCCCCGCGCGCGGTTTTCATTGGCATAGGAGCTGTGCATGAGCGCATTCTCCAGCAGCGCCCGGTCGCGGAACGTGTAGCCCAGTCGGGCCTCCAGCGCCTCCATCAGTTGCTCTCCTTCGCCGCGTGCCTGTCCACACGCATATAGGAGATGTTGGCCGTGATGTCGTCAATGATGCCGGAATCGACAAAGGCGATCGCCTGACGGATGGCATTGTAGATCGCGCGCGCATCAGACGAGCCGTGGGCCTTGATGACCGGCTTGCTGATGCCGAGCATGGCCGTGCCGCCGACCTCGTTCGGGTCGAGCGATGCCTTGAGCGCGTGGAACTCGTCCCTGATGGCAAGGGCAGCCATCTTGGTCTTGAAGTTTTTCATGAAAATGCCCTTGAGCTGGCGCGTCATGTACTTGATGCTGCCCTCGATGCCCTTGAGCAGCACGTTGCCGGTAAAGCCGTCCGTGACGACGACGTCCACATCGCCGCTGAACACCTGCGACGCCTCAACGTTGCCGATAAAGCGGATGCGGCCGGCGGCGTCCGCCGCCTTGAGCAGCGGGAACGTCTCGTGCTGGAGCTCAGAGCCCTTGTGATCCTCGGTGCCGTTGCTGAGCAGGCCGACGCGCGGCGCGGCGATGCCGAGCATGGTGCGGGCATAATAGCTGCCCATATAGGCAAACTGCAGCAGGTACTCCGGCGTGCAGTCGGCGTTGGCGCCGCAGTCGATGAGCATGACGCCCGCGTCGCCGTTCGGCAGCACGGGAGCCAGCGCCGCGCGGCGGATACCGTGGATGCGCTTGACGATGAGCGTAGCGCCGGTGAGCAGCGCGCCGGTGCTGCCGGCAGAGACGACCGCGTCGCCCTTGCCGTCGCGCAGCATATTGAGCGCGACCGTCATGGAAGCGTCCTTCTTGCGGCGGGTGGCTGTGCTGGGGTCGTCGTCCATGGTGATGACTTCGCTCGCGTCGATGATCTCGAGCTTGGCCTGCTCATTGCGCAGGCAGGCCTCAATGGCGGCGCGCTGGCCGACGAGCACGATCTCCGCGCCCAGCTCCTGCTGCGCGTGCACCGCGCCCTTGACGATCTCGTCCGGGGCGAGGTCACCGCCCATTGCGTCCACAAGAATTCTCATAGATGAAAAACCTCCTTTTGTTTCAGCCCGTCCAGGATCTGCAGGCTGCGCGCCGAGATCTCCGCGTTCTTATTGCGCTTGCCGCGCACGCGGTGATCCAGCGGTGTGATGATGCCGAAATTGATGTTCATGGGTTGAAAATCGCCGACGCTGCCGCCGGAAATGTACAGCGACAGTGCGCCGATGGCCGTCTCCTGCGGAAAATCGACCGGCGGCAGGCCGAGCAGCTGCGCGGCCGTCTCGATGCCGACGAGCGCGCCGGACGCGCACGACTCCACATAACCCTCGACGCCGGTCATCTGCCCGGCGAAGCGGATGCGCGGGTCGCGCCGGAGACGATAATACCGGTCGAGCAGCTGCGGGGAATTTAAATAGGTGTTGCGGTGCATGACGCCGTAGCGGACGAACTCCGCATTCCGCAGCGCCGGGATCATGGAAAAGACGCGCTTTTGCTCGCCGAACGTCAGGTGCGTCTGGAAGCCGACAATGTTATACAGCGTGCCCTCGGCGTTGTCGCGCCGGAGCTGCACGACGGCATAGTTGTCGCGCCCGGTGCGCGGGTCGCGCAGGCCGACCGGCTTGAGCGGGCCGTAGCGCAGCGTGTCCTCCCCGCGGCGGGCCATGACCTCGACCGGCATGCAGCCCTCAAAGACTGCACCGTCGTCAAAGCCGTGGATGGGCGCTTCCTTTGCGTTGCGCAGCTCCTGCACGAAAGCGGTGTACTCCGCCTGATCCATGGGACAGTTGACGTAGTCGGCCGTGCCCTTGTCGTAGCGGCTGGCGAAAAAGGCGCTGTCCATGTCCACGCTCTCGAGCGTGACGATGGGGGCAACGGCATCGTAAAAATGCAGGTCGAACTCCGGGCAGAGGCGCTGGATCTCGGCCGCCATGGCATCGCTCGTGAGCGGGCCGGTCGCAATGACGACCTCACCGTCCGGGATGGCGTCGGCCTCGGCGCGCTCGACGGTGATGTTCGGATGCGCGCAGATGCGCTCCGTGATCTCGCGCGCGAACGCCTCGCGGTCCACGGCGAGCGCGCCGCCGGCGGCGACGCGGTTGTGATCCGCGCTCGCAAGCACGACGGAGTCGAGCCGGCGCAGCTCCTCCTTGAGCAGGCCGACGGCGTTCGTGAGCTCATCGCTGCGCAGGGAGTTGGAGCAGACGAGCTCGGAAAAGTTTTCGGATACGTGCGCGGGGGTCATTTTCTTGGGTTTCATCTCGATCAGGCGCACCGGGATGCCGCGCCCGGCCAGCTGCCACGCGCACTCGCATCCCGCCAGGCCCGCACCGATCACGGTCACTGGGATCATAGCGTTCCTCCTCGAAAAAGGCGGCCGGTCAGGCCGCCTTTCCAATTATGCTTCCTTCTTGGGTTTCGTCGTCTTTTTGGCTGCCGGTTTTTTGGCGGCCGTTTTCTTTGCCGCGGGCTTTTTGGCAGCGGTTTTCTTTGCAGCGGACTTTTTTGCTGCCTGCTTCTTGGTCTCCGGCTTCGTCTCCTTGGACTCCGCCACAGCCTTGGGCTCGGCCGCGTCGTCCGCCGGTTTCGGCTTGCGCTTGTAGCCGCGCTTGTCGGGCGGCAGATAATTCGGGCACTCGGGGTTGATGCAAAACGGCTTGTTCGCACCCTTGCCGGCGCGTTTGAACATGGTCTTGCCGCACTCGGGGCAGTAGTCCTTCGTCGGCACGTCCCAGGTCATGAAGCCCTGGATGCTCTCGCCGCCCTCACCCTCGCCATGTCCCGGGCAATCATGCCCGCGCTCACAGGCGTAGTAGGCAAAGCCCTTGCGGGACGTGCGCTTGAGCAGACGGCCGCCGCAGGCCGGGCACTTGCCGGGCATCTCGACGACGATGGGCATCGTAAAGCTGCACTCCGGGTAGCCAGGGCAGGCAAGGAAGCGGCCGAAGCGGCCGTTTTTATACACGAGCTTGCGCCCGCAGTTCGGGCAGACCTCGTCCGACTCCTCATCCGGCACCTTGAGATGCTTGCCCTCGAGCTGGATCTCGGCGTTGTTGAGGTTCGCGTCAAAGTCTTTATAATACTCGCGCAGCACGTCCTTCCACGCCATCTTGCCGGCCTCGATCTTGTCGAGGTCCGTCTCCATGTTGGCGGTGAACTTCAGATCGACGATGTTGCGGAAGTACTCCTCCATCATCTCGGTCACGACGATGCCGAGATTCGTCGGGCGCAGGTAGCGCCCCTCCTTGACAACATAGTTGCGGCTGAGGATGGTCGAGATCGTCGGCGCGTACGTGGACGGACGGCCGATGCCCTTTTCCTCCATGGCGCGGATGAGCGTCGCCTCCGTGTAGCGGGCAGGCGGCTGCGTGAACTGCTGCTCCTTCGTGACGTTTTTAAGCTCCACGGCATCGCCCTGCTTGAGCGACGGCAGCGGACGGCGCACTTCGCTCGTCTCCTCGTCCTTCGCCTCTTCATACACGGCGGTGTAGCCTGCGAACTTCTGCTCGGAGTAGTTGGCGCGGAAGAGATAGCCCGCGCTGCCGGCATCCACGACGACGTTGTCGTACACGGCGTTGGACATCTGGCAGGCCGTGAAGCGGCCCCAGATGAGCCGGTAGAGCCGGTACTGCTCCGGCGTAAGGTCGTGGCGCACGCGATCCGGCGTGAGCGTGACGTCCGTCGGGCGGATGGCCTCGTGCGCGTCCTGTGCGCCGGCCTTGGTCTTATACGTGCGCGGCTTGCCGGGGTGGTACTCCGGGCCGTAATGCTCGACGATGAAGGACTGCGCAGCGGCGAGCGCCTCATCGGACAGGCGCTGCGAATCGGTACGCATATAGGTGATGAGACCGATCGTGCCGCGGTCGGTAATGTCCACGCCCTCATAGAGCTGCTGCGCGACCGACATGGTGCGCCGCGGCGTCATGCCCAGGCGACGGGAAGCCTCCTGCTGCAGGGTCGAGGTGATGAACGGGGGCGACGGGCTGCGCTGCTTTTCGCCGCGCTTGACGCTCGCAATTTTGAACGGTTCGGCCGACACGGCGGCAATGATCTTGTCGGCCGTGGCCTCGTCCGGGACATCCATTTTCTTATCGGCCGTGCCGTAAAAGCGCGCCGTGAACGTGCCCGCGCCGCAGTCGAGCAGCGCGTCGAGCAGCCAGTACTCCTGCGGCTGGAAGGCGCGGATCTCGTTTTCGCGGTCGACCACGATGCGCGTGGCCACCGACTGCACGCGGCCGGCGGACAGGCCGGGCTTGACCTTGCGCCAGAGCAGTGGACTGAGCTTATAGCCCACGATGCGGTCGAGAATGCGGCGCGCCTGCTGCGCGTCGACCAGATCCTGATCGATCTCGCGCGGGTGCTGGATGCTCTCGGTGACGACCTTTTTCGTGATCTCGTTGAATGTCACGCGCTTGGCCTTGTCATCCGGCAGATCCAGCAACTCCTTCAGGTGCCATGAAATGGCCTCTCCTTCGCGGTCCGGGTCGGTCGCAAGATAGACGGTGTCGGCCGATTTCGTGCGCTTTTTCAGGTCGGCGATCACGTCCGCGCGGTCTTTCACGGGCAGGTACTGCGGCGTAAAATCACCGTCAATGTCCACACCCATGGTGCTCTTGGGCAGGTCACGCAGGTGGCCCATCGAGGCCACGACCTGATAATGATTGCCCAGATATTTTTCGATTGTTCTGGCCTTCGCCGGAGACTCGACGATCACCAGATCGGTTTTTGCTTTTGCCATCGGGTCTACTCCAACTCCTTATGATTCTGCGCAGTGCCTGCGCGTACATTTAATGAAAAGCGTTTGCCCGGCTCCTGCCGGACGACGCCGCGGATCTGCAGCACGGTCAGCTCCGCGAGCACCTTACTCGCCGGCAGCTGCGTCTTTTCGATGATGAGGTCCACCTGTGTGCCGGGCGCATCGATCGCCGCGACGATCTGCAGCTGCTCGGTCGTGAGCGACTTCAGCTGCGCTTCCAGGTCAATATATGCCTCCGGCTGCGGCTTGTCAATCCTTTTCTCCGCGACTGGGCGGCGCACCTGTGCAAAGCCGCTGCCCGTCTCCGGCGGCGGTTCGGGTGCCGGAGCGTCGGGCTCGGGCGCGATGTTTTCCCGCAGCGTGCCGGGAAACATGCGGCGAAAATCGCTCAGCACATCCCACGCGCACGTGGCCGGACGGGCGCCGTCCTTGAGCAGCGCATTGCTGCCGGCCGAGGCGCGGGAGTCCGCGTTGCCGGGCACGGCAAAGACCTCCCTGCCCTGCGTGACGGCATCGTCGGCAAACAGGAGCGCGCCACTTTTCTCCGGTGCTTCGACCACGACCGTCGCCACCGCGAGACCGGACGTGATGCGGTTGCGCAGCCGGAAGCCAAAGCGCGGCACGGACATATTCGGCGCAAACTCGCTCACAACGGCGCCGCAGCGCGCGACCTCCTGCGTGTATGCACCCGCAAAATCCAGGTTGATCGCCGTACCGGACACGCCCACGCAAATGCCGCCGGCGTGCAGCGCGCCCTCGGCGGCCGACCGGTCGATCCCGGCCGTGAGGCCGGAGAGCACGATACCGCCGTGCCGCACGATCTCGAAGCCGAACTTGCGCGCGGTGCGCACGCCATACGGCGTTGCGCTGCGCGTGCCGACCACGGCGACGGCCGCGCGGTCGTCGAGCTGCGGCAGCGTGCCGCGCACGTAGAGCACAAGCGGCGGGTCGTAGATCTGCAGCAGGCGCTGCGGGTAGGCCGCGTCCTGGATCGTCAGGATGCGGATATGCTCCCGGTCACAGATGGCGAGCGCGCGGTTGGCATCCTTCAGGTCTTTATCCAGCAGCAGACGCAGCTCCTCCGGGCGCAGCGGCACACGGACACGGTAATCCGCCTCCGTGGCAAAATATACATCCCGCGGCGTGCCGAAATGCTCCACGAGCGCGAGCTTCATCTTCGGGCGCACGCCAAAGCGCATGGACAGCCAGACCCAGTATTGCAGCTGCGACATTTGTGCGCCTCCTCACATCCCGGTGCGGGCGATCTCCCACATGACGACCGCCGCGGCCACCGCCGCATTGAGCGACTCCGCCCCCGGCTGCATGGGGATGATGATCTGCCCGTCGCACTGTGCGAGCAGCTGCGCGCTCAGGCCGCGCCCCTCGCTGCCGATCGCCACGGCGGCCGGCGAGAGCGGCACGCGCCGCAGATCCTGCGCCGTGTCCGTCAGCGCCGCACCGTAGAGCTTGAGACAGTTTGCGCGCAGCAGCTGCATCAGCTCGTCCGTCGCGCACGTCAGCACCGGCTGACGGAAGAGCGCGCCCATCGCAGCGCGCACGGTCTTGGGGCTGTAGAGATCGGCGCACGCGCCAGTGAGCACCACGGCATCCATGCCAAGGGCGTTCGCCGTGCGGATGACCGTTCCGACGTTGCCGGGATCCTGCACGCCCTCGAGCACGATGACGTGCCGCAGCGGCTGCGGCAGGCGCATCTCCGGGAGGCGCACGGTAAAGACCGGGCCGGGCGAATGCATGAGCGGCGAGGCATAGGCGACGAGCTCCGCGTCGGCCGTATACTGCGCAGCGCCGTCCGGCAGCGGGAACGCCGCCGCATCGCGCCAGAGCACGGACGTGACCTCCGCGCCGAACTGCAGCGCCTCGCGCAGCAGCTTTTCACCGTCGCAGACGTACTCCCCTGCATCACGGCGCACATCCTTATCCCTGGCCAGCGCGCGCAGGTGCAGGATATATTGATTTTTCCGCGACCGAATCTGCTCCATAAACCTGTTCTCCGCATATTCCATTACAATGTAATTCAAATATGTTCTTCATCTTATAACATCGCTCCACAATTTTCAAGTCCCGAGTTTCAGGAATTTGCAAAGCGCTGCAAATTTTCCGCCGCATACCCCAGCAGCGCGGCCCTGTCGTTCGGCAGCGTCTCATCCATGACCGCGTCCAGACACGCCTGCAGCGCCGCGCCGACCGCCCGGCCGCGCAGGCCGAGCGCGAGCAGATCATCCCCGTTGACCGCGAGGTCTTTGAGCGAGAAGCAGGCATCCGCCGCGAGCAGCTCGTCGAGCACGCGCTCCGCCTGCCGGTACGTCTCCACCCGGCCGGCACAGATGGCCGACTGGCCGCAGGTATCGGCAATGTGCAGCTCAAAAAGCTGCCGCATGGTCTCAACGCCGAGCTTGTTCATCAGCCGCCGGATGGGCTTTGCCTCCGGCGCGATGGGCAGGTCATGATAGCGGATGAGCTGCGTGATGCGCGTGCGCCCGGCCGTGTCAAAGCACAGGCGCGTGAGAATGCCCTCCGTCAGCTCGGTGCTCTTGGCCGCGTGGCCGTAAAAATGGCCGACACCATCCAGCCCGAGGGAAAAGCACGGCGGCTTGCCGACATCGTGCAGCAGCGCCGCCCAGCGCAGCACCGGCTCCGGCGGGATGTGCTCCACGACCGCGGCCGTGTGCTGCCAGACGTCCCGGTCGTGGTGCGGGTTGTGCTGCTCGAAGCCGAACATCGGCCGCAGCTCCGGGATCGGGACGGCCAGCACATCGGCAAATTCCCGCAGCACCGCGCCCACGTTCTGCCCGCAGAGCAGCTTTGTCAGCTCGCTGCGCACGCGCTCCGCCGCGAGATACTGCAGCAGCGCGCGATTGCGATGGATGGCCGCCGCCGTCTCCGGCGCGATCTGAAAGCCGAGCACGGACGCAAAGCGCAGCGCGCGCAGGATGCGCAGCCCATCCTCCTGAAAGCGGCGGTTCGGCTCGCCCACGCAGCGCACAACGCCGCGCGCAATGTCCTCCGCCCCGCCGCAGACGTCGACCAGCCCCGTGCGCGGATTGTAGGCCAGCGCGTTCATCGTGAAATCGCGGCGCAGCAGATCCTCGCGCAGGCTGCGCGTAAAGCGCACGGCGTCCGGCCGCCGGTGGTCGGTATAGTCCCCGTCGACGCGGTAGGTCGTGATCTCAAGCGGCAGGCCGTCGAGCAGGACGGTCACGGTGCCGTGCCTGAGCCCCGTCTCGATGAGCCGCTCGCCGGCAAAGACGCGCTCGACCTGCGCGGGCTCGGCATTGGTCGTGATGTCCCAATCCCCCGCCGCGCAGCCACGCAGCGCGTCGCGCACAGCCCCACCGACGACATAGGCCTCCCAGCCCGCCGCCGTGAGACGATCGAGCGCCGTATGCACTTGTGACGGCAGGGTCAGCATGGGCAGCCTCCTCAGTTGTGGTGATAGATCTTCTTTTCCAGCGCAAAAATGCGGGCACTGAAGCTGCCGGCCGGCACGGTCGGCAGCGTTTCCGCATAGATCTCCATGCGGCTGTCGATGAGGTCAATGTATGACAGCAGCTCCGCCTCCGCGCACATGGGCCGCACGGCCGCTCCGAACTCCGGCTCGCCGTGGTGCGAGAGCAGCAGGTGCTGCAGCAGCATGGACTTTTTCTCGGGAATGTCAAGCTCGCGCGCGGCGTCCGCGACCTCCTGCGCCCCCATGACCAGATGGCCAAGGAGCTGCCCGGCCGTGGAGTACTCCGTCACGATGCCGAGATCGGAAAACGCAAACTCCCGCTCCTTGCCGAAATCGTGCAGCAGCGTGCCGGTCAGCAGCAGGCTGCGGTCAATGACCTCCGGATACAGGCCCGCGAGAAAATCCGCCGTGCGCAGCATGTTGTAAGTATGCATCAAAAGGCCGGACAGGAAACTGTGGTGCACGCTCTTCCCGGCCGGAATGCGCCGGAATGCATCGAGGTGCCGCGCCAGCATCGTCTCGGCCACGCTGCGGTAATCCGCGTCCGTGATCGAGGCGACCAGCCGCTGCACGTCCGCCAGCGCGGCGTCCGCGTCGATGGGCGCCGTCGGCACGAGCAGCGCCGTGTCATAATCGTCCGCCGCTTCGGCCATACGGATGCGGTGGACGCTGATCTGCAGCGCACCGCGGTATTCCGAGACGCTGCCGCGGATCTTTACGACGCGGCCGGTATCGTCCGGGCGCGCGCCGATCGGGCCGCTGTAGTCCCAGAGCTTGATCTCCACGCTGCCCGTGCGGTCGCAGATCGTACCGCTGAGAAACGGTTTGCCGTTGTTAGTCGTCTTGAGCGCCGCCGCGCGCAGAATATAAAAGCCCTCGACATCCATGCCGGGGAGCATATCCGCAATGGGTTTATTGAATTCCATGGCTCCGCCTTTCCGCCCGCAGAGCGGGTCGTTCGTTCTATAGGATAACTATACATTGCCGTGATTTTGCCCGTCTGTCAAGCCTTTTCCCGCAAAAATCCGCCCCGCCGCCGATGGCTCGGCCTGCTGGACGGAGGCATTCAGTGTTCGGCGCGGGCGATCCGCTCGGCCGCCTGCCGGCCAGTCGGCGTGGCGGCAAGGCCGCCGAGGCCGGTCTCGCGCAGGCTGGCCGGGAGCGCATCACCGACCTCGCCCATGGCATCGATGACCTCATCGACCGGGATGCGGCTCGTGATGCCGGCGACGGCCATATTCGCCGCGCTCACGGCATTGACCGCACCGATGACATTGCGCTTGACACACGGTACCTCGACCAGGCCCGCGACCGGGTCACACACCAGACCAAGCAGATTGCCGAGCGCGATGGCGTACGCATCCGCGCACTGCTGCGCCGTGCCACCGAGGATGTGCGTCAGCGCGGCCGCCGCCATGGCGCTGGCCGTGCCGATCTCCGCCTGGCAGCCGCCCTCCGCGCCGGCCACGCTCGCGCGCAGCGCCGTGACCTGGCCGAACCCGGCCGCGATATACAGCGCCTGCAGGATCGTCTCCTCCGCAACATCGCGCACCTCCGCAAGCGGGATCAGCACCGCCGGCAGCACGCCGCAGCTGCCCGCCGTGGGCGCGGCGACGATGCGCTTCATGCACGCATTGCACTCCGCCACCTTGAGCGCCTCTTCCGTCACGCGCTGAAAATACGTCCCGCCGAGGAGGCGGCCGGCCTCCGCCGCCGCGCGGAATCTGGCCGCGTCGCCGCCGATGAGCCCGCTGTTGGAGCGGTCGGATGCGCAGTACTGCCGGCTCGACTGCTGCATCGCCGTCCAGAGCGCCGCGATCTGGCGGTAGGACGCCGCAGCGTCATAGCCGTTTTCCTGACAGTCCGCATCACGGATGACGGCATAGAGCGGCTGCCCGCTCTCCTGTGCAGCCGAAAGCATGGATGCAATGCTCGAAAAGCTCATACCGGTTCCTCCTGATTAAAGATCGTGATCTTCTGAATGCCCTCGATGTGCGACAGCCACTGCTCGATGTCCTTCGGGATCGTCTGGTCACACTCGAGGATCATGACCGCGTAGCCGCCCTGCTCGCTGCGGTAGAGCTGCATGGTGGCGATGTTGACGTGCCGCTGCATGAGCGCCGCCGTCACGGCAGCGACATGGCCGGGCGTGTCCTGATTGTGGACAATGAGCGTGTTGTGCTCACCGGAAAAGTTCGTCTCGATACCGTCGATGGAGCGGATGCGGATGCGCCCGCCGCCGATGCTCTCGGCCACGATGTCCAGCGTGCGGCCCTTGGCGCCCGTGAGCTGCAGGCGCGCGGTGTTCGGGTGCGCGTTGCGCAGCTGCACGTTCCGGAACGAGAACGTCAGCCCCTGCTCCGCCGCGACGGCAAAGCTGCCCGGAATGCGCAGATCGTCCGGCTGCATACCGAGCAGGCCCGCGATCAGCGCGCAGTCCGTGCCGTGGCCATGACCGGTCAGGGCGAAGCTGCCGTGCAGCGAAATGTCCGCGTGCACCGGCCGATCGCCGAGCAGTTTGCGGGCTGTCAGGCCGATGCGCACGGCCCCGGCCGTGTGGCTGCTGGACGGGCCGACCATGACCGGCCCGAGAATATCAAATAAACGCATGGCGCGCCTCCTTGGGTATACGAATCTTTTACAAAATGAAATATGCGGTATTATACGCGCTCGGCGCGCAAAATGCAATGCCGATCCTCCGCCGGTGCGAAAATTCGGCGCAAAAATGCCGGCCGCCAACTGGCAGCCGGCAATATTCGGCGGATCAGTGCTCCTGGATCATCATGCGGATGATCGTGCGGTCGGTCTCGCGCATGCCCTCGCTCGCAAGTGTGCCGATGTTGCGGATCGTGTTCTCCACGCCCTTGACGACAATGCCGTCGCCGCCGTAGAACTGGCTCTCGTGCATCTGCATCTGCATACCCAGCAGCCCCGCCTCGACCGCCGAAGCGATCTTGGCCGCGCAGCTCGCCTTCGCACCGTCGCAGATCATGCCGGAATCAATGGCGATCGCGTTGACGATGGTGTGCGCGATCTCACGGAACTGCCCGCCATACAGATACGTCACGCCCGCAGCCGCACCGCAGCCGGCCGCCGTAGCGCCGCAGTAGGCGGACAGGCTGCCGATGCCGGTTTTCAGATGGATGGTGACGAGGTTCGACACCACGAGCGCGCGGTAGAGCATCTGCTGCGTGACGCCCAGCTCCTTGGCATAGACAATGACCGGCAGTGACGCTGTCAGCCCCTGGTTGCCGCTGCCGGAGTTGATGACCACCGGCAGGTCGCAGCCGTTCATGCGCGCGTCCGACCCGGCCGCGGCATAGGCCTTGGCGCGGTTGTGGATGCTCATGCCGTAAGACTGCAGCAGAATACGGCCGATGTTCGCGCCGTAATCTCCGCGCAGGCCCTCCTCGGCGATGGCCCAGTTATAGTCGATCTGCCGCTGGAGCGTCTCCTGCACGTCGGCAATGTCCACCTCGTTTGCGAAGGCAATGATCTGCTCGACCGTCAGCAGACTGCGGTCGGTGGCATGCTGGCTGCCGGACTCCTGATAGTCCTTGTGAAACTGCACGACGCCGTTTTTCTCGATACGGATCACGTTCGTGTGGTAGCCCGCGATCTCGACGGACGCGCTGTCCGCCCCCGCCGTGACGCGCACCTGAATGTCGAACACGTAGTCCTTGTCCGCGCGCCGGACGGTAAAGGCAGCCTGCTGCAGATAGGCGCCCACCGCATCCACCTGCTCCGGCGTGAGGCTCGCAAGCACCTGCAGCTGCGCGTCGGCATTGCCGGAAACGATACCCGCCGCTGCGGCCGCCGCAATGCCGCGCTGGCCGTTCGTATTCGGCACGATGACGCTCTTGACGTTTTTGATGATGTTTGCGCTCGCGAGCACCTCGACCGTTTCCGGCAGCGCGCCGAGCGTCCTGCGGGCCAGCGCCGCGCAGTACGCCACGGCGATCGGCTCTGTACAGCCCATGGCGGGCTGCAGTTCCTCTTTCAGGATCGCGACGTATTCGCGGTAGAGCTTCTCGTCCATGTTCTCTCCTCCGATTTTGTTTTTTCTCCGTTTTTGACCGTAAAATTCCGCTTTTTGTAATAGTATAACGAAACAGCGGCACATTTTCAACAAAAAAGATACCGGCAAAAGCACCGGTATCTCAAGGCAGGTCAATCTTCACGTTTTTTCCGGCAAGCGTGCACGATCGCCCAGAGCACATAGCCCAGCACGCCGCCGGTCGTGTTTGTAATCACGTCCGTGATATCTGAACTGCGAAACGCATGCAGCAGCGGCTGCACGACCTCAATGCCGACACTGAGCGCCAGCGTCAGCAGCAGGCAGCGCCAGAAGCTGCACCGCTTGCCGCAGCAGCTGCGGCACAGCGGCAGCAGCACACCGAACGGGACAAACAGGGCGATATTCAGCACGATCTGCCGGACATAATCGCCGTGGCGGAGAATGACATCCTCAAACGGCGCCATGTGCATGGGGACATACGGATGGTCAAGGCAGAACGGCAGCGCCGTGAGCACCGGCATGAGCGTAAAGCGTACGATCCCGGCGAGACAGCCATACATGAGCGTGTAGACCGCGAGCGTTCTGCGCCCCAGCGGCCGCCACTTCGGCAGCAGCCAGATACCGTAAACAGCCGCGAGCACGGCCAAATCGATGAGAATCTTTGCGTTTCGGCTCATGTACGGCCTCCTTCCTCTCTGCCGGTCAAAACGCGCGTATTATCCGCGCAGCCACTGCTCCAGTTTCGGTTTTGCGCCCTCGACCGCGCTGCCGCGCAGGGACAGACCGGGCGCGACCCGCGCGCCCTTCGCTGCGCGCCGGATGTCCTGCTCCGTGTTCGACAGGCCGCTGCCCTCGTTCGTGCAGAACGGATGGATGGTTTTCCCCTGCCAGTCATAGTGCTCGAGGAAGGTGTAGACCGCCATCGGCATGGTGCCGCAGTAGTTCGGATAGCCGAGATAGATTTCTTCATAGTCGTCCAGACGCTCCGGCAGCGCCGTCAGTTCCGGACGGGCGTTCGCGCGCAGATCGCGCCGCGCCTCAGCGACGCAGGTGTCATAGTCGTCCGAATACGGCACCTTCTGCTCGATGTGGAACAGTTCCGCACCGGTGAGTTCGGCAAGCAGTCGTGCCGCCTTCTCCGTGTTGCCGACGGCGATGGTGCGGCGCGCCCCGGAAAAATAGTTCTCTCCCGCGCGGGAGTAATAGGCAATGAGTTTTTTCATGATCCGTTCGCCTGAAAAACAGGCGCTCCTTTCTGGGAACAATGCCAAAAGCATACCGCAGTTTTCCGCATCCGTCAACCGGCCGGTGCGGATGGTAGCTGCTACAGCGGCTGCTAAGATGCCGCTAACATTTCCGCCGGCCGATTGATGGACTGCAAAAAATACGATACGCTTTGTGCAGGAAATGACATTTTTACGAGATAGGGATGCACATGAACATTCGCAAAACCGCAGCGCCTGCGCTCATACTGGCGCTGCTGGTCGGTCATGGTTTCGCGTTCGCCGCTGCACCGGACACCGCGCCCGGCAATGCACAGTGCGCAAAATACGGCCACACCAAGGGCACGCGCATCGGCGAACAGCGCACACCCGAGCCGAACGCCTCTGATGCCGCATACTGCTACTGCGACGCGATTTATCCGGAGTATGCGTGCGGGCGCTGCGGCGAGGTCTGGGTCACCAGTGCCGGGATCGTCGAGCGGCAGACGCGCGAAAAGCTCTATTACCACTTTGAAAACGGCATGTGCAAAGGCTGGTACTGCAAAAGCTGCCACACCTACAGCTGGAAATAAGCGCACGAAAAAGCTCCCCCGCCGGGGGAGCTTTTTTGCTGCCTTAGCGCACGCGCAGGCGCTCCACGAGCGCCTCATTGCTCTCGGCCATGCAGGTCTGGTAGTCCGTGTAGAGCACCATGCCCGGCAGCGCGCCGGACGGCTTGCGCACGAAGCGCGCTATGGTGTAATCCACCGGTGTCTTCCCGCCGCCGCGCGCCTGCGAATAGTATACGGCGAGACTCGCCGCCTCGGCGATCGTCTGGTCGTCGGGCGTCGTGTCGTGCGCACGGATGATGACGTGCGAGCCATGCACCTTCTGCACATGCAGCCAGATGTCCGTGCGGCGGGCGGTGCGGTGCGTCAGCTCGTCATTTTGCGTGTTGGAGCGGCCGACGAGGATCTCATACCCGGTGCTCGAAACGAAGGCGAGCGGCGCGCGCTGCGCCGTCTTTTCCTTTTTGGCATTGCGCGGCTGGCGCAGATACCCGGTCGCACGCAGCTCGGCGCGGATGTCGGCAAGGTCGCGCTCGCTCTCGGCGCGCGCGAGCTCATCGAGCACACTGTTGAGGTAGTCGAGGTTCCGGCTCGCCTCCGCGATCAGGCCGGTCAGGTGCTGTTCTGCCGTTTTGGCCTTGCGGTAGGACTTATAGAGCGCGGCGGCGTTCTCCTGCGGGCTCTTGCGCGGGTCCAGCTCGATCGTCACGTCCGGGCAGCCCTCGGCATAGTAGTCCTGCACCGTCACGGTGCGGTCACCTTTCTGGATACGGTAGAGGTTGGCCTTGATGAGGTCGGCCTTCTGCCGCAGGGCCTCACGGTCGGCGCAACGCAGCAGGTCCGACTGCTGGATGGCCAGCTTTTTGGCCGTGCGGTCGCGCAGGGTGCGCACCTGATGCGTCAGCTCCTGCGAGCGGCGGCGCATGGCCTCCGCCTTGTCGCGGCGGAGATAAAATTCGTCCAGCAGCTCGGAAAACGAGCCGCAGCCGCGGCATTCCAACGCGCCCTGATACTGCAGGATCGGCACGGCGGAAAAATCCTTCGGCCGGTCGCCGTCGAGCAGCATGGTGGGCGCGAGATTGTTCGTCTCGACCGAGAACACCAGCGCGTCCAGCTCGTGCTCCAGGCGCGCGCGCTGCGCATCGTCCAGCCGCTCGAGCCGGGGGCTGGCATCGCCGAGCGCGCGGAAGCACACCTCCCGGCACAGCAGAGGCGACACGCCGGAAAACAGACCCAGCAGCCACTTATCAAGCGTCGCCGCAGTGACCGGACCGGAGAGCAGCTGCGCACGCTGCTCCGGCGTCGTGTCAAACAGGACCGGCCTGTCCTGCCGCAGCGGCAGGCGGTAAAACAGGCCCGGCTGCACCTGGCGCGTCTCGCTCATGGAGGAATCCACGCGGCGCATGCAGTCGATGATGTGCCCGTCGGCGCTGACGAGGATGACGTTCGACTGGCGGCCAAGCATTTCAACAATGAGCTGCTTTTTGACCGGCGTGCCGAGCTCATCGCGCCCGTCGAGATCGAGCACGAGCATGCGCTCGAAGTCCGGCTGGGAAATACCCGTGATGCGCGCGCCGACCAGATGCTTGCGCAGAAGCATGCAGAACATCGGCGGCTCGGCCGGATTTTCAAACGTGCCGGCCGTGAAATGCACCCGTGCGCTGCCCACGCCGCCGTGCACAAGCAGCTTCGCGTTGCCGCTCTGCGTGCGCACGGACAGCAGCAGCAGGTCGCGCTCCGGCTGCTGCACCTTGTCGATGCGCGCGCCGGTCAGGCTCTGCGTCAGTTCCTGCGTCAGGCCGTGCAGAAAAACTGCGTCCATTGGCATGTTACAGCACCTCCGTGATCTTGCTGAAGAGCTCGCGCAGCCGCTGCGTGCGGCCGAGCAGATACAGCCAGCCAAAGAGCGTCTCGAGCCCCGTGGCCACGTGATACTGCGCGACGTCCGCGTGCTGCGGCACCGAGTTCACCTTCGCGTTGCGGCCGCGCTTGTAGACCGCGCGCTCCTCGTCCGTGAGCGCGGGCTGAATGGCCTCCGCCGCGCGCGCCTGCGCGGGCGCGTTGACGCGGCGCACCGTCTCGCGGTGCAGGTCGGTCACGGCCGTGAGCCCGGCGGCACACAGGGCCGTGCGCATCATGAGCTCATATACCCCGTCGCCGATGTGCGCGAGGGCGAGCGTGCTGTAAGCGCCGACCTGCGCCGGCGTCATTTCCGGGGCAAAGTCCGCCCCATCCGGAAAGGCAATCGTGCCGACGGGGCGGCGCTCCGGCCGCCCCGTGTGGAGATCATGATTCATCGTCTTCAGGTTCCTCTTCGTTGTCATCGGCAAAGTCCGTCTGCGCCTGCAGCACCTCGCTCGGCGCGGTGCCCTGCACATACTGCATCTCCTGCCACTGCTGCTTCGTGATGAGAATCTTGCGCGGCTTCGAGCCCTCGAATGGGCCGACGATGCCCATCTCCTCCATCTGATCGACCATGCGCGCGGCGCGCGAATAGCCGAGCTTCAGCCGGCGCTGCAGCATGGACACCGACGCCTGCTTCGTCTCGAGAATGACGTCCACGGCCTGCGGCAGCAGCTCGTCATAGTCGCTCTTGGCGGGCTTGTCCGCCTCGGGCGCGGGGCCGGACTTCTTGTCGGCCTCGGCGGCGGATTTTTCGATCTGCGCGATGATATCGTCGCTGTACTGCGCCTCGGAGTTCTGCTTGATGAAGCGCACGACCTCCTCGCGCTCCTCGTCCGACACAAACGAGCCCTGCACACGCAGGGGCTTGCCGGTGCCGATGGGCGCATAGAGCATATCGCCCATGCCGATGAGCTTTTCCGCGCCGGAGGTGTCGAGGATGATGCGGCTCTCGAGCGAGGACGAGACCGCAAAGGCAATGCGGCTCGGGATGTTCGCCTTCATGAGGCCGGTGATGACGTCCGCGGACGGGCGCTGCGTTGCGATGATGAGGTGCATGCCCGCGGCGCGGCCCATCTGCGCCACGCGGCAGATGCTCTCCTCCACCTCTTTGGCGGCGCAGAGCATGAGGTCGGCCAGCTCGTCGATGACGATGACGACCTGCGGCAGCGTCTGCCCGTCGGGCTCGTTTTTCTGGAGGGCATTGTAGCTGGCGAGGTCGCGCACCTGCGCCTCGGAGAAGAGGCGGTAGCGCTTGAGCATCTCCACGACCGCCCACTGCAGCGCGCCGGCCGCCTTCTTCGGGTCGGTCACGACGGGGATGAACAGGTGCGGGATGCCGTTATAGATGCCGAGCTCGACCATTTTCGGGTCGATCATGATCAGGCGCACCTCGTCCGGCGTCGCCTTATAGAGCAGGCTCAGAATGAGCGAGTTCATGCACACGGACTTGCCCGAGCCGGTCGTGCCAGCGATGAGCATATGCGGCAGCTTGGCGATGTTGCCGATGATGCAGTTGCCGCCGATGTCCTTGCCGACGGCAAACGAGAGCTTGGACTTCGCATTGCGGAACGCGGGCGAGTCGATGATATCGCGCAGGCAAACGGCGCTGACGACCTTGTTCGGCACCTCGATGCCGACGGTCGAGATCTTGTCCGGGATCGGCGCGATGCGCACATTCTCCACACCGAGCGCGAGCGCAAGGTCGCCGGAGAGGTTCGTGATCTTGTTGAGCTTCACGCCCGCCTCGAGCTCGAGATCGTAGCGCGTGACCGTGGGGCCGCGCGTCACGTCGCGGATGGTCGCATTGACGCCGAAGCTGCTCAGGGCGGTGTTGAGCCGGTCGCGGTTGAAGCGGATCTCCTCCGTCGCGTCCGTCTGATCCTTCTTCCCCGCGCGCAGGAACGACACCGGCGGGAGCTGATAGGACGAGTGGTCGGCATTCTCGCTCTCGATGGCGGAGGTGATCGCGGCCGTCTCCGCCGCGACGGCGGCGCTGGCCGCCTTTTTGGACGGCTTCGGCGGGTCCTGGATCTCCTGCGTGACCGGGGTGACGCCGCAGATATCGGCCGCCTCCTCCACAGACAGCGGCTGGACATTTTGCGTGGCATCGGCCGGCGCGGCCTTTTTCGCGCCGCGGGCAGGCTTTTTGACCGGGATCGGATCGATCGGATCGTCGTCCGGCTCCGTCATGGTCTCCTCGACCGGAATGTCGATGAATTTTTTCTTGGCGACCGGCTTGTCCGGCACGGCACGGCGCGCACTGCGCCGCGGCTCGGGCAGCGGCTGCGGTTCCGGTTCGTCCTCCTCATCCTCCGCAAGCGGCACGTCTTCGTCCGGGATGTACTGTGCCTCGCGCCGTGTGCGCACCCAGGCCGCGATCTTGCCGACCGTCAGGTCCATGCTGCCCAGCACGCAGAACACGAACGCCGCCATCGTCAGCGGCAGCGCCGCATAGACGCTGATGCCGGCCTTGAGCAGATAGCCAATGCCGCCGGAGATCACGCCGCCGGACGTGAGCGCCTTGCCCCCGTCATAGAGCTGGCCGACGATCGCGCCGAACGTCTGCGCCGTGAACGCCACGCGGCAGACCATCAGGTGCACGATCGTGCCGAACAGCGGCGCGATCAGCAGCGCCGCCGTCACGCGCAGGCCAAAGCGCTCGCGCGGGTTGCGCACAAAGGTCCACGCCAGCAGCAGCATCGCAAACGGGAACGCCCAAAAGCCCCAGCCCATGATGCCGCACAAGAAGCCCGCAAAGCCGTCGATCACGACGCCCTCGGCATGAAACAGGCCCAGGAACGACAGCAGCGACAGCACGATGCACGCCAGCGCATACGGCCATGTCGGTGCCGTCGGCGCGGAGGTCGGAGCCGCCTTGGCAGCCGGCTGCTTTTTCGGCGCAGCAGTCTGCTTTTTCGGCGCGGAGGCCGGCTTTTTTGCTGCCGGGGCGGATTTTTTCGCCGTGCCGGTTTTCTTTTTGGATGATGAAGTTGCCATGTTATATAACGTCCTCTCAGAAAATCAGAGACAGAATCATCGTCAGTGCGCCCGCGCCCCAACAGTAGTAGGAAAACGCGCCGAAACGGCCCTTCGACGTCAGACGCTTGACAAGGCCAATGGCCGCGACGCCCGAGACCATCGCCACGAGCATGCCGGCCAGATACGCCGGCAGGAGCGACACGTCAATGCCCGTCTTGGCCGCCTTGGCCAGCGACAGAATGTTCGCGCCCAGCACCGCGGGCAGCGACATCAGAAACGAGAAGCGCACCGCAAAGCTGCGGTCCAGTCCCGTGGCCATGCCGGCCGCGATCGTCGTGCCCGACCGGGACAGGCCCGGGATCGTCGCCACGGCCTGACACACGCCGATGACCAGCGCGTCGCGCACGCGCATGGTTTTCTCCGTGCGCGTGCCCTTGGGCATTTTATCGGCCACGAACAGCAGGAAGCCCGTGAGGATGAGCATGAGGCCGATGAAGAAGGTGTGGTAGTACAGCTGCTCGACCAGATCGTTGACCGGCAGGATCAAAAACAGCGGCAGCGTCGCCAGGATGATCATGAGCACCATGCGCGCGGCGGGAAGCTGCTGCCGGCGCTGCTCGGCCGGCAGCCGTGCGCTGCGGAAAAACGCGATCGTCTCGCGCACCATGGCCGCGATGTCCCGCCAGTAGACGATGCAGATGGAAATGAGCGTGCCCAAATGCAGCAGAACATCGAAAAACAAATGGCCGTTTTCCGCCGTCGACATATGAAACAGGTTTTGCAGGATCGACAGATGGCCGGAGCTGGAGATCGGCAGAAACTCTGCGATGCCCTGCACCAGACCGAGCAGGATCGCGTTCCAGATGGTCACGGATGCACCTCCCAATACGCAGATAGGAATGTTGATTATACCACGGTTTTCTTTGCGTCACAAGGGAAAACGGTCACTGTCCCCGTTTTCCCCTGCCGCATCCGGTCACGCCTGCGTGTCGCAGTAGGCAGCCAGCACGCCGCGGTACGTCATCCAGCAGTCGAACTTTGCCACGAGCTCAAACGGTGCGTGCATGCTCAGCACCGGCACGCCGGCGTCAATGGTGTCAATATTCCGGTCGGCCATGAACTTGGCGATCGTGCCGCCGCCGCCCTGATCGACCTTGCCCATCTCGGACAGCTGCCAGACGACGCCGTTGTCGGCAAACAGACGGCGCAGATAGGCCACGAGCTCGGCCGAGGCGTCGCTCGTGCCGGACTTGCCGCGCGCACCCGTGAACTTGCAGATGCCCATGCCGTAATTGAGCTTGGCCTCCGTGCGCTTGGCGCTCACCTCGGGGAAGCTGGGGTCAAAGGCCGCGCAGACATCCGCCGAGAGGCAAAAGCTCCTGGCAAAGCAGTGGCGCAGCGCGACGTCCTGCTGCTCGCAGAGGTCGGCCATGAAGGCCTCGAACGCCTGCGACTGCATGCCGGACACGCCGTCGGAGCCGATCTCCTCCTTGTCGGCGAGGATGCACACGGCCGTGCGCTCCGGCGCGCCGTCGAGGTCAAGGATGGCGCGCAGCTCGGCATAGGCGCACACGCGGTCGTCCTGACCGTAGGCGCCGATCATGCTGCGGTCAAAGCCGATGTCGCGCGACGGGAACGCCGGCACGGCGGCAAGCTCCGCCGACAGGAAGTCCTCTTCCGTGATGCCGTATTCATCATAGAGCAGCGACAGCACGGCGAGCTTCACGCGGTCGCGCCCCTCGCCGGCATACGGCATGCTGCCGATGACGATGTTGAGCGCCTCGCCCGTGATGCCCTCTTCCATGGTCTTGCGCATCTGATCCTTGCCGAGATGCGGCAGCAGATCGGTGATGACAAACTGCGGCTCATCCGGCTCGCGGCCGATGGCAATATCGACCGTGCTGCCGTCTTTGAGCGCGACCGTGCCGTGCAGCTCCAGCGGGATCGTGACCCACTGGTACTTCTTGATGCCGCCGTAATAGTGCGTCTTGAAATACGCCAGTTCCGAGTCCTCATACATCGGCGTCTGCTTGAGATCGAGACGCGGGGAGTCGATGTGCGCGCCCGCGATCACGCAGCCGTGGTCAAGCGGCTGCTGCCCGAGCACGGCCAGCATGAGCGCCTTGCCGCGGTTGTTGACATACACCTTCGAGCCCGGCTGCAGCTCCATGCCGAACGTATACGGCACAAAGCCCTCGGCCTCCGCCATGCGGATGGCCTCCTTGACGGCCTCGCGCTCGGTGCGCGCGGCGTCGAGAAACTGCTTATATCCCTCGGCGTAGGCGAAGATCTCCCCGGCCTGCTCGGCGTCGATCCGATCGTAGCCGTTTTTCGGCTGATAAAACAGCTTTTCCTTCCATTGCTTGAGTTCCTTATCTTCGCTCATGAGAGCACCTCCTGTATCAGTTGATGGCAGCGGCGCTGAAAATCGGCGAGCGTGCCGCCGTTATCCAGCACGTAGCTGCAATGTTGGGCAAACCATTCGTTGGGCTTCTGCGCGTCGATGCGCGCCTCGGCATAATCGCGCGTCACGCCCTCGCGCGCGATGAGCCGCTCGATGCGCACCTCGCGCGGCGCCGTCACGCCGATGGTGACAGTGCACAGCTCCGCCAGCCCGCTCTCGATGAGCGCAATGGCGTCGATCGCCGCGACCGTGCCGCCCTGCCGCGCCCACGCGCGCAGGCGAGCGCGCACCTCGGCACGGACATACCGGTGCGTGATGGCGTTGAGGTCGTCGAGCGCCGCCGCATCCGCGAACACGACCGCGCCGAGCCGCTTTCGCTGCAGCGTCCCATTTTCTATTGTACCCGGAAAACGGGCATTGATCTCCGCGAGCATGGCGGTATTGGACGCCAGCAGCTCGTGATACACCGCGTCGCAGTCGATGACGAGCGCGCCCTGACGCTCCAGCTCCATGAGCGCGGTCGTTTTCCCGCAGCCCGTGCCGCCCGTGATGCCGACAATGTGCATTTTCCGCACGAGCGCGTCCCAGACGGCATCATCCGGTACGGCAGCGGAGCGCAGAATGCGGTACGGCGTGTGCGAGAGATCGACGAGCGTGGACTCCCGGCCAATGCCGCAGGGCCCGCCGTCGATGACGGCCGCGATCTGCCCATTGAAATACGCCAGCACATCGTCTGCCGTTTTCGGGCTCGGCGCGCCGGAGGGATTGGCCGACGGCGCGGCCAGCGGCAGCTGCGCGGCCTCGATGAGCGCCAGCGTGGCCGGGTGATCCGGGCAGCGCAGGCCGACGGTCTGCCCACCCGCGCGCACGATCTCGGGCACGCAGTCCTGTGCCCGCAGCACGATCGTGAGCGGGCCGGGCCAGAACACCTCGGCCAGCGTGTATGCCGCCGGCGGCACATCGGCGCAGTAGCGCGCCATGGCGGATGCGTCGTGCACCATCAGCGACAGCGGCTTGACGGCCGGCCGGCCCTTGATCTCATAGATCTGCGCGACGGCGGCGGGATCCAGTCCGTTGCCGGCAAGGCCGTAGACCGTCTCCGTCGGGACGGCGACGAGCTGCCCGGTGCGGATGGCATCCGCTGCCTGCGCGATCTCGGTTGTGATTCGTTTCGTGTTCATGCTTCCTCCGCGGATGCGCGCAGCTTCTCGGCCTGATCGGCCAGTGTGAGCGCATCAATGATCTCATCCAGATCGCCGTCGAGCACCTGATCGAGCTTATAGAGCGTCAGCCCGATGCGGTGATCCGTCACCCGCCCCTGCGGGAAGTTGTAGGTGCGGATGCGCTCGTTGCGCATCCCTGTGCCGACCTGGCTGCGCCGCTCGGCCGAGCGCGCGGCATTCTGCCGGGCACTTTCCGCGGCATACAGGCGTGAGGCCAGGATCTTCATCGCGCGATCCTTGTTTTTATACTGGCTGCGCTCATCCTGACACTCGACGACCGTGCCGGTCGACAGGTGCGTGATGCGGATGGCGCTCTCGGTCTTGTTGACGTGCTGGCCGCCGGCGCCGGAGCTGCGGTAAGTGTCGATCTGCAGATCCTTCGGGTCGATGTGCACCTCCACGGCGTCCATCTCCGGCAGCACGGCCACGGTGGCGGTGCTGGTGTGGATGCGGCCGCCGGTCTCCGTCTCCGGCACGCGCTGGACGCGGTGCACCCCACTTTCAAACTTCAGGCGGGAGTACGCCCCATGTCCGCTGATGAGCAGACTCGCCTCGCGCACGCCGCCGAGCTCCGTCTCGTTAAGGTTGGCGATCTCGGTCTTCCACCCGTGCGCGTCGGCGTACATATTGTACATTCGATAAAGACTATGCGCAAAGAGCGCCGATTCTTCCCCGCCGACGCCGGTGCGGATCTCCAGAATGACGTTGCGGTCATCGTTCGGGTCGCGCGGCAGCAGCAGCACACGCAGCTGCTGCTCGAGCTCCGCGCAGCGGGCACGGCCGAGATCGATCTCCTCGCGCGCGATCTCGTGCAGCTCGGGGTCGCTCAGCAGCGCCTCCGTCTGCGCGATCTGCGCCTGACAGGCGGTATACGCCCGGTAGGTCTCCACGACCGGCTGCAGCTCGCGCTGCTCGCGGCAGAGCTTTGTGAACACCGCGGGGTCGGAATAATACGCGGGGTCGGCCAGCTTGCTCTCCAGCTCGCTGTACCGGTTTTCAATTTGTCGCAGCTTTTCGAGCACGGCGCCGCCCCCCCTTGTTGCGATATTCGCTCAATGTATCAGTTTACCACAGCGGCGCAAAAATGTAAACAGGCGGTGCGTCTGCGCGCACCGCCTGTCAGAAGATCTTCGGTTGTTTACCCGCGCGGGATGATCGCCTGCGCTACATTCTCGAGCGTGCCCAGGTCGAGCACGTTCACCTGATCGGAACCGACGACATAGAAGTAGTCGCCGATATACAGGCCGCGGTTGTTCTCGTCCCACTGCGAGACGGGGATCTCCTTACGCAGCGTGAAGCCGTCGTCCGCCGAATAGCCGTAGACGAGGTAGCTGTTCTCGGCCGGGAAAGCGATCAGGTCCTTGTCGCTGTCCACCAGGATCGCTTTGTGATTATTCAGCGCCTCGCTATAGTCGGCATCAAGGGTCTGCGTGTGCAGATCGTGCAGCTTGGCAGGATCGGACGTGTCGATCATGACGAGCTTCATGCCGTCCACGGTCGCGCCGCCATCCACGGCCGTCGTCTCCATGCCGAGGCCGAAGAGCATCCCGTCTGACCAGACGTGCAGATAGTCGGAATAGCCGCTGAGCTTGAGCTCACCGACGACCTTCGGATCGGTCGGGGCGGTCAGATCGACGGCAAAGACCGGATCCGTCTGGCGGTAGGTGCACAGATAGCCGTAATCCCCGTCGAAGCGCGCGGAGAACACCGTCTCCCCTTCGGCGATCCCGGCCACGCTGCCGACGGTGTTCAGGTCACGGTCGAGCACGTACACATCATTGCTCGTCTGCGTGGCGTCGTCATTGGTTTTCGTGTTTTCAAAGTCATGCTTTTCATCGCGGTAGACGCTGTAGGAATACGTCTGCTCGGTCGTGGCCATGCGCAGATAGCCGTCGCGCTCGTCGAGCGAGAACTGGTTGTTGAGCGCGCCGGGCACAGTGCCATTGGCGGCAAAGGTGAGCTTGCCGTCGGCGATCGCAAAGCGGTTGACCGCCGTGTTGACGCTGGAGGTATAGTCCGTGACCGTGTAGCTGCCGTCCTTATGGGTCTTGCCCGCGCCGTCGTCGTAGACGCTTGCGCACAGGTAGAGATTCTCCGCCGTCATGTACACCGTTTCCCCGCCGCCAAGCACGGACTGGCTGGAGAGCCGGGTACCGGACGCAATGTCATACGACGCCGCGACCGCGTAGGTCATGGAGTTGTTGTACGGCATGAGGCCGATGCTGTCGCACGGCACGACCGACGCCGTGTCCCCGTCATACAGCCGGGGAGCAAACGTAGTCTCGTCGCCCTTTTCCGGCGCGCCGGGATAATACGACGTGCACAGGTAGAGCACGCCGCCGACCATGCGCGAGGCGATCTCGTAGCCGTCCTGCCCGAACGACTGGACCAGCGTCGGGTCTGCCGGGTCGGAGACGTCATAAATATCGACTGTGACATAATTATTGCCGCTGCCGGAAGGCTCATCCGAGGACGTGCCGCTGCCCGTCCAGTCGGTATACGACGAGAGGACGACCGCGCGGCCGTCGGCCAGATACAGCTCCAGCGGCAGCTTTTCCTGCGTGTGGGTCTGACCGTCCTCGGTCGTCGTCTGCTCCCAGTCCTGACCGACAAAGACATTGGACACGTCCGTGACGTCCGCGCCGTCCGCCTGCATGACGATCAGTTCGCTGCCGCGCAGGATGTAGATATACGTGCCGTCGGTCTTGACGATATCGCCCTCGTCGACGCCCGCGACCTGCACGTTCGTGCCGGAGTAGAATGTGCCCTCGCCTTCACCGCCGCCTTTGCCGCCGGACTCCGGGTCGTCGGAAGCGCCGTCGGTCATATTGAGGGACTTGTCGCGGTCCGCGATCGCTTTCTGCGCATCGGTCAGCGCGGAGTAGACCTCGCTGTAGCTCTTGGCAAAGGTCAGGCCGCCGGCCGCCACCGTCTTGCCAGTCTGCCCATCCTTTCCGCAGGCGGTCAGCAGTGCGAGCGACAGGCACAGCACCAGAAATCCTGAAAAAAACTTTTTCATAGCACACCTCTATGGTTCGATGGTTTTCAACTGCATTGTACAGGATTAGACGCGCGCGGTCAAGAAATGTTCCGAAAAAACGGAAGGGCGCCTGCGAGCGTCCTTCCGTTCGGGTCATCTATGCCGTTATGCGCCGAGGTACGCCGCGCGCACCGCGTCGTTCGTCAGCAGTTCCTCACCGCTGCCGGTGAGCGTGATGCGGCCGGTCTCGAGCACATAACCGATATCGGCGATCTTGAGGGCCATGTTTGCGTTCTGCTCGATGAGCAGGATCGTCACGCCCTGCTTGTTGATCTCCTGAATGATGGAGAAGATATCGCGCACGACCAGCGGCGCGAGACCGAGCGACGGCTCGTCCATCATGAGCAGCTTCGGGCGGCTCATGAGCGCGCGGCCGACCGCAAGCATCTGCTGCTCGCCGCCGGAGAGCGTGCCGCCGGCCTGCCAGCTGCGCTCTTTCAGGCGCGGGAACAGGCTGTAGACCCACTCGAGGTCCTCTGACAGATCGTCCTTGCGCAGGTAAGCGCCGATCTTCAGGTTTTCCAGCACGGTCATGTCCGGGAAAATGCGGCGTCCCTCCGGCACGAGCGTCACGCCCTGCGTGACGATCTGGGTCGGGTCCTTGCCGGTGATGTCTTCCCCCTGGAAGGTGATCTTGCCGCCGCTCGGCTTGACAAGGCCAGAGATCGTGCGCAGCGTGGAGCTCTTGCCCGCGCCGTTGGAGCCGATCAGCGTAACGATCTGCCCCTGCTGCACATCGAACGAAATGCCCTTGACAGCCTCAATGCCGCCATAGCGCACCTGCAGATCTTCAATTTTCAGAATCGTTTCACTCATCTTCCACAACCCCCAGATAGGCGTCAATGACGTGCTGATTGTTCTGGACTTCCTGCGGGATGCCCTCGGCGATCTTGCTGCCGAAGTCAATGACATAAATGTAATCGGAGATCCGCATGACCAGATCCATATGGTGCTCGATCAGGAAGATCGTCAGGCCGTATTTCTCGCGCAGCTCGTGGATGAACGCCGCGAGCTCGAGCGTCTCCTGCGGGTTCATGCCGGCCGCCGGCTCGTCGAGCAGCAGCAGCTTCGGATCCGTCGCCAGCGCGCGGGCGATCTCCAGCCGGCGCTGGATGCCGTAGGGCAGGCTCGTCGCAATGTCGTCCTTGTATTTCTCCAGCCCCTGCTCGACGAGCAGAGCCATGGTCTCGTCGCGCATGCGCTTTTCTTCCCTGGCGTTGCCGCGGAAGGTCGCGGAAAACACGTTCTGCTTGGCGCGCATATGCTTTGCCACGAGCACGTTTTCAAACACCGTCATGCTCTTCCACAGGCGGATGTTCTGGAACGTGCGGGCAATACCGAGCTTCGTGATCTTATCCGGCGTCGGCGAGACGATCTTGCCCGTCCCGGCCAGCGGGTCGCGCGCGAGCATCTGCTCTTTCGTCTCATCCGCCGGATGATACTCCGCCGTGTAGAGCAGTGGATTTTCGCCCTTGTAGAGCTTTTTCATCTTGCCGGTCGGATGGTTGCGGACCATCGGCTCGTCGAGGAATTTGACGAGGCCGTTCGTCGGCTCATACACGCCGGTGATGCAGTTGAAGGCCGTGGTCTTGCCGGCGCCGTTCGGGCCGATGAGCGCCACGATCTGCCCCTCGGGGATGTGCAGCGACAGGTTGTTGACCGCCACGACGCCGCCGAACTGCATCGTGATATTTTCCACGCTGAGGATGTCTTTACTCATGTGCTTTGCCCTCCTCAACTACGTTCTTCTTTGCCTTTTTCGGGCGCTTACGGAACAGATCCGGCAGCTCGCGCTCGCCCATGATGCCCTTGCGGAAGAAGAGCACGACGATCATGATGATGATCGAGAACACGACCATACGGAAACCGTTGCGCAGCAGCGGCACCTTGAACGAGCCGATGTACGCCTCGTTGTCGAGGAAGCGCAGCCACCACTCGGAGCACGCGATGTACAGGAAGGAGGCGATGCAGCTGCCGGAGACGGAGCCGATGCCGCCGATGACGACGATGAGCAGGATCTCATAGGTCATGGCCGAGGTGAACACCTTGGCCTGCACGGTCGTGGCAAACATGGCAAAGAGCGCGCCCGACACGCCCGCGAAAAACGAGCTGATGACAAACGACAGGCTCTTGTGCTTGGCGAGGTTCACGCCCATGGCCTCCGCCGCGATCTCGTCGTCACGGATGGCCTTGAAGGCGCGGCCGTAGGACGAATTGATGAGCAGGACAATAAGGAAGATGCAGATACCGGCAAGCAAAATCGGCACGACCGCACTCAGGCGGAAGAGTACCTTGCCGGAAGCATTCGTGATGTTGAAATCCGCAAACGTCGGATAGCCCTTGAGGATGTTGGCGCCGTTGGTAACCTTGCCGAGCGTCTGCCACTGGAAGATGGCACGCAGGATCTCAGCAAAGCCGAGCGTGGCGATGGCCAGATAGTCGCTCTTGAGGCGCAGGACCGGCAGACCGATCAGGTACGCGAAGAACGCGGCGATCAGGCCCGCGAAAATGATGGCCACGAGCACGCCGAGCACCAGACTCACGCCGCCGCCGAAGCCGGTGGCGCCGAACAGATGCTGGAACATCTCCTGGAAGGAGAAGTGGATGCTCGAACCCTCGAAGAGGTAATACACGCCATCACGCGCGGCGTCCGGGATCATGAAGATCGCATAGGCATACGCGCCGAGGAGCATGAAGCCCGCCTGACCGAGCGAGAACAGGCCGGTAAAGCCGTTGAGCAGGTTCATGGACACGGCGACGAGCGAGTACACCGCGCCCTTTTTAATGACCGTAAAGAGCAGGGAGCCGGGAGACATGACGTTTTCCAGTACCATCGTCACGAGCGTGAGCGCGAGCACGATGGCAAAGGTGATCAGGTTGCCGCGGCGTGCCTCTTTGTCTTTCGCTTTCAGCACAGTGATCCCCCCTCTCAGACTTTGTCCGTGGCCTTTTCACCGAACAGGCCGGTGGGCTTGACCACGAGGACGACGATCAGCAGCGCGAACGTGAACGCATCGGAGAACACCGTCATGCTGGTGCCCTTGATGAGCGTTTCGCAGATGCCGATGATGAACGCGCCGATCACAGCGCCGGGGATCGAACCGATTCCGCCGAACACCGCCGCAACAAACGCCTTCAGGCCGGGCATGGCGCCGGAGGTCGGGATAACGGTCGGATAGTTCGTGAAGTACAGCAACGAGCCGACGGCCGCCAGGAACGAGCCGATGATAAACGTCACGGAGATGACCTTGTTGATCTTGATGCCCATGAGCTGGCTGGTCTCGAAGTCCTTCGCAACCGCGCGCATGGCCATGCCGATCTTCGTGTGGTTGATGAGCCACTGCAGCAGCAGCACGAGCACGATCACGAGCACGGGCGTAATGACCGTGACCCAGTGCGTGGACGCGCCGAGGATCGTGACCGTGCCGGACACGAACGGCAGCGACGGATACGTCTGTGGCTGGCCGCCGGTGGCATACAGCGCCACGTTCTGCAGCAGGTAACTCACGCCGATGGCCGAGATCATGACGGACATGCGCGGCGCGCTGCGCAGGGGCTTATAGGCCGCGCGCTCGATGACGAAGCCGAGCAGGACCGTCAGCACGAGCATGAGCGGAATGGATACGTACACCGGCAGGGACGCACACATGAAGACCATCATGAGGCCTGCACACATGAACACGTCGCCGTGGGCGAAGTTAATGAGACGCAGGATGCCGTAGACCATCGTATAACCGATGGCGATCAGGGCATACTGGCCGCCCAGCGAAACGCCGGATAAAATTTGTGCGACTAGAAATTCCATCTGTTTCCCTCTCTATCGTTTACGAATGCGGACATTCAGCCGCCGCGAAAACCGCGGAGCTTCCGCAGCTTTCGCAGCGGCTCAAAATCCCAAAGGGGGGAGCCGAAGCTCCCCCCGGATTTTTGGATCTCAGACCGAGGCAGAAGCTCAGGAAGCCTTCTGCTGCGTCACGAACTTCCAGACGTTGGCGGCCGTGTCGATGGTCTTGATATAAGCGGTGTCGCGGATCGCGTCGCCGGTCTCGTCAAAGGCGATGTGGCCGGACACGCCGTCATAGGTCACGCCGGGCAGCGCTTCCATGACCTTGGCCGGATCGGTGGAACCGGCAGCCTTCAGCGCCTCGAGCGCAACATAATAAACGTCATAGCCCATGGCCGTCACTGCGGAGATGGTATCGTCGCCGCCGTTGGTGGTCTTGGCGTCGGCATTGCTGTTGATATAGGCCTTGATGCCGTCGTCGAAGGTCTTGTTGCCGCCTTCTGCGTAGAAGGTGGAGACGAATGCCTGAACGTTGGTGCCCTTGGCCGCCTGCAGGATCATGTTGTCATCCCACGTATCGGAGCCCAGGAACGGGATGCCGATGTTCAGGGAAGCCGACTGGGAAATGAGCTGCGTGGCGTAAGCGATCGATACGGGCGCGAAGATAACGTCGCAGCCCTGATCCTTCGCCTTGTTCAGGTAAGAGCTGAAATCGGAGTTGTCCTTCGGGAAGGAGTCGGTGATGACGGTACCGCCGGTCTTTTCAAACGCCTGCTTGAAGAAGGTGACCAGGCCCTGGTCATACTCGTTGCCGTTCTCGCCGAGGCAGTAGGCCTTCTTGGCCTTGAGCTCGGAAGCGGCATAATTGGCGTGGACGCTGCCCTGGAACGGGTCGAGGAAGCAGATACGGAAGTAGTGGCTGTTGCCGGCCGTGACGTTCGGGTTCGTGCACGTCACGCCGATGGCCGGGATGCCGGCCTGCTTGAACGTGTCGGACGCGGCGATGGACACGCCGGAGCCATAAGAGCCGAGCACGATGGAGACCTTCTCATTGACGAGCTTGGAAGCCGCCGAGACAGCCTTCGCAGAATCGGAGCCGTTGTCGGAGTAGACGAGCTCGACCTTGTAGGTCTCGCCGCCGATCTCGACGGTCGGGGTCTCCTGGTTGGCATACTGCATGCCGAGCATTTCCTTCTTGCCGCCGGCGCCGGAGTCGCCGCTGGCAGGCTCGAACACGCCGATCTTAACGACCTTCTCGCCGTTATCGGCCGTGCCCTTGTCGCCGCCGCCGCAGGCGCACAGCGCGAACACCATGACCAGAGCGAGCAACAGAGCAATCGCTTTTTTCATTGTATTTCCTCCAATCATTTCTTCTCCGGACGCTGTCCGCGGCGCGCGGACAAATGTCCTTCAAATGAATATGACGGCATTATACTATCTTTTTGCGAGAAATGCAATATCAATTTCACAAAATATTCATATTAAAATTTCGAATACTTTGCGCACTCTGCCGGTCACAGCACAAACGGGCTCGCGCGCCAGTCGCCGCCGCAGCGGCGCTCCTCTCTGGCGGGGCAGCCGAGCACATAGAGATCGTGCGCATCCGCCGTCAGGGCAAATATTTCTCCGGCTGCGCCCGGCAGGTTCCGTCCGGCGGCCGGCTTCGTGATGACCGGCACCGACGCGCACGTATCGATCGCGCGCAGCAGTTCCCTGCCCTGCGCGCCGATGGCCAGCACCCGTGCATACGGCGGCGTGCCGGCGTCCATGCCGGCGGTGACGCCGAGGGCTGCGCACATCGTCATGCGCCGGATGCGCGAGAGCGCGTAGCGCTTGGATTTTGCCGCCGCGAGCACGCCGTCGAGCGTCGGCTCCTCGTGTGCGGCACGGTACAGGCTGTTGCCCAGCCCCTCGGACGCGCCGGGCAGCGCGTTGTAAGCCGCCTGCGGCAGCATCCGCAGGCGCGAGAGGATTGCGCTCTCCAGCGCCTCCGGCAGCACCGGCCCGCGGCCGAGCGTCTTTTCCCGGGCACTGATCTCCGCCGCCGCCTTCGGCAGGAAGGCGGACACGTTCTCCCCTGCGCCGATGCGCGTGCGCAGCTCGCTCGCCGCGCGCACATTGCCCTCCGCCGGACGGTCATGCTGCGCGCCGGTGCGCAGGATCGTCAGCGGATGCAGATCGAGCCGCTGGTCAAAGATCGCCTTGAGATACTCCACGGCGAGGATGTTGTTCGGCGCCTGCAGCAGCTCTGCCAGCGCGCCCACGCGCCGTGCGACCGCCTGCTGCCGCGCCGCCGCAAACGGGATGCCGGCCTGCAGCTCGGCGCGCAGGTCTTCGCCCAGCAGCGGATCGAGCAGCGCCTCGGCCACCCGCTGCAGCGGCTCCAGCTCGCCGCACTCGCTGCCGAAGCTCAAATGCGTCACCACGCCGAGACTGCCCAGCAGCCCCACGGCGCCGCGGGCAAAGCCCTCCGCCGACGACAGCGCCCACGGCAGCGGCAGCTCCAGCACCAGATCCGCCCCGCAGCGGGCAGCGGCCTCCGCGCGCGCAAACTTTGCATACACCGCCGGGCTGCCGCGCTGCACAAAGTCGCCCGACATGACGCACACGACCGGGCAGTCCGCGCCCAGACGCGCGCGCGTCTGCTCGATGAGCCGTGCATGGCCGTTGTGAAACGGGTTATACTCCGCAACGATGCCGATGACATTTCCCATTTTTGCACCTTCTTTCGAAAAATACTTGCGTTTTCCACTGAAATGATTACAATAAGAGTGTTATGGCATCATAATACTGTGGTTTTGCGAAAATTACAATATTTTATATGAGAAAGGAATCTGACTATGAAAATTCTTGTCATCAATGCCGGCAGCTCTTCCCTGAAGTATCAGCTGATCGACATGGAGACCGAGCACGTCCTGGCCAAGGGCCTGTGCGAGCGCATCGGCCTCGACGGCCATCTGAAGCACACCCCGCTCGTCGGCGGCAAGCCTGTCTTTGACGAGGACCTGCCGATGCCCACGCACTCCGAAGCCATCGCCGCGGTCATCGACAAGCTGACCAGCGCCGAGTACGGTGTGGTCGCCTCCATGAAGGAGATCGACGCCGTCGGCCACCGCGTCGTCCACGGCGGCGAGAAGTTCGCCTGCTCCGTCAAGATCGACGACGCCGTCATGGCTGCCCTCGAGGAGTGCACGCCATTCGCCCCGCTGCACAACCCCGCCAACATCACCGGCATCAACGCCTGCCGCGCCGTCATGGGCGACGACGTGCCGATGGTCGCCGTGTTCGACACCGCGTTCCACCAGACCATGCCCGGCAAGGCCTATATGTACGCCATTCCTTATGAATACTACCAGAACGACGGCATCCGCCGCTACGGCTTCCACGGCACGAGCCACCGCTACGTGTCCGCCCGCTGCGCTGAGCTCATGGGCAAGCCCATCGAAGAGCTCAAGCTCATCTCCTGCCACATGGGCAACGGCAGCTCCATCTGCGCGATCGACGGCGGCAAGTGCGTTGACACGTCCATGGGCTTCACCCCGCTGGTCGGCCTGCCAATGGGCACCCGCTGCGGCGATCTCGACGCCGGCGTCATCCAGTTCATCATGAACAAGTACGGCATCAGCATCGACGAGATGCTCAACATCCTCAACAAGAAGTCCGGCGTGCTCGGCGTCTCCGGCGTCAGCTCCGACTTCCGCGATCTCGATGCCGCCGCTGCCGAGGGCAACGACCGCGCGCAGCTCGCGCTCGACATGTTCCACTACTGGGTCGCCAAGGTCGTCGGCTCCTATGTCGCGGCCATGAACGGCGCCGACGCCATCATCTTCACCGCCGGCGTCGGCGAGAACAGCAAGTCCTCCCGCGCCGCCATCGCCGAGTATTTCGGCTACCTGGGCGTGACGATCGACCCGGAGGCCAACAGCAAGCGCGGCGAAGACATCATGATCTCCACCCCCGACTCCAAGGTCAAGGTGTTCGTCATCCCGACGAACGAGGAGCTCGTCATCGCCCGCGACACGAAGGCCATCTGCGGCTGAGTTTCCCGGGACGCAAAACCACGGCGCTGATCTCAGCGCCGTGGTTTTTCTATCCATAGCAGGCCGCGCACATCGGGGGCCGGCGTCCAGGCGCGCAGCTCCAGCACCAGCTCTTCCAGTGCGGAAAGCCCGGCGGCCGCCGCAAGCCACGCGGCCGTTCCCTGCCCTAGCAGCGCCGCAAGCACCAGATAGCCAACCAGCACGACGCCTGCTGCTCTATTTAATGTTGTATACAGGGACACAAACGTGCGGAATTTATAAAACCCGGCGGCATAGGTCACACTACGGATGAGCAGCACTGCGCCCGCCGCGTACAGCAGCCAGCACGCCAACTGCCGCGCGCGCAGCAGCGCCGCCGTGAGTGCGAGCAGGAACGCAATGTCCGCCGCGCTGTCGAGTCTTGCCCCGCCGTCGCTCTGCACCCCAAAGCGCCGCGCGAGCAGACCGTCCAGCACGTCACTGACCGCGCCGAGACCATACGCCGCTCAGAACCACGCCGAACCCGGCGCCGCAAGCACCAGAATGAGCGCAAATACAAAGCGCGTGCAGGTAATGGCATTGACCAGGCGCTTCATCGCACCGCCCTCTCTCGCTGCCACTTTACCATATCCGCCACAAAATTGCGATCCCCGCGAAAAACTTCGCCATGTCCCGGGAAAAACCGTTGACAAAACCTGTCCGGAATGATAAACTGTCAAGGCCGCATTGAGTGGGTACCAAGCGGAGGTGCGCCTCCCGCCCACAAGAGCGAGACTCTACAGAGAGGCAGGTGCAACGAGTTTGAAGCACGCTATCATCGTTACCGGCGGTAAGCAGTACCGCGTGGCTGAGGGCGACGTCATCTTCGTCGAGAAGCTGGATGTCGAGGCCGGCGAGACTGTGAAGTTTGACCGCGTTCTGGCTGTCATCGACGAGGACAAGGCTGTTTTCGGCACCCCCGTGGTGGAAAACGCCGTCGTTTCCGGCAATGTCGTCAAAAACGGCAAGAGCAAGAAGATCCGCGTCTACAAGATGAAGCCGAAAAAAGGCTATCGCAGAACACAGGGCCACAGACAGCCCTACACCAAGGTCGAGATCACGAAGATCGAGGCCTGATTTCCGCAACTGATTTTGACACATGGAGGTGTAATTCGAAATGGCACATAAAAAAGGCATGGGTTCCACCAAGAACGGCCGCGACAGTGAGTCGAAGCGCCTTGGCCCCAAGAGAGCCGACGGTCAGTTTGTTCTGGCCGGCAACATCCTCGTCAGACAGCGCGGAACGAAGATCCACCCCGGCATCAACGTCGGCAAGGGTAAGGACGACACGCTCTTCGCCCTCGTGGACGGCGTCGTGAAGTTCGAGCGCAAGGACAAGGATCGCAAGCAGGTCTCTGTTTACGAAGAGATCGCACAGTAATCGCAAACGGGGTGGGCATCGCGCCCGCCCCGTTTTTCTATCCCCCGCCGGGCTGCCCGGCAACGAAAGTGAGGAATGACCATGGCTTCGCCATTTGTTGATAAAGTGACCATCACCGTGCGCGCGGGCGACGGCGGCAACGGCGCAGTGACCTTCCACCGCGAGAAATATGTGGCCGCCGGCGGCCCGGACGGCGGCGACGGCGGGCGCGGCGGCGACATCATCTTTGAAGTGGACGACAACATGTCCACGCTCATGGACTTTCGCTACAAGCGCAAATATGTGGCCGGCAACGGTGCCGACGGTCAGGGCAAGCGCTGCTCCGGCCGCGTGGGCCAGAGCCTGCACATCCGCGTGCCGCGCGGCACCCTGCTGCGCGACGCTGACAGCGGCGCGATCATGCACGACATGTCCTCGGGCGAGCCGTTCGTGGCCGCGCGCGGCGGGCGCGGCGGCTGGGGCAACCAGCACTTTGCCACCCCGACGCGGCAGGTGCCGCGCTTTGCCAAACCCGGCCTGCCGGGCGAGAGCCACACGATCCTGCTCGAGCTGAAGCTGCTGGCGGACGTAGGCCTCGTCGGCTTCCCGAATGTGGGTAAGAGCACGCTGCTGTCCGTGGTGTCGAAGGCGCACCCGAAGATCGCAAACTACCACTTCACGACCCTCTTCCCCAACCTGGGCGTCGTGTACGTGTCGGAGGGTTCGTCGTTCGTCATGGCGGACATTCCGGGCATCATCGAGGGCGCGAGCGACGGTGCCGGCCTCGGCCACGACTTCCTGCGCCACATCGACCGCTGCCGCCTGCTCGTGCATCTGGTGGACGTCTCCGGCAGCGAGGGGCGCGACCCGGTCGAGGACTTTGAGGCCATCAACGCCGAGCTGCGCGCCTACAGCGACGTGTTGGCCTCGCGCACGCAGATCGTCGCCGCCAACAAATGCGACCTGCTCGGCGACGACCGCACGAACATTGACCGCCTGCGCGCGCACGTCGAGGCGCAGGGTTACGAATTCTTTGAGATGAGCGCCGCCGCCCACACCGGCACGCGCGAGCTCATTCAGGCGTGCGCGGCAAAGCTCGCCGAGATCCCGCCGGTGCCTCCGTACGAGGCCGACTACGTTCCGCCCGAGCCGGAGGTCGGCACGAGCGACGAGCTGCAGATCCGCCACTTTGACGATCTCTGGGTCGTCGAAGGGCCGTGGCTGCAGCGGCTCATGAGCACGATCAACTTCGGCGACTACGAATCGCGCATGTACTTTGACCGCGTGCTGCGCCAGTCCGGCTTGTTCGACCGGCTCGAGGCCATGGGCATCGAGGAAGGCGACACGGTGAGCATCTACGATCTCGATTTTGAGTTCCGCTTCTGACCCAAACAAGCATCCCCGCCGGACGCAGGCTGCGTCCGGCGGGGATTTCTTTTATTTTGTCGCTTCCGGCTTTTGCTCCGGTTCGCGCTCCGCCTTCGGCTCCTCCGGCAGGACCACCGGCACGAACTGCTTGGCGATCTTGTTGTTGCCGGATTTGGCGCTGAAGTAGCCGATAACGCTGAACGTAAGCGCACCGACAAAGTTGACAAACAGGTCCTGCATCGTATCATACAGGCCCACATCCAGATAGCCGCCAAGACCGAGCGACTCGCCGTTCACAGCCACGTCCGTGATATTATCCACCAAAATAGGAATATTGTTGTTCGTCGGGTCGAGCGTCACGGAGGCGAAAGAGTGGATGATCATGTCCTTCTGCATGTCCATGTGGAACAGGTAGTCCATCGAGAACTCAAAAAACTCCCACAGCACGCCGACCGTCATGGAAAAGCAGAACGCCACCAGCGCCAGAAACACCGGCGAGAGCTTGAAATGCTGCGGTTTGTTGCGGTTGAGCAGATCCACCATGGCAAAGCCGAACGCCGCACTGATGAAGCCCGTCGTCGTGTGCAGCATGGAGTCCCAGTGCGGGTAGGTGATGAAATAACTCTTGAGCTCGCCGAGGATCTCGGCGGCAAAGATAAACACAAGGATAATGATCTCCAGCGTGCTCGGCAGCTCAATGCGGAAGTTGCGCTCCACGAACCGCGGCAGCATGAACAAAATCAGCACCAGCACACACACGAACGTGCTCTCATAGTTCTTATGGATGATCGTCATGACCATGACGCCGATAACGATCAGACGCAGAATCCAGTAGACGGCCACGACTGCCGGCTTCGGTTTGTATTTCTGGTTTTCCTGCTCCATCTTTTTCAGGATCTTCGGGTCACTCATATTTCTCCTCTTTATCCTCGTCTATCTGTTTCTCTGTTTGGTTTCTCTCAGGCTGTGGCCGTCGGCTGACGCCGGTCCACGATCCGGCGCGCCGCGACATAGATGATCAGGTACAGCACCAGCGACAGCGCGAGCGCCGCAAACACGTCCAGAATGGAGTGCTGCTTGACAAACACCGTCGCCGCGCAGATCGCAGCGGCGATGATGACCGCCGGGATGCGCACCTTTTTTAAATACTTACTGTCGAACGTCACGGCCAGCACGGCCATACAGCCGACCACGTGCATACTCGGCAGGACATTCGTCGGCGTGTCGGCCGAATAGATCGCATTGACCAGCCAGCCGCACAGCGTGCTCGTGTCCACCACGGACGGGCGCAGGAGCTGGCAGTTCGGCCAGATCATGCAGATCGTCAGCGAGATGGAAAAGCCCGCGATGATGAACGCCGCATAGCGGATGAACGCGCGGCGATCGTCTTTGAGCAGCGTCACAACGACCGGGACGATCAAAAACGGATACCAGAGCACATACGCCAGAATGAACCCCGGCAGAAAGGGGATCTTGTCGTCCAGCGGCAGATAGGATACAAAGCAGCCCTCCGTCGAAGGCACCATGCGCTCGACCAGCGCAAACCAGATCAGATAAATGGGCAAATACAGCACCAACAGAACATATTTATGTTCCTGAATATATTTCTTCATAAATCCGTCTCCTTATACATGCAAGCGCGCACCTGTTCGGTCAGGTACCCGCCTCGATCTCCGTGATGCGCCCCAGCAGGCGGATCAGTTCGCGGGAATCCTGCTCACCCAGTTGCTCGAGAACGCGCTGCACGTGCGCACACAATGTCGTGTGCATCTGTTCCGCCGTCTGGCGGCCAAGCTCCGTCAGGTGCACAACGACGCGGCGCCGGTCATAGCTGTCGGCACAGCGGCGCAGCATCCCCTTTTCCTCCAGCGCGCGCAGCATGGCCGCCGTGCGCGGCGCGCTCACGCCCAGGACCTCCCGCAGCACGCCCGGCGTACTGCACCCGCCGTGCTCATCGAGGTAGCTCAGCAGGAAGTTTTCGCCCTTCAGGTGCTCCTGCACACTCTGCGGTATGCAGGACCGGTTCAAAGAAGTAACCGTCAGCAGCAATTCCTCAGTCAGTCGCTGCAATTCCATGAACCATCCTCCTTTTGTTAACCCCGTTAATCAGCATTTCGTAATGTTAACACTCCGCCCGGCGATTGTCAAACCTAATTTATGGGATTTCTACGCTTTTGATCCGATGCTTTTTTTCACTCGCTGCACCACTGCCGGACACATGGCGCCGCTCTGCGAAAAAAATGCGCAAACGGAAAAAAATTTGGCACATTTGCAAAATGATGCAACATTTTCCGCGTCTCATGCATTATAATTATTGACGAGCGATTATCAATGTGTTATTTTATGAATAGACTGTAAACAATGCATTTTTCACCCACAGCAACCGTTTCCCCCACACTCCCGCGCGATCTCTTTTTATCGATCACCAGCTAATGTGAAAGGCGGATGTAATCAACATGAAAAAAGCAACTCATCGCAAGCAGGCACTCATGATTGCCATCTTCTTGCTGGCATTCACGCTGTCGCTGTTTTCGTTCGGCACGACCCCGGCGGCGGCCGGCGACGTGGCGGGCGTGAGCACGCACCTGTTTTTGACAGTCTTGCGCGACTATGACCACGATGCGGCCTTCTCCGTGACCTACACGGACGCGCTCGGCACGCACACGAAGCCCTATCATGCCGGCATGGAAGTGACGGCGTTGTCCCCCGTGACCATCACCTGCACCAACCACCATGTCCACGACTGGAGCATTGATGCCGATGTTCAGGAGGCCACCATCGTCGGCGTCGGCGGGATCACCTACCCCGGCGGCACGGGCATCCATGTCAAGGGCACGAATACCATCAAGGCGTTTGCCACGAACCTCGGTCTACACTACATCAATATCGTTGTCATCCTCGGCGAGGGCAATGATAACGGCGGCGACAACGGCGGCGGCGATAATGGCGGCGGCAACAACGGCGGCGATAACGGCGGCAAAGACCCGAATGGCAATAATCCTGACGGGAATGGCCCGGACGGCAACAATCCGGATGGCAATAATCCGGATGGCAATAATCCGGATGGCAATAATCCGGATGGCAGCAAGTCGAACACCCCCAAGACCGGCGACACACGTCTGATCTGGCTGGTCATTGCGCTGGCAGTGATCTTCGTGGCGACCTTCGCTGCGACCTACTACAACCGCAGGAAGAGCAAGCACCACGGCGCCTGATCTTCACTCTCATGCAGTTAAAATGGGCAGCGTCAAATGACACTGCCCATTTTCTTATCAGGAGTTTTGTATGAAAAAAACCGTTCTCATCGTGATCCGCGTCGTCTGCATCGTCGGATTCTTGGTCTGCGTTGGCGTGCTCGGCTGGTACTGGCACAGTGACCGCAGCGACCGCGCTGTCGCAGAGGCGCTCGCCGCCGCGCATGACGCAGCCAGTGCGGAGGCCATGGAGCAGGTGCGTGCAGTTGCCACCGACAATGCGGATACGATCGGCTGGCTGCGGATCGACGGCACCAACATCAACAACGTCGTCATGTTTGCCCCCGACACGCCGGGCAAGTACCTGCACATGGACTTCTACGGCAAGTGGTCGTACCGCGGCACGCTGTATGTCGCCGAAAACTGCGATGTGCGCACGGCGGACAACATCCTCATCTACGGGCACCACATGAAAGACGGCAGCATGTTCGGCTCGCTGATCTCCTACAAGGATGCGGCATTTCGCGCTGCGCACCCGATCGTGCAGTTTGACACGCTCTACGCCTCCCATTCGTATGAGGTCGTGGCCGCGATCGAAACGCAAATCCCCGCTGAGGGCTCTGACGCCTTTCGATATTATGGCTGCGTCGGCACGGACGCGCAGCAGTTTGCGCAGTACCTCGCGTTCATCGAACAAAACCGGTGCTACGACACCGGCATCACGATCCAACCCGGCGACCGGCTGCTCACGCTGTCCACCTGTGCCTACCACACGGCGAACGGCCGCTTTCTGGTCGTGGCGCGGCAGGTCGACTGAAGAACATACAAAAACCCCGCCATCCGACCGGATGGCGGGGTTTTTAACTTGGAAACTCAGTTCAGGGCAGCCTTCGCCTGCTCGCACAGAGCGGTGAACGCAGCGGGGTCATGGATCGCAGTCTCGGAGAGCATCTTGCGGTTCATGTCGATGCCGGCCAGCTTCAGGCCGTGCATAAAGGTGGAGTAGTTCATGCCGTTGGCTTTGCAGCCGGCGCTGATACGGGTGATCCACAGCTGACGGAAGTCTCTCTTCTTCTGCTTGCGGCCGACGTAAGCGTAGCGGCCGGACTTCATCATCTGCTGGTTGGCCATCTTATAGTGGCGGGACTTATTACCCCAGTAGCCCTTGGCCAGGCCGAGGATCTTTTTTCTATGTTTGCGCGTCATCATCGCGCCCTTAACTCTTGCCATTGTTGTTTCCTCCTATTGTGCGGTCAATCCTTATTTATAAGGAATCATTTTTCTGATGGTCGCTTCGGTAGTCGCATCCGCATAAGTGGTGGAACGCAGACGACGGCAGCGCTTGGTATCCTTCTTGGTAAGAATGTGGCTCTTGAACGCATGGGCACGCTTGACCTTGCCGTTCTTGGTGAGATTGAATCTCTTCTTCGCGCCACTGTGAGATTTCAGTTTGGGCATTGTATTTTCTCCTTCCTTGGTTTGCTTACTTCTTACTATTGGTGTTCTGCGGCTTTGGCGACAGGAACATGGACATATTGCGTCCCTCCAGCTTGGGCTGCTTGTCGAGGTTGGCAATATCCGCGCACTTGGCGGCAAAGTCACGCAGGAGCTGTTCACCGATATTGGTGTGCGCCATTTCACGGCCGCGGAAGCGGATCGTCACCTTCAGGCGGTCGCCGCCCTGCAGGAACTTCTGGCCGTTTTTCAGCTTGGTGTTGAAGTCGTTCTCGCCGATGCCGGGCGACATGCGGATCTCCTTGACTTCGATCACGTGCTGATTTTTTCTGGCTTCCTTCTCGCGCTTGGCCTGCTCGAAACGGTACTTGCCGTAGTCCATGATCTTGCAGACCGGCGGGTTGGAACCCGGAGCGATCTTCACAAGGTCGAGGTCCTTCCCCTCGGCGATCTCCAGCGCAGCGGCCGAGGACATGATGCCCAGCTGAGCGCCGTCAGCGCCGATGACGCGGACTTCCTTATCGCGGATCTCTTCGTTGATCTGATAGTTTGCAGTTGCGATACGAACACACCTCCATTGGTTGCATCGGGAGCGATCGCTCCGAGAACAAAAAAGCACGGATGCAAGACACATCCGCGCGCATAAAACACACATATCTCCCAGACGGGAGCGGGTTTTATTGACCGCGGACCGCCTTCGCGGCCGGGTGAGGCTGCCCAGAGGGCGCCCACTTTGTTGTCAGCTTTTATACTATAGCAGTCCCGGCACGGTCTGTCAAGGGTTTTCTGCGCTGGGCGAGCAAAAAATGCGGACTGAATCACGCCTTCCGGGGACATACTCCCAAACGGAGGCGAAGCCATATGAAAGTACTCGAATACGGCGGTGTGTTCACTGCCGGCGGACTGGGCTACGGCGGGCTGGAGCTGCTCTGGCGCGGCCGGACGCACTGGTCGATGCTGCTGTGCGGCGGCGTGTGCGCCGTGCTGATCTATCTGATCGCGGGGCGCGAGCGCACCGTGCTCTGGCGGCGCTGGACGCTGTGCGCGGCCGCCGTCACGACGGTGGAGTATTTCACCGGCGTGCTCGTCAACCTGCGCCTCGGCTGGAACGTCTGGAACTACGCAGACCGGCCGCTCAACGTCCTCGGGCAGATCTGCCCGCTGTATACCCTGTTCTGGTTTGGACTTGCCATCCCCGGCGTGTGGCTGGGGCGAACCGTGCGGCAAAAACTCGCCGCCCGGCAGACTCAGTAGGTGGTGTCCTGCTGTTCCGGCGCTTGCGGCTGTGCGGGCGTCTCTGGCTGCTGCGGCGCGGCCGCTGCCTCGGCAGCCTGCTGCTCCTGCGCCATGGCGATCTTCACGATGCGGCTGGTGCCGAGCCGGTCCGCGCCGAGGCGGATGAACTCCTCCGCGTCGGCAAGGCTTGCGATGCCGCCGGCGGCTTTGACCTTTACATGCGGCGGGCAGCAGGTGCGCAGCAGACGCACATCGTCCGCCGTGGCGCCGCCGGTGGAAAAGCCGGTGGAGGTCTTGATATAGTCGGCTCCGCTGTCGGACACGATGCGGCAGAGCATGCGCTTTTCCTCCTCGGTCAGCAGGCAGCACTCAATGATGACCTTGAGGATGCGGCCGCGGCTGACCTCACGCACGGCGCGGATATCGGCCGCGACATCGTCCCAGCAGCCGTCCTTGACCATGGCCAGATTGATGACCATGTCCACCTCGTCGGCGCCGTTGCGGATGGCTTCCGCCGCCTCGAACGCCTTGACAGCCGGGGTGTTGTACCCATTCGGAAAGCCGATGACCGTGCAGATGCGCAGGCGGTCGCCGACATATTTCTTCGCCCCGGCGACATGGCACGGCGGGATGCACACGCTGGCGCAGCCGTAACGCATGCCCTGATCGCAGAGGGCGCGGATCTCCGCCGCGGTGGCATCCACGCGCAGGAGCGTGTGGTCGCAGCGGGAAAGAATCTCTCGAAGTTCCATGATCGTTCGTCCTTTCTGATGAGACACGAAAAATAGGTATTCTTATTATACCGCGTCCGGCCGCATTGCACAAGACGCATATTTTCCGCCGACGGCACATAGGCTGTGTTACCCAACAAGAGAGGTGCAGCACATGGACGAACTGGAACAAAACAACTATGCCGAGCTCTGCGGCACGCTGGCGGCGCCGCCCGTGCTGTCGCACGAAAACCGGCAGGAGCGCTTTTTCACCTTCCCGCTCGAGACGCAGCGGCTGTCCGGCACGATCGACCGCGTGAACGTCGTCGTGCGCGAACGGCTGCTGGCCGAGATGCCGCTGGAGGAATCGGCAAGGCTGTGCGTGATCGGCGATGTGCGCTCGTTCAACAACCGCCGCGGGCCGGGCGCGAAGCTGGTCATCACGGTGTTCGCGCGCGACATTTCGCTCAGCAACGAGCCGTATGACCGCAACCTGATCCTGCTCAGCGGCACGCTCTGCAAGCCGCCGAACCTGCGCACGACACCGATGGGCCGCGACATCTGCGACCTGATGCTGGCCGTGAACCGACACTACGGCCGCAGCGACTACCTGCCGTGCATCACCTGGGGTGCGCGCGCGTGCGAGACCGCGCTCTGGGACGTGGGCACACGCGTGTCCCTCGAAGGGCGGCTGCAAAGCCGCAGCTACATCAAGGTGCTGGACACCGGCGCCGTCGAGCGTACGGCGTTCGAGGTGTCCGTACTCGACATCTGCCGGCTGTCAGCGCCGGACGACTGAACGCACATACCGGCCAACAAAGCGCGCCCCGCAGAAAACTCTGCGGGGCGCGGGTCATTTCATCAAATGCATCTTCAGGTGAGCGCGGACACGAGCACTTCGAAATCCTGCACACTGCCGTCCGCCGCCGTGCCCTGCCCACGCAGGACATAGATCGGATAGAGCGCATAGTCGCCCTCGGCATGGAACCCGGCGTTCCTGTAATACGCCTGCTCAAGCCCGGTGATCGTGCAGTCGGTGAGCTCCTGCGCGATATTCGCCGAAAATTCGTGCGCGTCCAGCCGCGCCTGCACGGCCTTGGCGTCCGCCAGACGGACAGTCCGGGTGCCGCCCATCTTGAGCGGGGCATACTGCTGCGTCAGCGCCGTCACATTGCCATCCCTGTCAAAAGAAATGGAGATGTGGTACTGTCCATACACCATCCGGCCGTTGACCTCGGGCGTTATATCGACCGTTTTGCTGCTCACGTTCGTCTCATAGGTCGCGCTGCTGTAGACGATCCGGGACGTGTCGGCGAGTTCCGGTTCAAACTTTTTCAGCCGCTCGCGCACGGTCTGCTCGAGCTGCGCGTCCGTCGGGAATTCGCTCAGGCTGCCCCGCGTCAGCTCCTCGGTCGGCGTGTAGTACTGAATATAGCCGGTCTGCGCATCATACGAGAGATGGCCCGCCAGATGCGTCTGCATCGTGTCCGCGTCCATATCCAGCAGCGCGGCCGCCAGTGCCATGGAATACGCCTTGTCCACATAGCATTTGTAAACCGTATCCCTTCCCTGATCTGGGAGCGTGATCGTATCCGGCAGCGTGAGATCCAGCGTCGGTTCCATGCCCGTGGTCGCCAGCACCAGCTTGCTCTGCGCGCCGCAGGCACTCAGCGCCAGCAGCAGCGTCAGCACCGCCAGCAGCAGGCAGAGTCGTTTTCTTCGCGTCATGTTCGGCCGCTCCTTTCCATATTCTTCAGATGTTTTCCAGCACACTTCCAAACTCAGGATACCCGGTTTCCAGATATTTGTCAAGTGAACGAGCCGCAAAAAAAACACAGGAGACGTTTTCCGTCTCCTGTGTGGGGATTCACTTTTCCGGCACGATCTCGATCCAGTACCCGTCCGGGTCCTCGATGAAGTAGATGCCCATGCCGGGATTTTCAAAGCAGATGCAGCCCATGGCCGCGTGCTTCGCGTGCGCGGCGTCCATATCCGGCACGGAAAACGCGAGGTGAAACTCCCCCTCACCGAGGTCATACGGCTGCGTGCGGCCGCGCAGACCGGTCAGCTCGAGCTGAAACGGCGAGTGCCCGTCGCCCAGAAACACAAGTCGGAACGAGCCGTCGGCCGCATCCTTCGTGCGCACGGGCTCCAGCCCGAGGGCGTCATGATAAAAGCGCACGCTGCGCTCGAGATCGAGGACATTGAAATTAAAGTGATTGAAGGTAAACATACCGCGCCTCCCAAATACATTCTATCTGTCCCAAGTATAGCGGCTGCGGCGCGCATTGTCAAAGCAAGGCCGCAAAAAACTGTTGGAATTTCATGCCGGGCACGGTATAATGATCGTGCTAGACTGGGATATTGGAGGCGCGCCATGGATAAGACAGGACGCGCGCCCGGCTCCCCCATGGAGCCGGAGCTGCAGGAATTTCATACCGGCGCGGCCGTGCACGCTTACCGCACGTTCGGCTGCCACGCGCTCCCCGGCGCGGCGGGGCACCGCTTCGCCGTCTGGGCGCCGCACGCGCAGCGCGTCGCGCTCGTGGGCGACTTCAACGGCTGGGACACGGCGGCAACGCCGATGGACCGGCTGCCGGACGGCACATGGGTGCAGACCGTAGCCGGTCTGCGTGACGGTGCGCTCTATAAATACGCCGTCACCGGACCGGACGGGCAGACGGTGCTCAAGGCCGACCCCTTCGCCGCGCACTGCGAGACCGGGCCTGCGACCGCGTCGAAGGTCTGGGCGCTCGAGGGCTACGTCTGGCACGACCGGAGCTATCTGCGCCGCCGCGCAGCGCGCGATGTGTACCGCGCGCCGATGAGCATTTACGAGGTGCACCTCGGCTCCTGGCGCCGGCCGGAGACCGGCCTGCCGTGGTACCGCTCGGTCGCAGACGAGCTGGCGGACTACTGCCGGACGATGCACTACACACACGTGGAGCTGCTGCCCGTGACAGAATACCCCTACGAGGGCTCCTGGGGCTATCAGGTGACCGGGTACTACGCCCCCACCAGCCGCTATGGTACGCCGCAGGACTTCATGTACTTTGTCGATACGCTCCACCGCGCCGGCATCGGCGTGCTCATGGACTGGGTCCCGGCGCACTTTCCGAAGGACGCGCACGGGCTCGCGCGCTTTGACGGCACGCGGCTCTACGAGTGCAAGGATGCGCGCATGGCCGAGCATCCGGAGTGGGGCACGCTCATTTTCGACTACGAAATGCCGGAGGTGCAGAGCTTTCTCATCTCGTCGGCCATGTCGTTTTTCGACCGCTATCACATCGACGGCATCCGCGTGGACGCGGTGTCCTCGATGCTGTATCTCAACTACGCCCGGCGCGACGGCGAATGGACGCCGAACCGCGACGGTGGCAACATCAACCTCGGCGCGGTCGCCTTTCTGCAAAAGCTCAACACGACCGTGCTCACGGCGTGGCCCGGCTGCGTGACGGTCGCGGAGGAGTCCTCCGCCTACCCCGGTGTGACGAAGCCTCCCTATGACGGTGGCCTCGGCTTCTGCTTCAAGTGGGATATGGGCTTCATGCACGATACGCTCGACTATCTGGAGCTCGACCCCTACTTCCGCAAATACCATCACGACAAGCTGACGTTCTCGATGATGTACGCCTTCTCCGAGAACTTCATCCTCGCATTTTCGCACGACGAGGTCGTGCACGGCAAGAAGTCGATGCTCGACAAGATGTACGGCACCTATGAGCAGAAGTTTGCCACCCTGCGCGCGCTCTACGGCTATCAGTTCGCGCACCCGGGCAAGAAGCTCACGTTCATGGGTTCGGAATTCGGCCAGTTCATCGAGTGGAACTACAAGCAGGGGCTCGACTGGCTGCTGCTCGACTACCCGATGCACAAGGCCATGCAGCGCTGGTGCAGCGCGCTCAACGCCTGCTACCGCAGCACCCGCGCGCTCTGGGACATCGACGACGGCTGGGACGGCTTCACGTGGCTGAACGTGGACGACGCCGAGCGCAGCGCCATCGCCTTCCTGCGCACGGCGCGCAACGGCCGCCGGCTCGTGTGCGTGTGCAACTTCACGCCCGTGCGCTATGACGATTTTGTCATCGGCCTGCCCAAGCGCGGCGTGCTGCGCGAGCTGCTGTCGAGCGACAGCGAGGAATTCGGCGGCTCCGGCGTGCACAACGCGCCCGAGATCCGCAGCGAGAACGTGCCGTTCGGCACGCTCCCCTGCTCCGCGCGCGTGACGCTGCCGGAGCTTGCCGCCGTATACTTCACCTTCACGACCCGGTAAAGGAGGGAACGCCATGAAACCCGAACTGCGCGCAGCGCTGGCCGAAAAGGGCCGCTGCGACCTGCCCGGCGTGCTGCTGGCAGCCGCCGAGTGCGCACCGCTGGCCAAGACCGGCGGCCTTGCGGACGTTGTCGGCACACTGCCGAAGAGTCTGGCCGCGCTCGGCTTTGACGCGCGCATCATCACGCCGTACCACCGCGTGATCAAGGAAAAATACGCATCCCAGGTCACGCACCTGACGGATTTTTATATCGATCTCGGCTGGCGGCATCAGTACGTCGGCATCGAGCGGCTGCTGCTCGACGGCATCGTCATCTACCTCGTGGACAACGAGTTTTATTTCGGCGACCGCATTTACCTCGGCGGCGAGGCCGAGGGCGAGCAGTATGCGTTTTTCGCCCGCGCGATCCTGGAGGCGCTGCCCCGGCTGGACTTCACGCCCGAGATCCTGCACTGCAACGACTGGCACACGGCCGTGCTGCCCATGCTGATGAAAACACAGTACGCCGGCAGGATGCAGTCGCGCATGCAGACGCTGCTGACGATCCACAACATCGCCTATCAGGGCAAGTTCTCGTTCGAATTCGTGCAGGACCTGCTCGGCATCGACGCGCGCTATTACACGCCGGAGTTCATGGAGCTCAACGGCTGCGCGAACCTGCTCAAGGCCGGCTGCGTCTTTGCCGACCACATCAACACCGTCAGCCCGAGCTATGCGGGTGAGATTCGCACGGCGGCCTACGGCGAGGGGCTCGAGGGCATTCTCAACGCCCGGCAGCACCAGCTGTCCGGCATCCTCAACGGCATCGACACCGCCGTCTTTGACCCCGCGCACGACGGTGGCATCGCCGCGCCCTACTCCGCCGACGGCCTAAGCGGCAAGGCCGCCTGCCGCGCCGCGCTGTGCCGGGAGCTCGGTCTCGAGATCGGCGCGCACACGCCCATCGTCGCCATGGTCACGCGCATGACGCCGCAAAAGGGCTTCGACCTGGTGCAGTGCGTGCTCGACGAGCTCATGGACAGCGAGGACATGGCGTTCGTGCTCCTCGGCACGGGCAACGCCGAATACGAGGACTTTATGCGCAGCGCCGAGTGGCGGCACAAGGGCCGTCTGTGCGCCTACATCGGCTACGACGAGGCGCTGTCGCACCGCGTGTACGCGGGCAGCGATTTTCTGCTCATGCCGTCGAGCTTCGAGCCATGCGGCCTGTCGCAGATGATCGCCATGCGTTACGGCACGCTGCCGATCGTGCGCGAGACCGGCGGCCTGCGCGACAGCGTGCAGCCGTATAACCGGTTCACCGGCGAGGGCACCGGCTTCTCGTTTGCCAACTTCAACGCCTACGAGCTGGCGGACACGATCCGCCGCGCGCTCGCGCTCTATCACGACGATCATGACGCCTACTGCCGCGTGCAGCGGCAGGCCATGTCGCAGGACTTCAGCTTCACGCGCTCGGCCGAGGACTACGCGCACCTGTATCTGCTCCTGCTGCCGGAGGACACCACGCCGAAGCACGACGCGGCCGACGAGGCCTTCCGCAGCCCGATCGGCGCGCTCGAGACCGGTGCGGCCGTGCGCCTTGCCTTCGCGGACACGGAGGCGCTCGTGTTCGACGCCGCCGTGGAGCTCTACGGCGATGCGTACAGCGACACCGTCGCCATGACGCAGACGGCCGCCGGCTTTGAAGCGGCCGTGACCATGCCCGCCGCGCCGCAGGCGCTGCGCTACCGCTTCCGGCTCGCGTGCAACGACGGCGGCATCCGCTGGCTGTGCGCCGCGCCGGACGGCCGGCACGCCCGGCTGTGCGACGCACCGGGTGACGGCTGGCGCCTGACGGTCTATCGCGCCGGATTCACGACCCCGGCGTGGTTTCGCACCGGCGTGATGTATCAGATCTTCCCCGACCGCTTCGCGCGCGACAGCTCCGCCACCGCGCAGCGCGGCATGGAGCACCACCGCCGTATGGGCCAGACCGTGCACTGCCACGGCGGATGGGACGAACCCGTCGAGTGGCAGGCCAACACGCCGGAGGGCGAATACGCACCGGTGGATTTCTACGGCGGCACTCTGCGCGGCATCGCCGACCGGCTGCACTACCTGCAGAAGCTCGGCGTGACGGTGCTGTACCTCAACCCGATCTTCGAGAGCGCTTCCAACCACCGGTACGACACCGGCGATTACCGGAAGGTCGACCCCATCCTCGGCACGAACGCGGACTTCAAGAAGCTCTGCGCGGCCGCGGCGGACTGCGGCATCCGCATCGTGCTCGACGGCGTGTTCGCTCACACGGGCGCTGACAGCCGGTACTTCAACCGCTTCCGGCACTACCCCGGCTGCGGCGCATACAACAGCCACAGCTCCGTCTATGCGCGCTGGTACAGCTTCGCGCACTACCCCGATGACTACAAGTGCTGGTGGGATTTCAAAGACCTGCCCGCCGTCAATGCCACCAATCCCGACTGGCGCAAATATATGATCACTGGCGAGCGCAGCATCGTCAAGACCTGGCTGCGCGACGGCGCGTCCGGCTGGCGGCTGGACGTGGCCGACGAACTGCCGGACGATGTGCTGCGCGGCATGCGCAGCGCTGCCAAAGAAACCGACCCCGACAGCGTGCTCCTCGGTGAGGTCTGGGAGGACGCCGTGACGAAAGTCAGCTACGGCGAACGGCGGCAGTACGCGCTCGGCGACGCGCTCGACAGCGTCATGAATTATCCCCTGCGCGACGGACTGGTGACGTTCCTGACCGGGCGCAGCACGGCGCGCGCACTTGCCGACCTACTGCTGAGCCAGCGGCTGAACTATCCGCGGCCGCTGTACTACGCGCTCATGAACCTGACGGCAAGCCATGACGTGGCGCGCACGCGCTCGGCGCTGGCGCTGGACTTTGACCCCCGCAGCCGCACGCGCGCAGAGCTTGCGGCGCTCGAGATCACGGACGCCATGGCCGCACGCGGCGCGCAGCTGCAGGTTCTGGCGGCAGCCGTGCAGTTCTGGCTGCCGGGCATCCCGTCGATCTACTACGGCGACGAGACCGGTATGCAGGGCCTGTGCGACCCGTTCAACCGCGCGCCGCTGCAGATGTGCGACACGCAGATGCTGCAGTGGTACGCGCAGCTGACGGCCCTGCGCCACGCGCACCCGGCGCTCACGCGCGGCGAGGTCGCCGTGTTCGCCCCGGCGGGCGACGTGCTGTGTGTTCTGCGCGTCATCGCGGACGGTCGGGACGCCTTCGGCGAGGAAGCAGAGGACGAGGCGCTGCTGCTGATCGTCAACCGCGCGGCGCACCCGGTGCGCTGCCACGTGGAGCTCACCTGCCCCGGCGCCGGCCTGTGCGAAGAGACAAGGCTGGCCTTCGTGCGCAGCGAATACGACTGCGCCGCCGACTGCACCGACGATACCCACATTGCCATCCACGACGGCGTGGGCGCATTTGACCTGCCGCCCCATGCCGCAAAAATCTACAGATTGGAGAACCGACATGGAACTGAAACTGGATCGTAACAAAACCTATGGTCTGGCGCTCGAGGGCGGCGGCGCGAAGGGCGCTTACCAGATCGGCGCGTGGAAAGCCCTGCGCGAGGCGGGCATCCGCTTTTCCGCCGTGTCCGGCACGTCCGTCGGTGCGCTTAACGGCGCCATGATCGTCATGGACGACCTGGAAAAGGCCGAAAACGTCTGGAACAACATCCACTTTTCCCAGGTCATGGACGTGGACGACGAGGAAATGCGCCGGCTCATGAACCGCGACATCCCGCTCTCCGAGCTCAAGAGCACGCTGCGCAGCGTGGCCGACATCGTGCGCAACCGCGGCTTTGACGTGACGCCGCTGCGCAACTGGGTCGCTGAGGTCGTGGACGCGGACAAAATCTGCCATTCCGACACGGACTTTTTCATAGTCACCTACTCCCTGTCCGACCATCAGGAGTTGGAGCTCAAAGCCTCCGATCTTGACAAGGACGAATTGTGCGACATGCTGCTCGCGAGCGCATACCTGCCGGCGTTCCGGCTGGAAAAGCTCGGCGGCAAGTATTATGCCGACGGCGGCGTACAGGACGTGGTACCCATCCACGCGCTGGTGGAAAACGGCTGCAAGGACATCATTGCCCTGCGCATCTTCGGCTTCGGCATCGAAAAGCGCTTCCGCATTCCGGACGACGTGCATGTGACGACGATCGGGCCGACGGTCGATCTCGGCAACATTCTGAACTTCGACGCCGAGCAGAGCCGCAAGAACATGCGCCTCGGCTACTTCGACGCCCAGCGCGTGCTCTACGGTCTCTACGGCAGCACGTATTATATCGACCGCACCATGTCCGAGGACGCGGCGCGCCAGCAGCTGCTCGAATACCTTGGGACGGATGATGGCTCGCTGCGCACGTTCCACGAAAAGACGCTGCCGCAGATCGCCAGGGCGCTCAAGTGCGAGGGCGATTACTACGACCTGCTCATCGCCGTGCTCGAGCACGACGCAAAGGAGCTCGGCATCGCGTCCGAGCGCATCATGACGGACATGGAGCTGCTGCAGGCGATCCTCAGCCAGCCGGAGCCGCCGGAGGCCATTCTGCCCGCGCAGGGATCCGACACCCCGGCGGAAACGGAGCCGGAAGCCGCCGATGACACGCAGGCCGCCGCGCCCAAAGCCGCCGAAGAAGTCGCGGCCAAGGCCGCCGAGCTGTCGCAGGACATTGAAAAGCACATCAACCGTCTCCTCGGCAAGATGCGGCCGCGCCGCAATCGGCCCGGCACGACGGAAAACGCTGCGCCGGAAGCCGACGCAGACGGGCCGGAAAAAGAATGAACGCACCGGGGCGGCCGCACGGCCGCCCCATTTTTGAGCTGCGGAGCGCCCGAAACCGGTTGGAAATCATGGATTTTCACGGGCCGCGGGTTTCCGCTTGCAAATGTTGATGTTCTCTGATATGATGCTTATTGGTTAGAGCTATCTAACTTGTGAAAACAACCTGATCCATAGCAAAAAGGAAGCTGTCTTATGCAAACATTTTGGGGGATCCTGATCCCGTTTCTCGGCACCGCGCTGGGCGCGGCGTGCGTGTTCTTTATGAAGAAAGCGCTCAGTGACGCCGTGCAGCGCTCGCTGACCGGTTTTGCCGCCGGTGTGATGGTGGCGGCTTCGGTCTGGAGCTTGCTGATCCCGGCGGTCGAGCAGTCGGCAGGTATGGGGAAGTGCTCGTTCCTCCCCGCCTTTCTGGGCTTCTGGCTCGGCATCCTGTTTCTGCTCGCGCTGGATCACATCATCCCGCACCTGCACGCGAACAGCGCCCAGGCCGAAGGGCCGAAGAGCCGCCTGCAGCGCACGACGATGATGGTGCTGGCCGTGACGCTGCACAACATCCCGGAGGGCATGGCCGTCGGCGTGGTATACGCCGGGTACCGCTCCGGCAGCGCGCAGATCACGGCGGCCGGTGCGCTGGCCCTGTCGCTGGGCATCGCCATTCAGAACTTCCCGGAAGGGGCGATCATCTCCATGCCGCTGCGGGCGGAGGGCATGAAAAAAGGCAGAGCCTTCTGCGGCGGCGTGCTTTCCGGCGTGGTAGAGCCCATCGGCGCCGTGCTGACGATTCTGGCGGCACAGCTCGTTGTCCCTGCGCTGCCGTATCTGCTCAGTTTTGCTGCCGGAGCCATGCTCTATGTCGTGGTGGAAGAGCTGATCCCGGAGATGTCGCAGGGCGATCACTCCAATATCGGCACGGTGTTTTTCGCCGTGGGCTTCAGCATCATGATGATGCTGGACGTGGCGCTCGGATGAAGCTCGACCTGCGGCAGCAGCACACCGGCGATTTCACCTTCCCCTCCTGCCATTATCACGGCCTGACGGTCGCCTTTGATCTGGATGTCATCGGCCGGTCGCTGGCGGAAGAGGTCAGGGACTTCCCGGTCACGCCGGAAGGAATCATCTCGCGCTTTTCCCTCGGCACGAGCCCCTAAGTGCTGCACGGTGTGGCAGAGGCGGAGCACATCTTCGGAGAATTGTACCGGGTGCCGGAAAAGATCCGCATCCCATACTTCAAAGTGAAGATCCTGGATCTGCTGCTGTATCTCGATACCATGACCATCCCGGACACTGTTGGCGAGCGCCCGTATTTTTACCGAACGCAGGTGGAGAAGGTCAAAGCGATCCGGCGGTTTTTGGCCGAGCACATTTCGGAGCATTACACGCAGGAGGCGCTCTCTCACCGCTTCGACATCCCCATAACGGCGATGAAGACCTGCTTCCGGTCGGTCTATGGCACATCCATCGGCAGCTGGCTGGCAGGCTATCGGATGAACGCGGCGGCGGAATTGCTGCTCCGGGAGCGAGAGCTGAGCATTGCGGAGATCGGCGGCCGGGTCGGATATGACAACGCCGGAAAATTCACTGTTGCCTTCAAGAAGATCATGAAACTGACCCCGTCAGAATACCGAAAAGAAAGAGGAACGTCCTATGAAACCTGAGAAGAAAAGCTGGACACGCGCGCTTTTCGCCTACGCCGGGGGCGAAAAGAAATAGCTGGTCCTGTCCGTCGTTTTGTCGGTATTGTCGGTCACATTGGGGCTGGCGTCGTTTTACTGCATGTATGGGCTGCTGTGTCAGTTCGCAGCCGGAACGGCCACATCGGCCCCGGTTTGTCAAACCAGTGCGCGGAAAAATCCGATCGCCCGCTCCCTGCGCGGACAAAGAAAAGCCCGGGATCCAGCGGATCTCGGGCTTTGGAAACGATATTCGGATAGATCAGCGCTTGCTGAACTGCGGTGCGCGACGGGCGGCCTTGAGACCGTACTCACCTGACCTTGATCCAAAAAGTCCAGTATTCATGCGGGTTTTTGGGCTTTCCTCTCTCAGTAAACCCATAGGTAAACCCACGAAATCGAGAAATTTTTGGTGCAATTTAACGCAGCCCGAATGCTGCATTCACAACGCTGCTCAATTCCTCAGGTTTATTATACTTGACTTTCGCATAGATGTCCATAGTCGTTTTGCTGTTCTCATGGCCTGCCAGATACTGCACCGTCTTAGGATCAACACCTTTGTAAATCAGATTGGTGATGTAGGTGTGCCGCAGCATGTGCGGAGTTACCTTGAAGTTCATCGTATACACCAGCTTTGGATTGTTCGGCTGATGCTCACCAAGCCTTGGCTTTATTCTATGCTTGATGGACTGTCCATTTACATAGGTGTAATAACAGCGTTCTGCGGTAGAACGGACTGTTATGTACTTCCAGACCCTCACAAACTGTGTTTCCGTCAAAACCGTTCCCTTCGAATTCGAGATCACATATTCCGATTCTGATTTTTCCCTTGCTTCCTTGAGACAGGCTACCAGGCATTTGGGAATCGGAACATCTCGTTTCGCTGCCGGTGTCTTCAAAAGTGTGTTGACTACCGGCTTACCGCCTTCCACATGCCATGCACGCCTTACCGAAATGTACGGCGTTTTTTCATCCAGAAATACGCAGTCCCATTGAAGTCCAAGAATCTCTTCTCTACGCAATCCCGCGTACAAGCCGATCATCACAAAGACATACGGTGGAAGCTCACGAATGCTATCCAGCAAAATGGCAGTCTGTTCATCCGTCAAAGCCTCGCGCCGTTTCGCAGGCTTTCCGCCTCTTGCACAAATCGTTTTGGATGGATTCTCTTTGATCACTTTGCTCTCTTCTGCCGAATTAAAAATGTTCTTAATTAGCATATTGAGCTGACCATACATTCCAGAAGAGCCTTTTGATAGTGGAACCATCAGCAGCCTCAGGTCATCTGTGGTCACCTCGTCCATATACATCTGTCCAATCGGACCCACGATGTATCTTTTCACCATCCGCTCGTATCCCTCCAACGTATTGGGTCTTACCGTTCCAGACCGCATCAGCAGCCATTTTTCACAGTACTCTTCCACGGTCGGATTCTCTCTCTGGAAAACCACTTCTGCGATTTTCTTCTGAGCATCTTCCACCCGATCATATAATTCTTCGCGTGTCAGCCCATAAATCGCACTCTCTTCCCGTCTGCATCTGTAATCCGGGTGCGGTAATACTGTACCCCTTTCATCATCACTGTTCCATATTCCGGAAGTTCGGCAGGACGCTTTTTCCCTTTAGCCATGTGTTCTCCTCCTCGTCTATCTTCATACATTGCGTGTTGTCACTTTTATTATCATGGCGTACAACACTTCCTTCAAGGATGTCGAATGTATGTAAAAAGGGCAGGGATTTTGACCATCCCTGCCCTAAGTTTTTCCTGATTTACTCTTAATCCCACGATGCAAAAGCATCTTCCAGCACTCCTGCGAGCTGCTCTGGGCGATTATATTTCACTTTGGCGTAAATATCCATGGTGATCTTGCTGCTTTCATGACCGGCAAGATACTGAACTGTCTTCGGATCAACCGAAGCATGAATCAGATTCGTAATATAGGTGTGCCGCAGCTGATGCGGAGTCACCTCAAAGTCCAGACTGTAAACCACATTTCCATTGTGTGCCGCCTTTTGCCCCAGAACTGGCTTCACCGTATGCTTTACCCTCTTGCCATCTTCATAGCGATAATAGCAGCGTTCCTTGGTGGTACGGGTTACGATATACTGCCATAATCTCTTGAACTGCGTATAGGACAAAGGGTCTCCATCCCGGTTTGCAACCACATAATCTGATGTCGATGTCTTCTTTGCCTCTTTCAGGCATTCCAGAAGATTGTCCGGAAGAGGGACATTCCGATGCGCTGCCTTTGTTTTCAGCTCTGTCAGAATCACCGGACGATTATGCTCCGTATGCCAGGCTCTCCGAACAGTAAGGTACGGAGCCTCGCAATCAAGATACACCGAATCCCATTGCAGTCCGAGGATTTCTTCTCTCCGCAAACCTGCGTACAGCCCCAGCATCACAAACACATACGGCGGCAAGCCGTAAATGGCATCCAGCAGCTTATCCACCTGCTCATCCGTAAGTGGAAGACGATCCTTCTGCGGAATCCCGCCCACATTCTTCTTCAGATAGATTGTCGGATTCTCATCAATGATCTTACTCTCCATTGCTGCCGCGAAAATACATTTATATATGACATTCACGGATTTGTACACAGATGCCGACTTTTTCGATGCCGCCAACAGTGCCAGGCGAATGTCATCCGCTGTTACATCCCCCATATGCATATCGCCCAAGGGCTTGATGATGTAGTTCTTCACTTTCGATGTATAGTCAATCAACGTTGTCATCCTGATCTGTGCTGACTGCATCAGCAGCCATTTTTCGCAATACTCTGCCACCGTGGGTGTACTGCGGCGATATGTCTTGTTCTCAATCTGCTGAATCGCTTCCTGTTCCTTCTGGTACAGTTCCTCTCTCGTTCTTGCATATAAGGAAACCCGCCGTCCCTGCTGATCTGTTACACGGGTTCGATAATACTGCGTTCCCTTCATACTCACCGTACCATAATCGGGAAGCATCATTCTTCTTGCCGCCATATCATTACCTCCAATCCTGTTGATGCTTTCATTATTGCGGATTCATCGTCTATACTCAACGATGTCGATTTTCACCGCCGAAAGCTTCGAGGTTTGCGATATGTCGCAGCACGTTCCATCGGTTTTGCACGGTGCGTACATTTGGCAATGTACTCCTGAATCCCCACTTCTGTGAAATAAACGCAGCCGTTTTCCACATACTGAACATAGGAAATCAAACCGTCTGTTCTTGCGGCATCCAGTGTTTTTACGCTGATTCCCAGTATACTGGCTGCTTCCTTCCTTGTAATCAGTTTATCCATCGCCTTCTTCGCCATCCTTTCGGCATTTGCCTTTTCTTTTTTTCTCTACCTGTTCCGGAATGTAATAACCAAGCTGAATCCTTACAGCTTCATCAATCCCACGCATCTGCCCCTTACTTACCCTCCCAAGATAGCGAATCACGCATATCTTGTCGCAGGTGTCGAGTTGTTCTGCCAATACCATAGAAGGTTTTGCCAGTCCCTTTGCTTTACGGAGAAAGAAATGCGTTGGCTGCTTTCGCTTCTTCTCAATTTTTGATGTCAGCGGAGCAATCGTGATCGTCGGCGCATAATAATTGCCGACATCATTCTGAAGAACCACAACAGGACGAACACCGCCCTGCTTTGATCCGACCGGAACACCGAGATTGGCGAGATATAAATCACCTCGCCGATAAACCCAGTTTTCTTTCATTTGCTGTTGTCTCCAATCTCCATACACTGATATGGATAAAGCCTGCCAGGTATCATGCTGATACAGCACCCGGCAGTGCTTTCTGAAAATATGGTTTCTCTGTACTTTTTCTTATCACCCCAGAGATGTAGGATTTCTCACAGGCGGCAGTGTGCTTCACTGCTCCATTGGAATTTAACCATCCCGCCTTCCTTATGGCCGGACCGCGAATTACGGAAGTATCATTGTCCCTGTCTGGCTTTACACCGCCGCCGGTTGCAATCCGGCATTTGCTTCTGTGAAACCGCTATCGCCCCGATGGGCTTCATGGCGTGCAGTCGAAGGCTCGACCAAACAGGAATGTACCTGAAGAATGAGTATTCAGTTTTCAAGGGACATCCGGACTTTCGTCCTTACAAAATAAGTTTAACAAGAATCCTCCGATTTCGCGTTGGCCTCGTAGGCGCACTTTGGTTGTCCTTGCAGGACTACATACGGTTCGTTTTGATTTTTTCAGTCCTCTGTGCAGCCTGATTGGGGCAAAAAAAAAAAATACCCCGTTGGTTTCCCAACGAGGTATCAAAGATTATAATGTTTTAATTTGAAAACTATTGTTCTCCACAAAACTAAATGCTTCAGGCGTTTTTGTCATCCACAAACGTGCATAATCCAGCTTATGACGCTCAAGCATGGAACGACAATCTTTTGTTTTCATCTTACAAAAGTCCGTCTTGGAATTTTTAACGCTTCCACTTTTGGTCAGTTCCATCGCAGTTCGCACGTCTGTACACCGAACTAACTCATCCTCCAAATTCAGAACTTGTGGAAGAAAAATGATTTTCAGCTTTCCGCAATACCGGGTGAGAAGTTCCAAGTTCTTTTTTAGGTTTGATGTCTGTGGTACATCAGTATCAAATACCAAAACGACAGTCGTTCCTGCCTGAATAGACAACATCTGTGACTTGGGAATCAAATTCTGCACCACATTGAAGACCTTTATCTTCCCTGGAATCAATCTTTCCGGTGCTTCTTTTAAAGCCGCGATCAGTTGTTGTTCACAGGGGCCTTCTACATAATAGATGCACTTATTGTTCATCTTCCCACCCCATTTCCAACTCGTCCAAAAGCGAATCCTGCGGAAGCGAGGCAAACACATCATTCTCAACCGCACAGCGTAAAGAGTCTGTATTTCGTTTCAGTACATCCGATGCAGAAACAG
>ERZ834859.254-NODE-254-length-74524-cov-10.953215_pt1 | contig 74524 bp, 74 predicted proteins | sample MGYA00519947_ERZ834859 | MGnify/ENA primary metagenome ERZ834859 (study PRJEB31850, sample SAMEA3708763) | human gut metagenome | biome: human gut; feature: human-associated habitat; material: faeces | place: China | collected 2014 ...
CCCGTGACCCCTTCCTTACCAAGGAAGTGCTCTACCTCTGAGCCACATCAGCATCTCTGTTCACGGCAGCATGATGCCGCTCACAGTTGTTTATGTTATCAGAATTTTATTCTGTTGTCAACACTTAGCAGGAAAATTTTTTAATCTTTGTGCGGATACGGCGCATGGCGTTGTCAACGGATTTGTGTGACTTTCCAAGAAGCTCTCCTATCTGCTGATAACTGTTTCCATCCAGATAACAGTCAAGTACTCTGTTTTCCATAGGGCTTAAACATCTCTTGATCTCTTCTCTTAAATTTTCCGCATTTTCCTGATCGATCAGGATCGATTCCGGATTTTCCATATGGAAATCTTCGAAATTTCCCTCTTCGTCTTCATGGCTTAAAGAAACATAAGAATTTAAAGGCTGGTGCTTCTGTCTGTTGGAATTTTGAATGGCATTATACATCTGTCTGTCAATGCAGAGTCTTGCAAACGTCTGGAACGATGCTTCTTTATCCGGCTGATAATCCCGCACAGCCTTAAAAAGCCCGATCATTCCCTCCTGGATCAGATCGTCTGTGTCTCCGCCTATGAGAAACATGGCTCTTGCCTTTTTCCGTACCAGTTCCTTATATTTTTCCATAAGATAGTCTGATATGCCCTCCTCCCCTTTTCGGAATCGGGCAATCAGCTCCTCGTCTTTTATATTGTCGTACCGGCTCATTCTGCCTCCGCTGTCTTTCTGTTCTGTCTTATTTTGCTGACAGGCGCTGTCTCACAATCTCATATGCAAGCACACCTGCTGCCACAGATGCATTGAGAGAATCAATCTCTCCTTTCATGGGGATTGAAGCAATATAATCGCATTTTTCCCGGATCAGGCGGCTGACGCCCTCTCCCTCATTTCCGATCACAAGACCGATTGGTCCTGTAAGATTCAGGCGATACATGGTTTCTCCGCCCATGTCTGCACATGCAAACCAGATACCCTTTTCTTTTAATTCATCAATCGTTTTTCCAAGATTTGTCACCTTTGCCACAGGCGTATAATTTAACGCTCCTGCAGATGTTTTCGCCACTGTGGATGTAAGTCCCACTGCACGGCGTTTCGGTATGATCACACCGTGCGCCCCTGCCAGGTTTGCTGTACGGATGATCGCGCCCAGATTATGGGGATCTTCAATTCCGTCAAGAAGGAAGATAAAAGGCGGCTCGCCCTTTTCTTCTGCTTTTTTTAAAATATCCTCCACCTCGGCGTACTCATAAGCTGCCACCTGGGCAATGACTCCCTGATGCGCGCCTGTCTCGCTTAACTGATCCAGACGTTCTTTCGGAACAAAATTTATAATTGTATCGTGTTTTCTCGCTTCTCTTGCAATGCTTCGAACCGGTCCGTCCTGACAGCCGTCCAGAATAAAAAGCTTATCTACGCATCTTCCTGCCCGGAAGGCTTCCATGACCGCATTGCGTCCTTCTATCTGCTCACTCATTTTTTTGTTTTCTCCTTAATTGCCTGTTCCTGCGCAGTCAGTCCTGCATGGACAAGCTCTGTCATCCGTGTAAAATCTTCTTTCAGATACAGATACCCTATAAGCGCCTCAAACCCGGTGGCTCTCCTGTAATCCGACATGGTGGCGTGTTTTGCCATTGTGGGAGAGTGGGCATTTCTGCCTCGTCTGTATACTCCCGCTTCCTCTTCGGTCAGCATAGGTTCCAGCACCTCCATCATGGCAGACTGGGACGCAGCCTTTACAAGGCTGCTTGCCTGCTTGTGAAGGCGGTTTACAGGACAGTTTCCTCTTTTTACAAGAACGGTGCGCACGATCAGCTCGTACACTCCGTCCCCGATATACGCCAGAGTCAGAGGAGAATAGGTCCGTAAATCCGTATCCTTTAAGCCAAATACTTCTTTCAGATTTTTTAAGCCCGTTTCCATTTTACGCCTTCCCTGGTATCTTTAAGAATAATTCCTTTTTCCAGAAGCTCGTCTCTGATCTCGTCTGCTCTTGCAAAATTCTTTGCTTTTCTTGCTTCCTGACGTTCCTCAATAAGAGCCTCGATCTCTTTATCCAGGATTTCTTCTTTTTTGATCACCTTCAGTCCCAGCACGTCTGCAAGCTTCACAAGCTGTGAGAGAAGCGCGTCTGCAAAAGCGGCGCTGCTTTTCTCTGTCACATTTGTATTTGCAAATTTTACAAGCTCAAAAATTGCTGCCAGTGCGTCTGCTGTGTTAAAGTCGTCTTCCATTGAAGCCTCAAATTTTGCTGTAAAGCCTTCTGCCTCAGTAAGAAGGGCTTTCTCTTCTTCCAGAAGCTCCGAAACGGCTGCGTTTTCTTTTCTGTCTTTTAAGCGTCCGGCGCCTTCTGTAATACGCTCCAGCGCGTTTTTGGAAGCTTCCATTAAATCCGCGCTGAAATTTAACGGACTTCTGTAATGTGCGTTCAGCATAAAGAAGCGAAGCACCTGCAAATCATACTGCTCGCTGATTTCCCGGACGGTGCGGAAATTTCCAAGAGATTTTGACATTTTTCGGTTATCAATATTTAAGAAAGCATTATGAAGCCAGTATCTTGCAAATGGCTTTCCGTTGCAGCACTCGCTCTGTGCAATCTCGTTTTCATGGTGCGGGAATACAAGATCCTCGCCTCCTGCGTGAATGTCGATTTCCTCTCCCAGATATTTTTTAGACATAACGGAACACTCAATATGCCAGCCGGGACGTCCGTCACACCAGGGTGATGTCCAGAACGGCTCTCCTTCTTTTTTCGGTTTCCACAGTACAAAATCAAGGGGATCTTCCTTCTGTTCCTCTCCTGATACCTGAAGAGAACGGAAGCCTGACTGCAGGTCGTCCAGATTTTTGTGGGAAAGCTTTCCGTATTCTTTAAATTTTTTCACGCGGAAATATACTGTGCCGTCTTTTGCAGCATAGGCATACCCTTTATCCACAAGAGTCTGGATCATCTCAATCATCCCGTCAATTTCCTGTGTTGCAAGCGGGTGGGTAGTTGCAGGTTTGACGTTCATTCCCTCCATGTCCTTCTTGCACTCCGCAATATAACGGCTGGAAATCTCTTCTGCACTTACGCCTTCCTCAATGGCTTTTTTGATGATCTTGTCGTCCACATCTGTAAAGTTGGATACAAAATTCACTTCATATCCCTTATATTCCATATAGCGGCGCACCGTATCAAATACGATCATGGGACGCGCGTTTCCGATGTGAATCAGATTGTATACCGTCGGACCGCATACATACATTTTTACCTTGCCTTCTTCCAAAGGCACAAACTCTTCTTTTCTTTTTGTAAGAGTATTAAAAAGTTTCATGTCTTTTTTCCTCCACTCTCTTCTCTTTTATATCAAAAGGCAGATTGCCTGGGCTGCGATGCCCTCTTCTCTTCCTGTAAATCCAAGCCCTTCCTCTGTGGTTGCTTTCACATTGAGGCAGTCAACGGAAATTCCCATTGCCTCCGCCATGTTTTCACGCATTTTCAAAATATGGGGCGCCATCTTGGGTTTCTGTGCAATGATGGTTGCGTCTACGTTCCCTATTGCATATCCGTTTTTCTTTAAAAGCTCCGCCACATGGCGAAGAAGAAGGATACTTGAAATCCCCTTATAAGCCGGGTCTGTATCCGGAAAATGTTTTCCTATATCTCCAAGCGCTGCCGCTCCTAAAAGAGCGTCCATTACCGCATGAACAAGAACGTCTGCATCGGAATGCCCGAGAAGTCCTTTTTCCCACGGGATCTCCACGCCTCCTAAAATCAGCTTTCTTCCTTCTGTCAGTCTGTGTACATCGTAACCCATTCCAACCCGCATATTTTTCCTCCCAAAGTCAATGGCTATATTTCCAGCATTTTGCTTACGCGCATAAAAGTCAGTCTTCTTCTCACATATGGAGAAAGGCGAAGACTTAACTCCTTATCCTCTTTTGAAAGCCCGATATCCGTAAGTTTTCTCCGACAGCCCGCTTTCTCAAGGAGCGTTCTCATCTCTTCCGGTTCCGGAAGTTTTTCTATAATCTCTGCGATTTCAGGCAGACACTCTTTTAAATGTTCTGGCTGGACTTCCAGAAGAAGCTCCGGCTCGTTTTCTTTTCTGATTTTTTCAAGAATTCCTTTTTTTCCGAAGGTTTCCAGAAGAAGCTCTTCATCTCTGTCTTCATATTCCTTTACTTTGCAGCGTTTTTCTGAAATTGCCTGTGCGGTTTTTTTATATTCTTCCAGTACGAGCAGGGTTCCCACGGAAACCTTCTCTCCGTGAAGAGCGTCCAGAGATCCGTTTATCACTTCCATTTCCCAGAAATGAGACATATGGTGCTCTGCCCCTGACGCCGGTCTTGAATTTCCTGCCATCTGCATGGCAAGTCCGGAAAGGATCAGCCCGTACATCAGCTTTTCACAGGCTTCCTCCTCGCCTGACGCAATGGCGCGAAGGCTTCCCTTTACCGCTTTTAACGCTTTCTCTTCCATCTCTGCCAGATACTCACAGTAATATTCTCCTGTAAGAAGATTTGCAATCTTCCAGTCTGCAAGGCAGATATATTTTCCCATCAGATCCGATACGCCCGACGCAGTCAGACGCCCGGGAGCTTTCGCAAAAATATCGGTATCTGCATAGACACACAGCGGGGCAGCGCAGGGAATTGTCTTTTTTACCCCTTCCCAGGTCATTGCTGCCACTGTGGATACGAATCCGTCCACACTTGCCGCAGTTGGTACTGATACAAAAGGAATTTTATATCTGTGGGCAACAAAACGGCTGATGTCGTGAATGGTTCCGGAGCCAACTGCCAGAATCAGATCAATATCCTCATCCATATTGTTTTCCACAATCTCTACTGCATGTTCATCTGCATGAAGCCCCTCTGCTTCCAGAACAAGAACCTGGCATCTGTCGCTTATATCTTCCATCTCTTCTTCTGCAAAGCAGCATGTATTTGTATCACAGATTAAAAGAGGGGAAATGTAATTTTTCAGAAATCCTTCTGACATCTCCTCTTCCAGTTTCTTTACGGCTCCTGATTCAATTAAAATTTCCTTTACATCTATGTGGTGTTCCCTTCCGCAGCTACAAGGTCGGGCAAAATCGTCCGCATCGACTCGCATGTGTTTCTCTCCTCCTGATTTTCATAAACTTTTATAACTCGGTATTATACACGATTTTTGTGTAAAAAGCAATGCAGGAAAAACCCTCCGAAGCAGGTATCATACCTGACAGACCGGAGGGTTTTACATCTATACCTTTTATTTTTTATTCTTCGATCGCCGCAATAACTTCCACTTCGCAGAGAACATTCTTCGGAAGTGTCTTTACAGCAACACAGGAACGTGCCGGCTTATTTACGAAATATTTTGCGTACACTTCATTAAATGCTGCAAAATCTCCCATATCTGCAAGAAAACAGGTTGTCTTCACTGCGTTTTCAAAGCCTGTTCCTGCTTCTTTTAAAACAGCGTCCAGGTTTTTCATTACCTGCTCTGCCTGCTCCTCGATAGTCGTTCCTGCAATTTCTCCTGTTGCGGGATTTACCGGGATCTGACCTGAGGTAAACAGCACGTTCTGGAATACGATCGCCTGGGAATATGGCCCGATGGCTGCCGGAGCCTTATCTGTGTGAATGACTTTCATAAAAAAATCTCCCTTCTTATTTTATGTCATTATTTTGTTGATTTCATTGTATATCAAAAAATTATTAGGGTCAATGATTTTTTTTGTATTTTCAGAGATTCAAATGATAATACACCATTCCTGACAAATCCCGGATATTATGGATTGCCGTACCCTCCGGGCAGTCCTGTGACATCACACAGAAAATATACGTTGTCTTCTCTCCGTATACAATGGCAATGTCATGCTGGCTTGTGTCTGTTTCTCCTGTTTTATTTGCCACCTTCACATCATCTGAAAGAGCCGAAGGGATTTTCCAGTCCACCTCCTGCTGAAGAAGGATATTGAGCATCTCCTCTGATGCTTCCTCACTTACGCATTCCCCTTCATAAATCCGCTCCAGAAGCATTCCACAGTCTTTTACGGAAGTGGTGTTTCTTCCCCCAAGTCCTGTGGACGGGGAAGCAGACGGCGCCAGAGTATGCTGCACGGAAGTATCTTCGTACTCTTCCTCTTTTAAATATTCATTAATTTTTTCCGCGCCTTCCTTAAAATCATTTTTCTCAGACTGAAGACGCACAAGCTCATTGAAAGACTCATTGTCACTCACTGTGATCATATTCTGGATAAGGTCGTCCACTTTTACCTTCACTTCGGGACTGTCCGCTTCTTTTTTCAGCTTCTGTCCCTCATTTACCTTTATGCTGTCCATCTCGTTATAGGAATCCGCCAGAACAAATGCTTTTATAAGACTTGCAGAATACATGGGCTGATTGTTTATAAGAATTTCCTCGCCGCTGTCCAGATTTTTTACATAAGCGCTCCACTCTCCCTGATAGCTTTCCAGCATCTCTGTGAGCTTTGGTTTCAGAGTTTCCATACCAAGCTTATCTCCATCTTTTAAGCGTCCTGTCTCATCTACGGAAAATCCCTCCGGCGTTGTCTGTTCTTCCTGAACAAGAAGTCCGTTCTCTCCGCCAAAATAATACATTCCCTCAAAATGCTGCCCGTTGGAAGTCATATCAAGCTCATGGATTCCTGTCTCTGTTACCAGTTCTCCGTATTCATCAAAATAATAATAGCCGTTAAAAGACTGATTATTCAGCTTCAGTTCGTTCATATAGCGGATCTGAGGAGCAGCCGTAAGCTTCCCCAGATTATTTACCATAAAATATCCCTCAAAGGAAACTGCCATTTCTTCCATTGTCTCTCCGGCAGAACCCGCCGGAATATTCAAATATGTCATATAAGGGTTTCCTGCACGGAATTTTCCGCTTTCATCATGATAATAATAACCGTCAAATACGGTTCCGTCTATCACAAAGTGGTCAAAATAATGCACTGCCGGGGTATTTTCCAGAGTCCCGTCCTCATTCAGGCAGTAAAACCCGTCGCTTTTTAAAAGATACTTCCCGCTTCCGTCTTCTATTGCAAGAATCTGAGATTCTTCTGTCACACTCAAAAGGCTTCCCGCCTTAACTTCTCCTGCTCCTGAAAAAAAGGCTGCTGCACAGGCAGCAAAAAGCGCTCCCTTCCAAAAAAACTTCGGCAAAGTAAATTTTTGTTTTTTCATAAAACTCTCCCTTTCTTATTTCTGTCGGAAAGAAATATTACCGAAAGTATACCTTGTTTTCTTCAGAAGTGCAATTCTTTTTCTTTTTATTCCACTGTAACAGATTTTGCCAGATTTCTTGGTTTGTCAACATCAAGCCCTCTTCCGAGAGATACATAATAAGCCAGAAGCTGCAGCGGAATAATTGCAAGAGAATTGGCAAAAAACGGATTCGTCTTTGGAATATAAAAAACATAATCTGCTGTTTTTTCCATTTCTTTATGTTCTTCGTCCGTCACCGCCATCACAAACGCCCCTCTTGTCTTAACCTCCACAATGTTGCTGACCATTTTGGGATACAGTGCTTCCTGCGTAGCCACCGCCACTGCCAGCGTATCCTCCTCTATAAGAGAAATCGTTCCATGCTTCAGTTCACCTGCCGCATAGGCTTCTGAATGAATATAGGAAATCTCTTTTAATTTTAATGAACCTTCCAATGAGATGGCATAATCAATTCCTCTGCCGATAAAAAACATATGCTCCGCAGCAAGATAGCGGTTTGCAAAGCGCTGAATTTTCTCTTTCATTTCCAGAATCTTCTCAACCTGCTCCGGAAGTTGTTCCAGATCTTTTTCCAAACTGACAAGATCTTTTTCTGTCATCAGTCCGCGAGCCCTGGCAAACTTCATCGAAAGAAGATAAAGAGCTGCAAGCTGCGCGCTGTATGCCTTTGTTGTTGCGACAGATATTTCCGGACCAGCCCACGTATAGAGCACGCTGTCCGCCTCCCTTGCAATGGAACTGCCTACTACGTTTACAATCCCCAGCACCTTTACATGATTCTGTTTCATCTCCCTCAGGGCAGCAAGAGAATCTGCCGTTTCTCCTGACTGACTGATGATGACTGCCAGTGTCCCTTCTTCAAAAATAGGATTTCTGTATCGAAATTCACTTGCCAGATCCACTTCTACCGGTATTCTTGCAAGTCCCTCCAGCACATATTTTCCAGTTACACCTGCATGATAAGCAGAACCGCAGGCTACGATCATAATTTTCCGAATCTTTCTGATTTCTTCGTCTGTCATTCCAAGCTCTTCGATGACTACGTCATGATTCTGAATACGCGGACTGATCGTATCTCTGATCGCTTTTGGCTGTTCGTAGATCTCCTTCAGCATGAAATGTTCATAACCGCCTTTTTCTGCCGCGTCTACGTCCCAGTCAATAAAAACAGATTCCTTTTTCAGATTTTCTCCGTCTATATTGTAAAATCTGATATTCTCTCCGGAAAGGCAGGCAATTTCCTCGTTTTCCATGTAATATACATCTCTCGTGTAGCGAAGAACCGCCGGAACGTCTGATGCGATCAAATTGCCCCCGCTGCTTTTTCCCACGATTAAAGGACTGTCCTTTCTCGCTGCATAAATATGATGCGGGTGATCCTGAAACATAATGCCAAGAGCATAGGAGCCTTCTACACGGCGCATTACTTTTTCAATCGTTTCTATTGGATTTCCATTATAATATTCTGTAAGAAGATGAACCAGCACCTCTGTATCTGTCTCCGACTGAAACTCATATCCCTTTCCCTGCAGCTTTCTTTTTAATTTTGCATAATTTTCAATAATCCCATTATGTACCACCACAATCGTATGCTCTTTATTAAAATGAGGGTGCGCATTTTCATTGGAAGGACTTCCATGCGTTGCCCATCTCGTATGGCCGATTCCCGAAGTTCCAAAAAGAGTCGTTCCTCCTTTTGTCGCTTCTTCCAGTACCTTCAGACGTCCCATCGCCTTTTCCATATGAATTTCTTTCCCGTCAAAAACTGCGATTCCGGCAGAGTCATATCCTCTGTATTCGAGCTTTGACAATCCGTCTAATAAAATGGGCGCTGCCTGCTGTTCTCCAATGTATCCAACAATTCCACACATACTTTTTCTCCTTTTTTTGCACAATCATGTCTTTTTTTTGTGTTTTCTACATTATATCCCATTTTATCACTGTGTCAAGTTAAAACTTTTTTGTGTTAATCCAAAATTGTTGTAAAGTTTCTTCTACATTTTCCAGCCTGCACCGTTTCCTGTCCGCCCACTCTGCCGGGAAAAGCCCTCTGTAATCGTTTCCCCAGAATCTTTCGTCGAGAAGCAGGAGGATTCCTCTGTCCTCCTGAGTTCGGATCACTCGTCCTGCCGCCTGAAGTACTTTGTTCATTCCGGGATAGCGGTAAGCATAATCAAAACCGCTCTCTCCCTTCTTATCGTAATAATTTTTAAGGATTTCTCTTTCATTACTGATCTGGGGAAGTCCTGTTCCCACAATTAAAGCACCGATAAGACGGCTTCCGATAAGATCAATCCCTTCGGAAAACACACCGCCCATCACACAAAAACCGACGACTGCGTCTCCGTCCTCTGAAAACTCACCGAGAAATTCCTCCCTCCTCTTCTCGCTCATTTCTGTTTCCTGACAGATAGTCCGAATCCACCCCACAGAAAACTCCTCCTCATAAATCCGGTACACCTCTTCCATAAAGCGGTAAGATGGAAAGAAAACCATATAATTTCCCTTTTTCTGCCACACAGCCCTTGCAATATACTCTGCTACTTTTCTGTATTCTTCGTATCCTCTTCTTGTGTAGCGGCTGCTCACGTCGTCTCCTATGAGAATCTTCCTGTTTTCCGCAGAAAAAGGAGAGGGAACATAAATCCCATAATCATCTTTTCTAACGCTTAACATTTCCCTGTAATATCCCAGCGGAAGAAAAGTGGCGGAAAAAAACACGGCGCTGCTCCCCTTCGAAAGACATTCCCCAAGATTCGCCCCCGGATTGACACAAAAAAGCTTTACCCTGAAATTTCCGTCTTCTCCGTTTTCCGCATACACCTGATAATTTTCGTCCACAAGCTCCGATATATTAAGAAAATCCCGCACAGAAAAATAGAAGTCACGAATCTCATCAATAAACTGAGGATCTTCTCCCTCTTCCAGAATTTTATCCATCTCCCCCATCACCTGGAGAAGACTTAACGGCAGCGCTCCCGGTCCTTCCAGAACCTCGTATTTCTCACAGTCTTTTCGGATTTCAAGAAGCTGACGGTTTACGCGGCTTAAAGCCTTTGTGAAACGGGGATATTTTTCCCCTGCCTTTTTTCTGATTTCCAATACTTCTTCCTTGCAGACAGACGCGCTGTACATTTCCCTTCCGCGCTCCACAAGATTATGCGCCTCGTCTATGAGAAAAATATAGTTTCCGGATACGCCCTCTCCGAAAAAACGCTTCAGCTTTACATTGGGGTCAAAAACATAATTATAATCACAGATCACACCGTCTGTCCAGAGAGCCAGGTCAAGGCACATTTCAAAAGGACAGACCTTCCATTTCTCCGCATGTTCCAGCATTTTTTCCCTGCTGTATGCGTGCTCTTCCTGCCAAAGCTCATACACCGCATCATTGATTCTGTCGTAATGCCCCTTCGCATACGGACAGCTTTCCGGATTGCATTCCGCCTCTTTAAACGGGCAGATTTTATCTTTTGCAGTAATCGTCACAGACTTAAATTTAAGCCCCCTGTTCCTTAAAATCTCAAAGGCTTCCTCTGCCACTGTCCTTGTTATGGTTTTCGCAGTTAAATAAAAGACCGTCTCCCCTTTTCCTTCCCCCACTGCCCGCACAGCAGGAAAAATGGTAGACATGGTTTTTCCCACACCTGTAGGAGCCTGGATAAAAATCTGTTTTTTTTCGGAAATCGCATGATAGACACTGCTTACCATACGCCTCTGCCCTTCTCTGTAGGGAAAAGGAAAATCCAGATTTTTCATGGAAAGGTTTCTCTCTTCCCTCCACTTTAACTGATAGGAAATCCATTTATGGTATTCATCAAGAAGCCCGCCGTACCACTCCTTCAATTCTTCCAGGGAATACTCCTGACGAAAATACTTCATCTCCTCTGTGTCAAGATTTCCGTAAGTCATCTGGATTCCAATACGCGCACAGTTCTCCATCTCTCCGTAAATTCTTGCATAACACTTTGCCTGTGCCAGATGGACAGACACCGGCTCTTTTATATTTTCCAGGTTTGTGAGAACTCCCTTGATCTCGTCAATAAAGGTTTCTCCCTCTTCCATAAAAATGCCGTCTGCCCGTCCTTCTACAAGAATGATAACGTCTTCATATTCACTTTTCCATTTCAGCGAAACCTCCGCCCTGTATGTGGCGTCCTGCCTTCCCTGTATTTTTCTGTGGAGACGGCTTCCCTTCTGCATAGCTTCTTTGTCTGTTGCGCCCCGGCGGCTGTCAATATCTCCCTCCCGCAGAATAAACTCTACGAGATTTCGTACAGAAATGCGAACTGTCAGCTTTTCCATGATCTTTCTCCCGATTCTTCTGATATATCTCATATTGTATCACAACCTGTCGGGAGAAATCCACAGCCTCTCTTCTTTATTCTTTTATAATCTGCAATACAAAACAGGAAGCTGCACTTATCACAACTTCCTGATCACCTTAAATATTCTTTTCCAAAATGTATCTCTGGGGTGTCATTCCCAGTGCTTCGTATAACTGAATCGCTTCTTTATTAAATTCCCAGACCATCAAATCTACACGAACTGCACCTTTCTGTTTTGCTAAAAACTGCATTTTTTCAAAAAGCCCCTTTGCGATTCCTCTTCTGCGATATTCTTCCCTCACAAAAATCTCATCTACATATGCAGTCTTTACATTCTCAATCATGCCACTTTTTCTTCTAATTTCCGCAATACAAAATCCCATAACTTCATCTTGTTCGTTTGCTGCAGCAATCGCAATATAATTTTTTCTTCTACAATATCTGAAAATTATTTTACAGAATATATATGATCTGACGGAGCATATATATCCGGACGTCCATTCACATGCAAGGTGTGAAGTTCCTGCATACAGAAATCAATCACTGGATAATCACTTTTTACAAGTTTTCTTATTTTCACTTTTCAGTCTCACCCCGCTTAAATCTGCGTCATCACAAATATATCGTAAATCGCCTTTACCGCTGTCTCAAAATCACGGTTTTCCACACCAATGATAATATTCAGCTCACTGGAGCCCTGGTCGATCATTTTTACATTGACATTGGCGTGTGCCAGAGCGGAGAAAATACGTCCTGCTGTTCCTCTTGTAGAGCGCATTCCTCTTCCCACTACTGCGATCAGCGCAAGGTCTGATTCCATCTCCACAAAATCCGGCTGAACCGCTCTGTGGATTCCTGCGATCACCTGCTGCTCTTTTTCCTCAAACTCATCCTGATGTACGTACACCGTCATCGTATCGATTCCGGAAGGAACGTGCTCAAAATTAATTCCCTGATCTTCAAAAACCTGCAGGATTTTTCTTCCGAAGCCAATTTCACTGTTCATCATGGATTTTTCAATATTGATGGAACAGAACCCTTTCTTTCCTGCAATTCCCGTAATGGTATACTTCGGTTTTCTGCAGGTGCTTTCCACAATGAACGTTCCTTTATCTTCCGGTCTGTTTGTGTTTCGGATATTGATCGGAATCCCTTCTTTTCTTACAGGGAAAATCGCTTCTTCATGAAGAACGGTTGCTCCCATATAGGAAAGTTCCCGAAGCTCTCTGTATGTGATGGTTTCAATTACTGCAGGATTTTCCACAATCCTCGGATCTGTCACAAGAAAACCGGAAACGTCCGTCCAGTTTTCATATAAATCTGCCTGGATTGCCTTTGCAACGAGAGAACCGGTCACATCAGAACCTCCTCTTGAGAAAGTTCTTACCGTCCCGTCTGCGCATGCCCCGTAAAATCCCGGAATTACAGCACATTCGCATTTTTCCAGTCTTTTTGTGAGAAGCTTATCTGTTGCCTCCATATCAAAGCTTCCGTCTTTTCGGAATCGAATGACCTCCGCCGCGTCTACAAACGTGTACCCAAGATAGGCAGCCATAATTTTTCCGTTGAGAAACTCTCCCCTTGAGGCTGCGTATTCCACACCGGACTGATTTTTAAAATCCTCCTGAATGGTTTTAAATTCTTTCTCCAGGGAAAGATTCAGATTCAGTCCCCTCACAATCTCATAATACCGTTCCTTGATTGCCTTTAACTGATTGGTAAAATCCTCTCCGGAAGCAGCCGTTTCATAACAGCCATAAAGCATATCCGTAACCTTCGTATCTCCGTCAAAGCGCTTTCCCGGAGCAGATGGCACTACATATCTTCTGCTCTTATCACTCTTTATAATTTCTCCAACCTTCTGGAACTGCTCTGCATTCGCAAGAGAACTGCCTCCAAACTTTACCACTTTTTTCATTGTCATCTCTCCTTGTGCCTCACTTTTTCTCTTTATCACTATAAAGTATTTCTATTATTTTATGAAATCCGGACAGATTTTTCAAGCACTTCTTTTCCAATGATAAAAAAACGTGATATTACACAAGGCTTTTCCTGTTCCTTCCATTTTTCCGTACAAAACACCGAAAAAAGTCCGGCAGCATGCACCATGTAGCCATACCATTTCCGATGAATCAGGCACCGTATTCCCTCAGAATATTTTCCAGCGCAGCCGCGCTGCTTGTATGGCAGCGGCATACAGGAATTGCTTTTCTCTTTGCCTGTTCTACTGCACAGTTTACCATTTTATGGGAAACCGTACCTGTAAAAAGAATCAGAAGATCCGGCGCGCCGATCTTCTTTTTCATCGCACCTTTTTCCTTTGCAAAAACCTTCGCTTTCCACCCGTATCCTTTACAAATATCCTCATACTGACATACCATTCTTTCATTTCCACCTACAATCACAACGCTCATATTCACCTCTCCTTTTGCTTCTGCGTCCAAAAATTTCTCGTCGCTAACTCTGGTTTTAAATTATAAGTTAGCTTTCACTAACCTTGTTTCAACAATTTACCATACCTTTTCCCCTGTGTCAACATTTTTTTATATTTAACATTTCATGCACATACAGCTAATCCTGTCTTTTGAACTCTTTTACCTCACATACTGTCAAAACTCCGTCTTTTACAGAAAACCTGATGTCCTGATCTCCGAAAGGCATTCCGTAAATCCGCTCCGGGTCATTCTGGTATCCCGGTCTTGGATCCTCTTTTAAAACAGCAAGCACCGCCTCTCTTTTTTCCTGTGGGATTTTAAAAAGCAATTCTTCTGAAATGTTCACGGTCAGACTGTGTTCCTTTGTCTCTTTTGTAAAACCGCCCTCTGCGTCAGGATGACAGTCTGTCTCAACGTACGGCTTAATATCGTAGACAGGCGTTCCGTCCATAAGGTCTGCCCCTGAAATATGAAGAACCGGACCGAGTTCCTGATTCATTTCAATTTTTTCCAGTTTTACGCTGGAAAGCCCGATGGGATTGGGGCGAAAGGGGGAGCGTGTGGCAAAGACGCCTTTTCGCACGTTTCCGCCAAGACGGGGCGGGCGTACTGTTGGAGACCACCCCTTATCCGCCGCCTCCGAAAATTCCCATAAAAGCCAGATATAGCTGAATTCTTCCAGTCCCCGAAATACATCGGGATTCCGGTACTCAGGTTCCATAATTACCATTGCTTTTAACTCCTCCACCCTTCCGCTCTGTCTGGGAATCCCGAATTTTACAGGGAAATCACTTTTTACACGGGCAATTATTTTCATGCGCTGTTCTCCTTTTCACTTTTTTGTATACTTTTTCCATAAATCATGGTATGATTATAACACGTTATTGTTGTAAAGGAGAAAAAATATGTTGGAGCTGATAAAAAACATCAACGGTGCAGTGAATAATTTTATCTGGGGCGTTCCTGCTATGATCTGTATTATCGGCGTCGGTCTTTATCTTAGTATCGGCACACGTTTTATTCAGATTCGAAAATTCCCCCTGGCTATTAAAACAACCATAGGAAGAATCTTCAGCAAAAAAGATTCATCAGACGGTACCATGACCCCATTCCAGGCAGTGTGCACTGCTCTTGCCGCAACTGTAGGCACAGGAAATATCGCAGGCGTTGCAGGAGCCATTGCCATCGGAGGACCGGGTGCTGTATTCTGGATGTGGGTTTCTGCATTCCTTGGAATGTGCACCAAATTTTCAGAAGTAACTCTTGCTGTCCATTTCCGTGAAAGAAACGCCCACGGCGATTATGTGGGCGGTCCCATGTACTACATAAAAAACGGACTTTCCAAAAACTGGCACTGGCTGGCTGTTCTCTTCTCCGTTTTCGGCGTCCTCACTGTTTTCGGAACAGGAAACGCCACACAGGTAAACACTATCACTACAGCCATCAATACCGCACTTTTAAATTTCAACCTGATTTCACCGGATTCCGTCAAAACCGTAAATCTGGTACTCGGGATCGCCATTGCGGTAATCGTAGGACTTGTCCTTTTAGGGGGCGTCAAACGGATCGGAAGAGTGACAGAAAAACTCGTTCCTTTTATGGCAGTCCTCTACATCGGACTTTCTCTCGGCGTTGTTCTTTTAAATATTGAAAATGTTCCTTCTGTATTCGCCTCTATTATCCACGGAGCCTTCAATCCCTCCGCAGTAACCGGCGGTATTGTGGGAAGCTTCTTCCTCAGCATGAAAAAAGGCGTATCAAGAGGTATTTTTTCAAATGAGGCAGGTCTTGGTACCGGCTCCATCGCACACGCCTGTGCAGATACGCAAGAGCCTGTAAAACAGGGGCTTTTCGGTATTTTTGAAGTATTTGCAGATACGATCGTTATCTGTACACTGACTGCTCTTGTAATTCTTGTAAGCGGCGTTTCTGTTCCATATGGAGCAGACGCAGGCGCAGAACTTACGATTTCCGGCTTTACTGCCACTTACGGAAACTGGGTATCCATTTTCACAGCCGTTGCCATGTGCTGCTTTGCTTTTTCCACGATCATCGGCTGGGGACTTTACGGTGCGAGATGTATTGAATTTCTTTTCTCCGTAAAAGTGATCCGCCCGTTTATGATTGTGTATTCTCTTGTTGCCATTCTTGGTGCGACTATGGATCTCGGGCTTCTCTGGAGTATTGCAGAGACCTTTAACGGACTGATGTCCATTCCAAACCTGATCGCCCTGTTCCTTCTCTCCGGAACAGTCGTAAAACTTGTAAAAGAATATTTTAATAAATAACAGAAAAAGAAGAATCCTTCCGTCAGACAGAAGTGATTCTTCTTTTTTATGCTTTACTCTGCGTCTTTTCTTAAAATTTCTTTTGGAGGCTCGATTTCATTTGCGATCGTATGCTCCGTAAGTTCTGACAATAATCTGATTTTTTTATTGATCAGAGGGCGCATACAGTTTGGTACGTGTTCCTGGTGGGCTCTGTGGATTGCCACGCACTCTTTGCAGTTTCCATGATAACGACAGGCTTTTTTGCAGGGACAGTGGTCTTTTTCCTTATATTCCTCCCGAAACTCTGCTGCAAATTCTTCCTGGAGACGAAGCCCCTCCTGCCTGTTTCCTTTGTGAAACTGTTCCATTGCTTCTTTTTCTTTAGAATTGCCATCGATTATCATTACCCAATTCTCCTTTTATGTACGTCTCTACTGAAGCGAAGAAATCCATTTTGCCGCATTTTCCTGGTTCAGAGAATTTTTCAACACACATACGTAAGCCTCATCATATACAAGACCATAATTCTCTATAAATTCTTTATCTGTAATAATCACACAATCTCCATTTTCATATCCGGCAAATTTTTTATAATTCTCTCCCAGAACAGTTCCCATATTTTCCAGAATCCCCTTCCTGCTTTCCGTCTTATACATGGATTCCGGCATAATTACCACATCAAGGGTTCCAGCCTGCATCTGTGTCATAAATGACATCTGGGAATAGTATTCAAGATCTTTTCCGGTCTGATCCGTAGAGAAGTTTCCAATAACAGAAACCTGCTCATACTTGCTTTCTGCCCCCAGAATTTTTCGGATTTTCTCCTGTTCTTCTATAAAATCCTGCGCTTTTGTGTTCACTGCCGACACCGAAAGAACCGTTTCTATTTTTGCATGTTCATACCAGCGGTAGCCGCCGACTACAGCAATAATTACACCAATAATCAGAATGGGAACCCACTTGTAATACATGAAAAAATATTCCATTTTTTTCTTAAATCCCATTCCCTGCAGCTTTTCCTTTTCCAGAAGACGCTTCTCTTTTGCAGTCATGTCCACAAGACTTTTCTTATGTTCCTTTTTCTCTTCTTTGCGATCCTCCTCATTCAGATACATTCTTGCTATGCTGTTCTGAGGCACCGCATTTTTTTCTTTTTCCTCTTCCCCCGTTTTTTTCTGCTGTTCTTCCGCCATAAAATCTCCTACTTTAAAAATCCGCTGATAATCTGTTCTTCCGCCTCTGCCTCTGTAAGACCAAGAGTCATAAGCTTAATCAACTGCTCTCCCGCTATTTTTCCGATGGCAGCCTCATGGATCAGGGCAGCGTCTACATGGTTTGCCGAAAGCTCCGGTATTGCGCTTATTCTGGCATCGTCCATAATGATCGCATCGCACTCTGTATGTCCGTTACATCTGTTATTTCCACAGATATGAGATTCAAACAGCTGGTAGGAATCATCTCTTGCAACAGAACGGGACACTACGTTTGCAGAACAGTCCTCCCCGTCAAGCTGCACATCAAAATGACTCTCTGCTTTCTGTGTTCCGTGAGTCATAAGACGTTCCATTACCACAAGCTTTGCTCCGTCCTTTAAATGCGCCTTGTTTCCCCTGTTTGTGGAGTCCACGCCGCGGATCTGGGCAGTATCCATCTCCATAAAACTGTCTTCACCGAGATAGATTTCCGTCACAGGGTTCATGATGCGTTCCCCTTTTCCATCGCCGCTTCCATAATGCTTTTCCACATATTTAATATGTGCATTTTTTTCCACAAAAAAGCGATGGATCCCGTCATGGCGGCTTGCCGCATCTCCGCTGTTATGAATGCCGCAGCCTGCTATGATCGTAACGTCTGCGCCCTCTCCGATATAAAAATCGTTGTACACAACCTCCTCAAGACCGGACTGGCTTAAAATAACGGGAATATGTACACTCTCATGCTTCGTTCCCGGTTTAATGTGGATTTCTATACCGCTTTTATCTTCCTTTGTGACAATCTGAATATTTTCTGTACAGCCTCTTTCCACACTTGCACCGTTTGCTCTTATGTTATATGCTCCTGCCGGAATTTCGTGCAGTCCGGATACTGCCTCCAGTAAATCTTTCTGTATTGTGTCCATACTGCTCCTCCTATTTCTCCCCGGTTAATTTTTTACAGCCCATTGCCGCTGCGTTTGCAGTTCCAAGAAGCTTTGGCATCATTTCTTCTTTTGTACCTTTTTCTCTCAGTTCTCCGTCTGCAATTAAAATAATCTCGTCTGCTATATCCAGAATGCGCTCCTGATGGGAAATAATAAGAATAGAACCATGAAGCTGGCTATGCATTTCTTCGAAAACCTGAATCAGATTCTGAAAACTCCATAAATCAATTCCCGCTTCCGGTTCATCAAAAACAGAGACTCTTGTTTTTCTTGCCATAATCGTGGCAATCTCAATTCGTTTAATTTCTCCTCCGGAAAGGCTTCCGTTTACTTCTCTCTTTATATAATCCTTTGCACAGAGCCCTACCTTTGAAAGATACTGACAGGCGTCTGTCACAGAAATTTCTTTCCCTGCTGCAAGGCGAATCAAATCAAAAACTGTCACTCCTTTAAAGCGAACCGGCTGCTGGAAGGCATAGCTGATTCCAAGCTTTGCCCTGTCTGTAATACTCATATCTGTAATGTCCTGTCCATCCCAGAGAATCTGACCAGAGGTTGGCTTTTCAATACCTGCGATAATTTTCGCAAGGGTGGATTTTCCTCCTCCATTTGGCCCTGTGATAACTACAAATTTATTATCCTCCAGTGTCATACTTACATCTTTTAAGATTCCCTTTTCCTTCTGATTTCTGGACCTCTCGTCCGGAACCTGAAAGGAAATATTCCTTAATTCCAGCATGATGTAACCTCCATCTATTGTATACTCATTTAATCATAATGCAGGAACTGCCTTCTCCGGCAATCCCTGCATTATCATAGCACACTTTTCCTTTTATGAACAGAGGATTCCCCCTGTTTTTCTGTGTAAAACCTGTGAACACCGCTTCTCTGCACTTTTTTTAGCAATACTGCAAGAGCCGTCGTCAAAAAAGCGGTAAGCAGCGGATAGAGCCACAGATATACCGTACTATTTTCAACTCCAGCCAAAACTGCCCCTTTCTTTACCACATCGGATACTGCCAGATGAAAAAGGTAAATAAAAAAGGAATATTTAACGCCGATCTCTGCAAGAAAGGACGGCGCTTTTTCTTTCTCTTTTATAATCCCCAAGAAAAACAGGCTGAATGTCAGAATAACAGAACCTGTAAAAAGCTCCATCTGTCCCAGAAGGAAGTATTCCCCTACAGACATGACAAGCCCCAGAATCATTCCCACATATACGGCTCTGCTTTTTAAATATTTTTTTAAGTGCTCCTGCCTCCTGTGTATCCAGTAGCCTGCCATAAAGAAAGGAAATCCTGTGTATAAGTAATTGCGAAATTCCATGACCCTGTATTCCTTTCCCGTAAATACAGCCGCCTCTTCCATATAAAAATGACAGAGCAGAAGAACCGGGATTAAAAATCCCGCAGGCTTTTGTGCTCGCAGCTTTTCCACCAGCCAAAATAAAACATAACAGTATAAAAGAGCCGGCAGAAACCAGAGATGCCACTTTATATCTGTCGTATTGTTGTAATACAGAAAATTCCTGATATTTTCTTTCTCAAAAAGTTCCTGAAACCATAAAACCGGCGATTTTCCTTCTATTATATGCCAAATCCACTGCCACACAAGATAAAATCCGAACGAGGTGACGCATAAGAAAAACGTATGCCTGATTTTTCCCGGAATGCGCGCTCCTGCATTTCCGTCTTTTCTCCAGCAAAAATACCCGGAAATCATAAAGAAAAAAGGAACTGCAAATCTTGCAGCCGCATTAAAAATCTCCCCTGTCACTCCCGGAAAGTGAAGGTGAAGAAACACCACCATATAGGCTGCCGCTGCCTTTTCTGCATCTAACACATGATTTCTCATAAAATCCTGAAATTTCCTCTCTGTTTTTCAGGGTAGTATAACAGAGGATTTTTTTCATGTCAATGTTCAGGACGCCTGAGGCTTTAACCAGGAACTGTCAAGGCGGGCAAGAAGCCGCGCGTTATGATACGCCATTTTTAAAGTCAGGCAGGTTCTTCCAAGATACCTGGAGCCGTCCGCCGTTTTCATGCAAGCCAGCGCAAGATCCGGTTTTCCCGGGCTTTGCAGACAGATGGGGATCAAAAGCTGAATGCCGTGATTATAATACTGAGGAATGGCAGTTTTATAATCTGCTTCCAGCATACGCCTCGTCTGTTTTAATGCCCCGTCAAAAAGCTGTACTCTCATGGTGCTGTTCCTTACTCTCTCCGGAAGGCGGCCTGCATTTTCTTCTTCCCCGAATATGTGCTCATACTGAGGAACAACAGGAATGGACGTATCAAATACAAGCTCGGACGGATCTTTTACGTACTGAGCTTTTTCCGGAAGCTTTACAGATTTCATTTTCAGAAGATGATACTCTGTATAAAATCCTTCCAGAAACCATTTCTGTCTCCCCGGTATGAGATTTGGCACAAAATAAGCATAAATAGGCTGATAATAATAATTAAATAATCCTGTATTAAACACTGCGTATTTTTCTTCTTCCAGAACCTTTTTCTCCTCGTACAGCCTTCGAAATGTCTGTTCCAGATACCCCTTTAAGATTCCGTTATCCTCCGCCGCTCCAAAGCTCCATTTTTCCGGCGCCATTCTCGCAAGACACTGGATCTGGCGATTATAATTTCCGCAATATGTGAAATCAAATAAATTCATGGGAAACCTCCTGTTTTCCGTATCTTTGAGACAAGTGTCCCTTCTATATTATTGTATCGTTTTCTTCGCCGGAAAGAACCTTCGATTTCTCTGTTGCTTCTTCTTTCTGTTCCTTCTATAATATCTATAATAAAAATTTTTTTCAGAAACGGAGTTTTATATGAAAAAAGACGGTTATTATTCTTCCGGCGAATTTGCCAGAATGGCGCACGTTACCCTGCGGACCATCCGCTATTACGACAAGCAGGATATTTTAAAACCCTCCTTTGTGACAGAGGCAGGGGCGCGGTTTTATACAGACGAAGACTTTGCCCGGCTTCAGCAGATCCTTCTCCTGAAATACCTTGGTTTTTCCCTTGATGATATACGGGAAATGACCATCGACGATTCCGATTATCACTTTATGCTCAATTCCCTGAATATTCAGCTTAAACTTGTAAAAGATAAAATCGAGCAGATGCAGCTTGTGGAAAAAGCTATTGAAGATACTGCCAGCGCCATACAGACAGAGCACACCATTGACTGGAGCAATATGCTGAATCTGATTCATCTTACCAATATGGAAAAAAGTATGAAAAACCAGTATCAGAATGCTTCCAATATCTCGGCGCGGATCAGCCTTCACAGCCTGTATTCCCAGAATAAGGAGGGGTGGTTTCCCTGGATCTTCAGGCAATGCGACATCCATCCTTCTATGAAAATCCTGGAAGCAGGGTGTGGAGACGGCGCTTTATGGACAGAAAATCTCAACCTCCTTCCCGAAAAAATTTCCATAACACTTTCCGATATATCAGAAGGAATGCTGCGAGATGCCAGAAGAGCGGTAGATGCTTCTGACAGACGCTTTTCCTACCGTAGATTTGACTGTGCGAAAATCCCCTTTGAGGCTGCCTCCTTTGACCTTGTGATCGCCAACCATGTCCTTTTTTACTGTGAAAATCTCCCCTCCGTATGCAGGGAAATTAAGCGGGTGCTAAAGCCGGGGGGACGGTTTATCTGCAGCACCTACGGAAAAAAACATATGCAGGAGGTCAGCAGTCTTGTACAGAGCTTTGACGAACGGATCGTTTTATCTGCCGATAAATTATACGAAAAATTCGGACGGGAAAACGGAGCCGAAATCCTCTCCTGCTTTTTTTCGGAAGTAAACTGGATCTCTTATGAGGATTCTCTTTTTATTCCCGAGTCAGAACCTCTGATTTCCTATATTCTCTCCTGCCACGGAAACCAAAACCAGTATATTCTGGAACATTACAAAGAATTTCGCTCCTTTGTATCCAGAAAAACAAAAAACGGATTTTCTGTGACAAAGGACGCCGGCATTTTTATTTGTGCAAATTAACCAAATTTTACAATTTTATTAAAAAAACCTTGAAAGTAACCTAAGGTCACCTTTTATAATGCAATTACAACATGAGGAATCGCAGAATTACAACATAGCTATGAAAGGAGTTTATTATGAAGGGAATCATTTTAGCGGGAGGCTCAGGAACACGCCTTTATCCACTGACTATGGTCACATCAAAGCAGCTTCTCCCCATCTACGACAAACCAATGATTTATTATCCCATGTCTGTTCTCATGAACGCAGGCATCCGCGATATTTTAATCATTTCCACACCGCAGGATACGCCGCGTTTCCAGGAGCTTTTAGGAGACGGTCACCAGTTTGGCGTAAACTTAACTTACGCGGTACAGCCAAGCCCGGACGGGCTTGCACAGGCTTTTATCATCGGAGAGGAATTTATCGGAAACGATACAGTGGCTATGGTTCTTGGCGACAATATTTTCGCAGGACATGGTCTGAAAAACCGACTGAAAACAGCCGTAAAAAATGCGGAATCCGGAAAAGGCGCAACTGTATTCGGCTATTACGTAGACGACCCGGAGCGTTTTGGAATTGTGGAGTTTGACAAAACAGGAAAAGCTGTCTCCATCGAGGAAAAACCGGAGCAGCCAAAGAGCAACTACTGCGTCACAGGCCTTTACTTCTACGACAACCGCGTAGTGGAGTATGCCAAAAACTTAAAGCCGAGCGCAAGAGGAGAGCTTGAGATCACAGATCTGAACCGGATTTACCTGGAAAACAACGAGCTGAACGTGGAGCTTTTAGGACAGGGCTTTACCTGGCTTGACACAGGCACACATGAAAGTCTTGTGGAGGCTACAAACTTTGTAAAGACAATGGAAAGCCACCAGCACAGAAAAATTGCCTGCCTTGAGGAAATCGCCTACTTAAACGGCTGGATCACAAAAGAAGACGTATTAAAGGTATATGAGATTCTGAAAAAGAATCAGTACGGACAGTATTTAAAAGACGTTCTGGACGGAAAATATCTGGACATCTTACATTAAACGCTCATAAAGAAAAGGAGATTTTTACATGAATATTATTGTGACCGGCGGCGCCGGATTTATTGGAAGCAACTTTATTTTCCATATGTTAAACAAATACCCGGATTACCGCATTGTGTGCCTTGACTGCCTCACATACGCAGGAAATCTTTCCACACTTGCACCTGTTATGGACAATCCGAACTTCCGCTTCGTAAAAGAAAGCATCACAGACAGAGAAGCTGTTTACCGTCTCTTTGAAGAAGAACACCCGGATATGGTTGTAAACTTTGCGGCAGAGAGCCACGTGGACCGTTCCATTGAAAACCCGGAGGTTTTCCTTGATACAAACATTAAAGGTACTGCTGTTCTTATGGACGCCTGCCGCAAATACGGCATTCAGCGTTACCATCAGGTTTCCACTGACGAGGTTTACGGCGATCTTCCCCTTGACCGCCCTGACCTTTTCTTTACAGAGGAGACACCGATCCACACAAGCAGCCCGTACAGCTCCTCAAAAGCAGGCGCTGACCTTCTTGTTCTCGCTTACCACAGAACATACGGACTTCCTGTTACCATCAGCCGCTGCTCCAACAACTACGGCCCGTATCATTTCCCGGAAAAACTCATTCCGCTCATGATCGCAAACGCGCTTAATGACAAGCCGCTTCCTGTATACGGAAAAGGAGAAAACGTACGCGACTGGCTGTATGTGGAGGACCACTGCAAGGCAATCGACCTTATCATTCACAAAGGCCGCGTAGGAGAGGTTTACAACATCGGCGGACATAATGAGATGAAAAACATCGACATTGTAAAAATCATCTGTAAAGAGCTTGGCAAACCGGAAAGCCTGATCACTTACGTGACAGACAGAAAAGGACATGATATGCGCTACGCCATCGATCCGACAAAGATCCACAATGAGCTTGGCTGGCTTCCGGAAACAAAATTTGCAGACGGTATCAAAAAGACAATTCAGTGGTATCTTGACAATAAGGAATGGTGGGAAACAATTATTTCCGGCGAATACCAGAACTACTACGAAAAAATGTACGGAGACCGCTAAGGGGGATTTTACATGAAAGTATTTGTAACAGGCGTTGCAGGACAGCTCGGCCATGATGTGATGAACGAGCTTTCTGCCCGGGGCTATGAGGGAATCGGAAGCGACCTTGCACCTTCTTATAACGGTGTGATGGACGGCACTGCTGTCACAGAAATGCCGTATGTGTCCCTTGATATTACAGACGCTTCTGCTGTGGAAAAAGTGCTTCTTGAAGTAAAGCCTGACGTAGTTGTCCACTGCGCTGCATGGACTGCCGTTGACCTTGCAGAAGACGAGGATAAAAGAGAAAAAGTCCGTGCCATCAACGCGGCAGGCACGAAGCACATTGCAGATGTGTGCAAAACTTTAAACTGCAAAATGGTTTATATCAGTACGGATTACGTATTTGACGGTCAGGGCACAGAACCCTGGAAACCGGACTGTAAAGACTACCGTCCTCTGAATGTATACGGACAGACCAAACTTGAGGGCGAGCTTGCTGTTTCCGAAACTCTGGAAAAATTCTTCATTGTACGAATTGCATGGGTATTTGGAAAAAATGGCAATAACTTCATCAAAACCATGCTGAAGGTAGGAAAAAATCACAACCGTTTAACAGTTGTAAACGACCAGATCGGAACTCCTACTTATACCCTTGATTTTGCAGTTCTTCTTGTTGATATGATAGAGACAGAAAAATACGGGTATTATCACGCCACAAACGAGGGCGGATATATCAGCTGGTACGATTTTGCCTGTGAGATCTTCCGCCAGGCAGCAGAGATGGGATATACAGATTATGACAGCGAACATCTGACAGTCGCACCTGTCACAACAGCAGAGTACGGCGTTTCCAAAGCCGCAAGGCCGTTTAACAGCCGCCTGGATAAGAGCAAGCTTACAGAAAACGGCTTCTCCCTTCTTCCTTCCTGGCAGGACGCACTGGCGCGCTATTTAAAAGAAATCAAATTTTAAAAATCAACACAATAAAAAACATCGGAAATCAGCTGCTTTCTATCTGATTTCCGGTGTTTTTTTAACTGAATTGCTTTTATCCCTGAGGCGGTGTAATGGTCTGACCATTCTGTACCTGCCGTATCATTTCTTTTGCTGCATCCACCGTAGTATAGTCCGGAATCATAACATATGCCGGCTGGCTCATAGAATACGGTATCTGCTTATCTCCTGTTCCGTCTGCACTGTAGGTTACGATATTCCAGGAACCACCTTCGGTAAGCTGCTGCTGAAGAAGACGTGCAATCTCTTCATATGAAATATTAGTTTCAAAGCTTCCCTGAAGACCGGAAAGAATAGAAGAATAATTTTTCAGGAGTTCCGGTGAGAGTGCTTTATTAATGACTCCCTGGATCACTGCCATCTGATTTTTCCCTCTCTGCCTGTCTCCCCCTGAAAACGCATATCTCTCTCTTGCAAAAGCAAGCGCCTGCTCTCCATTTACATAATTGCTTCCTTTATTGTAGTGGAAGCCGGAAGTAGAGAAATCATAATCTGATTCTACTGTGATACCACCAAGCGCGTCAATAATACTTACAAACCCTCCGAAATTGATCCGGAAATAATTATTAATATCTATTCCATACAGCATACTAAGTGTATCCATACTTACACTGATTCCGTATATACCGGCATGGGTGAGTTTATCCGGTACACCTCCTGAGATAGAAAGGGGGACAAAATAATCCCTCGGCGTAGATACAAGAAGAAGCTGGTGTGTTTTTGTATTTGCCACTGCAATAATATTTACATCGCTTCTGCTCTTTGCAACAAGACCACCTCTGTTATCAATCCCGCTGATGTATACGGTATATATCTCTCCTGTCGCTTCCACATCTGGCTGTACCTGCTCGCCTGCGCCTGTATTCTGGTTTTCTGATGGATTATTTGCTGTCTCAATCACTGTCTCCACATGTTTGACACTGATTTCCCTCATCTGTGATGCTATATCTCCATATCCGTCTATCTCCTCAAGAACAGGAATATATGCCTGGTTCAGAATAATTGCGCCTGTCTCCTCACGTCTCAGTCCATCTACCAGTTCTGTAAGACCTCTGTATTCCTGAACCTGTATTTCTGATCCCAGCTCTGTTTTGATCGCCTCCAGAGTCTTGTCTGTATTTTCTCTGTCAAGATCTGTGATAATTCCATATTTATATCCTGATGTTGCAGCCAGTGAATCTGCACTGTCCTGCGCTCTTACATAAATTCCTACCTGGGCGATTTCTGTCTCCACACCCGAAATTTTTGATAATGTGGAGGTTGTTTTATAAAGATATACCCCTCCCACTATAAAAAGAACACTGAACAAAACTGCAAGTACCGTTCCTATAATAAATCGGACAAGATTATGCCGGTTCCATGTAAGAACAGTAACCAGAATTACAAAAATCAATAAAACAACTCCGATGACTGCCACAATCACTGCAGGTACCAGTTTTGTGTAAACAAGCAAGCCCACAAACGCTGCCGATACAAGCAGAAAAACTGCAGCAATAATCTTTCCTGCTATGCCGCCACTTTCTCTTTCCATGAACATTCTCCTTTTCCGTATCTCTCACTTAATATCAGAAGACAGGACAATTTCTGTATCCTGCCTTCTGTTTTCTCTGCTCTATTCACATTGTTTCTTCAGATTACTGAACTACGATCGTAAGAACAGCTCTGTTTGACTCATTTCCGCTGGAATCTACTACGTAATATGTAAGTTCATACGTTCCCGGCACACCGGAATCTACACTGCCCTCAATCTGAATCTGACGGTACAATGTATTTGTTGCATCTACGTCGTCCTGAATATCTGATACATAACTTAACTGATCAACCGGTGTTCCCACTGGTATTTCAAGATAATATGTTGTGAGATAGAATTTTGGAGCTCCCGGAGCCATAGCATCAATTTTTTCCTGTTCTCTCTTTGCTGCCTCTTCTGCCGGCGTCAGTTCTTCCACCTTTTCTGTGTCTGAACCTTCCTCTTCCGTTTCTTCAGACTCTGCTTTCTCAGATTCTTCGGAGTCCTCTTTTTCTGTCTCTTCTTTCTTCTCCTTCTTGTCGTCCTTTTCATCGGACTCCATTGCAAACTGTCTCTTTGTTACATTGTTGCTGCTGTCTTTCGCCACGAAGGAAACATATACCTGATTTTCTTCTTTTGTGAAAACGCCCTCCACTCTGAGAGAATTGCTTACATCACCATCTTCATTATCCTTTGCAGTCACTCCCTCCAGCAGCTCCTCATCTGTCATATCACTGCTGTAAACAGTCTTTTTGTCTCCTGCAAAGCTTATCTCAGGACCCTTTCTGTCCGCCATAAAAAAGATACCTACCACAGTACCTCCAAGCGCTACACTGAGCACTATCATTAACGCCACAAGCCATTTTCGCATTGTACTTTACTCCCTTAATCTACTATACGATTTTCCACAGATCATCTGCGGTGTTTCTTTGACTTTCCTCTCTTCTGCTTTTTGGATTTTTTCTCTTTATCCATGAGAGGAATGTTTCCAAGTACACTAAGCTGTAAATAACGCTCTACATCTTCCGGAGTTTTTACTGTGTCATTTGAAAGATAAACTGCCAGAATGATGATTACAGAAAGAACAACTCCAAGCACACCGCCGAGAATTCCATTTTTAACAAGACTGGGGCTTGCCGGCTCATTTGGAATATTTGCAGTTTCCACTACGTTTACTGCGTCTACGTCCATGACCTCCTGGATATGTACAGACGCAACGTCACGGATTGCATTGGCAATCTGGCTTGCCATATACGGATCCTCATCTCTTACACTGATTGCTACAATACGTGTATCTGTCTGATTTTCCACGCTGATTTTTTCCAGCAATTCCTTGTGTTCCAGATCCAGGTTCAGCTCTGCGATCACCCCTTCTGTTACAGTGCGGCTCTTGATCAGCTCCGCATAGTCCTTTGTAAGGAGCGTACTTGTCTGCATATCCTGATTTGTCAAAGTGTTATTATCCTGTTTGCTTAATACGACAATTTTCGTTGTGGATTCATACTGCGGATCAATAAACAGCATGGTTCCCACAATCGAGATCAGTCCTAATACGATACCGGAAAGGATAATAATTCCAAGCCTGCCAAGCAGCACATGGAAGATTTCACCTAAGTCGATTTCCACTTCCTGATTTTCTTTTATCTGATTTTCCATCTTTCTCTCTCCATTACCCTGTGATTTTTCTTGGATTTTTTATCAGTATTTCTCTGGTATAATCCTCTCCCATAGTTTTTATCATCTGGAGGCAGCATTTTCCCATATCCGGTGTTCTTTCTGTTTTTCTGTGTCCGTCTGTACCCACAAAATCCAGAAGATCCTGTTTCATAAGCTTTTTGGCAAAACGCTTTACGCCAAACCCGTCTTTACCGCTTATGGTATCTGCATTTACCTGAATATAAGCGCCCAGATCCTTCAGTTCATCTACAAAATGAAGGTCTCCCCTTGTCGCTTTATATCGCTCCACATGAGCCACTATTGGATTATATCCATTCAGCTTGAGCTGCTGTACGCGCTCTTTTATGTATGCTTTCTCGTCGCCATAGCTGAATTCCACAAGCACATACCTGCTTCCCGCCATCGTAAGACGTTCTCCTTTTCTCAGGCAGGAAACCATATCCATGCTGCTGTGCAACTCACAGCCAAGATAAAGCGTCAAATCACCGGCAACTTCCTCCGCTGCCTGCTGCAGTCTCAAAAACTGCCTTTTTATAACTTCAAGAGGAGGCTCAAACATTTTGTAACGAAAATGAGGAGTCACGATAATGTTCCTCACTCCGTCGTCATATTCTTTCCGAAGCAGCCATTTTGACTCCTCCAGGCTTTTTGCTCCGTCATCTACGCCAGGAAGGAGATGGCAGTGAATGTCATATAATCCCGTCATTCTCCTACTTCTCCATAACTTCCATACTTACCATATTTACCGTATTTTCCATACTTGCCGTAAGTATCCTTCGTGTAATCCACCTTATTCAGAACTGTTCCCAGGATCGGACAGTTTGTTTTTTCCAGCTGAGATTTTACGTCCTGAACAAAACGGTAGCTGATAGCGCCTGACTCAATTACGATCACAACGCCGTCGCAGGCATCTGCAATAACCGCGCTGTCAATTACTCGTCCAAGAGGAGGGGTATCAATGATCACGTAATCATACACCTCTCTCACAGAGCGCACCATATCCTTGAATAATCTGCTGCCCAGAAGCTCCGCCGGATTAGGCGGCACAATTCCGGAGAAAATAATATGAAATTTAGGCTGTGATGTCGCACAGATCACATCTGCAAGCTTTGCCTGTTTTGACAGGTAATGAGTAAGTCCCAGAACTTCTCCGTCTACCTCCACACGTCCGAGAAGAACGGATTTACGCAAATCTGCATCAATTAAAAGAACGGACTTTCCGCTCTCTGCCAGAGACGCAGCCAGATGGGAGGTTACATTGCTCTTCCCTTCGTTCGGCGTACAGCTTGTAAATGCAATGACCTTTTTATCTGCCCCACAGAACTGAAGATTTGTACGGAGCGCTTTATAAGCCTCGTCCATCTGATAATCCTGTTTCCAATCATTAAGATTTACTTTCACCATAATTCTTATTCACCTTTGTCCTTTTATCTCCCCGGATCCTGTTTTATCTTTTAGCCGGGTTTCTCAATTTTTTATTATACAGCTCAATTCTCTTTTAGGCAAGCTCTTTATACAAAGGATGTATAGTAAAATATGCACAAAAATTTTTCATTTTACCTGGATTGCTTTTTCCGGACACATTTCCTGACAGCAGAAACAGCGGATACATTTTTTATAATCGTATACAGGCGGTTTTCCTTTTCCATTTTTAAAATCTACCGCCTTACCCGGAACAGGGCAGCTTTTTACACAGATTCCGCAGGAAATACACCTGCTTTCCACAATGTACGGTTTCTTCTGAAAAATGCGGAGCGTTTTTGCAAGCTTCGTCCACTTATTCCGTCTTACCGGTGTCCTGTCCACCTGAAAATCCGGTTTTCCGTATGCTTTCGCCGCCTGGGAGCAGGTCATTTCTCCGTATGGCGTCAAAATCCTGATATTTTCTCCCCTGTATGTACCAAGTCTCATTTTTTCTCCATGATAATTTGTAGGAACAAGGGAAGGCTCAAGGGAAACAAGATGGCAGAATACGCTGTCAAGAGCTACCGGGTCAGTGGACAGTAGCATGACTTTCATAGATACCGGATCACCGGAACCCGGTCCGTTTCCTTCCATCGCGGTAATTCCATCCATAATGTAAAGCTTTGGCTTCACACATTTATTCAGATCAACGAGCATTCTTGCAAAGCTGTCTGCACTTGGATATTGCGTATGACCTTTTGCCTTGTGAAGACCGTATACAAATCCGTAACTGTTTTTTACAGCCCCCGTGATCCGCTCAAGCGCATGGGTTTTCATTTTACTTATGGAAATCACGCTGTCCGCCTCCAAAAGCTCAGGGGGAAGGATAAATTCCTTTGCCTGGGTTCCCCCGGGAAACGGAACGCGCACGCCCTCTTTATAATCGATCACAGGAACATGATATTTTTCCAGCACCTCATCCATACCTGTGCCTTTTATGACTTTACTGGCAGTCCCTGTTCCACAGGAATCAGAAAGCGCAAGATTTTTATATCCCTCTTCTCTTAAAATACGGACAAGTCCTCCCACTACAGAAGGGTGAGTAATGACAGCCCGCTCTAGCTCTGCTTTTTTCAGAAGATTCGGTTTCAACAGGATTTTCTCCTCTTTTGAGACGAACTGTTCCATTCCGCCAAGAAGAGCCATCCCTTCTTTCAGCTTTTCATATACAGCTTCCTTATTATAGTCTTCGCAGGGAAGAAGAACGACAATGCTTTTTTTATTTTTCTCTTCTTTCATTTCTTTTCTCTCCGGCTTTTTCTTACTGCCTTTCTCACTGGAAGAATGCAGGCCGGCACAACGGAAAGACCGTCCACTCCCATTTTAAGGAAGGTCTCTGTAAGAGCCGTATCTGCTGCCAGCTCTCCGCAGATAAATACCTTTTTCTTTTCTTCATGCGCATTCTCTGTCACCATCTGGATCATTTTTAAAATGGCAGGATTGTGGTCGTTGTACTTTTCTTTTAAAAGCGGGTTCTGCCTGTCCATTGCAAGAGTATACTGTGCCAGATCGTTTGTTCCGAGGCTTAAAAAATCCACTCTCTGTGCAATTTCCCGGCTCATCATCACAGCAGCCGGAGTCTCTATCATCACACTTACAGGAATGTCTTTATATGCAATTCCTTTTTCGCGAAGTCCTGCTTTGACCTGCTCTGTGATCTTCTCAATTTCATTCAGCTCTTCGAGAGAACTGATCATGGGATACATCACTGCCAGATTTCCATAGGCGCTTGCTCTGTAGATAGCGCGAAGCTGCGCCTTAAACATTCTCTTTCTGTCAAGGCAGAGGCGGATTCCCCTGTTTCCCATAATGGGGTTCGTCTCCTCCGGAATATCCATATAGGCAGCCTGCTTATCTGCTCCCAGATCTGCGGTACGGATCACCACAAGGCGCTTATCCATTGTTTCCGCCACTTTTTTATAAGCGCGGAACAGCTCGTTTTCTCTTGGATAATTCTCTCTTCCCAGATATTGAAACTCACTCCTTAACAGTCCGATCCCCTCTGCTCCGTAAAAAAGCACGCTGTTTAAGTCGTCCAGATTCGCAATATTGGCATAGAGGGAAATCCTGTGTCCGTCAAGAGTCACCGCCTCTTTGTTTTTCAGCTTTAAAAGCTCTTCCTTTTCTTCCTGCTCCGCCTTCAGCCTCGCCTTATATTCCGTTAAAAGTTCCTCATCAGGATCCAGGTAAAGCATTCCCGTATAACCGTCCACAACTGCGAGAAGTCCGTCCCAGTCTTCCTCTATCTCTACATCTACAAGAGCGGGAATCCCGATTGTTTTCGCCATAATGGAGGCATGAGAAATCTCCGAACCCTGATGGGTAACAACCGCGAGGAGCTTTTCCTTTTCCATTTCCAGAATTTCTCCGGGGCTTAAAGTTTCCGCAGCAAGAATGACCGGCTTTTCCCCAAGAAAGATTGTCGTAGAAAGTCCTCCCAGAACGGCGATCAGCCGCTCGGAAAGCTCTCTCACATCTTCAATCCTCTCCTTTACCGCAGGCTCTTCCAGATTCCGAAACGTCTGGGAAAGCTCGTCTCTTGTTGTTGCAACTGCGTAAGCAGCGCTTACTTTCTCTGTCTCGATCATACTTTTTACTGCCCGAACAAAGCTTCCTTTTTCCAGCAGAGCTGTTTGCCTTCTTTTTACATGGCTTTCTTCCCCGTATAAGGTCCGAAGCTCCTCTGCTACTTTTTTCCGTGCTTTTTCAAAATCCGCAGTCTCCTTTTTCACATTGCTTACAAAGCACTGTCTCACCTGGCTGATTTCCCTGTGATAATACAGGATTCTGCCTATGGCAATTCCTGAAAAAGTTGCGCTTCCTTTAAAAATCTTCATTTGTTCTCCCCTGTGTCTTCTCCTGTGTTCCTTAATCGCAGGCTGCTTTAAATTCTGTCCATGCCTTGCTGTAGGCTTCCTCTGCCTCCTGGCTTACATTCTGTACGATCTCTCCCTTTGTCACATCTTCCGGAACAACAAGGTTTGGATTTACCATCTCGTCTGCCGCCTTATTTGTGCTGTAATATCCAATATAATTGAAGCACTCTGCCGCATTTTCCGGCTCCAGAATGTAATCAATAAATTTATATGCCGCGTCTTCAGACGGCGCATTACTCGGAATAAACATATTCATAATTCCGAATCCAAGACCTTCCTCCGGATAAACCACCTTTAAATCCGGATTTTCCGCAAGGGCTGCCGTTACCTGTGATGTGTAGAGGAATCCCACGCTTGCCTCTCCGTTTAAGAGGGCATTCTGTGTATTGTCGTCCTGGATCATGCGGACATTTGGCGCAAGCTCTTTTAAACGCTCTCCTGTTTTTGCGATCACTTCCGGATCTTCCTCATTCATGCTCTCTCCCATAGACATCTGTGTAATACCGCAGATTACACGGTAATTTGCCACAAGTGCAATGCTGTCCTCAAGAGACGGATCCCAAAGATCGCTGTAGCCCTTAATCTCTATATCAACCTGAGAAGGATCGTATACAATCAGAGGAATTCCGGATCCGTAAGGAACTGTATACTCATTGTTTTCATCGTAAAACTGTCCCTGAAATAAAGGGTTGATATTATCAAAATTCTTAATTTTCTCTTTGTCCAGCGTCTTTACAAGCTCCTGCTCCACTGCCTTTTCAATGATATAATCATCCGCGATCACTACGTCGTAATCTCCGCCTTTTGCCTGAGAAAGCTTCTCAAGCATGGTTTCATCTGTATCAAAGTTGGAATATACTACTTTAATTCCTGTTTCTTTTTCAAACCCGTCTAAAATTTCCTGAGGAAACATACCCTCCCAGGTAAAAAGTACAAGCTCCTCTGCTTTTTTTCCTCCGCATCCTGCAAGAAGAGATACGCCAAGAGCCGTTGTTGTTAAAACTGCTGCTATTTTCTTCATCTTCATTTTTTTATTCTCCTTTTTCCATGTTTTTTTATCATAGTATATATAAAAAGCACAAGAAGGGTCACTGCCAGCATCAGCGTACAGAGCGCATTGATTTCAGGCGTTACACCTGTTTTCATCTGTGTGTACACCTTAATCGGCAGAGTAGAAATACGTGGACCATTTACAAAAATACTGATCACCACATCGTCCATTGACATGGCAAAAGCAAGTAAAGAACCGGATACCACAGCCGGCATAACCAGAGGAAGGGTAATATCCCAAAATGCCCGGAAAGGACCTGCCCCCAGGTCACGTGCCGCCTCCTCAAGAGACGGGTCCATTCCCACAAGACGAGCTTTTACTTCCATTAAAATATAGGGGACACAAAATACCGTATGTCCGATCAAAAGGGTGAGCATTCCAAAGGGAAGCCCCAGCATATAGAAAAATGCCATAAGCACCATTCCAAGAATAATTTCCGGAATCATAAGAGGAAGAATGGATACGTATTCCAGAGCCCCTTTTGTTTTCCAGTTAATTTTAAAAAGCCCCACTGCTCCAAGCGTCCCGATCACTGCCGCGCAAAGACAGCTCAAAACCCCCAGGATCAGGCTGTTTCCAAGCGCCTCCATCATGGCACTGTCCCGAAACAGTTCCTCATACCATTTCAGGGAAAAACCGGTGAATGCTACAGGAAGCTTTGATTCGTTAAAAGAAAAAATTACTACAACTGCAACCGGCAGATACATGAGAAAAAAGATAAGTCCCAGGTAAAAGCCTGAAAATTTTGAGTTTTTTTTCATCCGATTCCCTCCAGTTCCTTTGCATTTGTAATCTTTCGGTATGCCATGATCATGGCAGTTGTAAGAAGCATAAGGATCACAGCAAGAGCTGCCGCAAACGGCCAGTTATTTCCTCTTGTCATCTGCTCCTGAATCAGGCTTCCCACAAGAACAATCTTATTTCCTCCCAGAATATCTGCTATAAAAAACAGTCCCATAGAAGGAATAAAGGTTAAAATAATTCCAGATAGCAAGCCGGGAAAAGTAAGCTTTAATATAATATGGAAAAATGCCTGCGTTTTTGACGCCCCAAGGTCTCTGGCTGCTTCCACAAGAGACCAGTCCAGCTTTTCTGCACTGGAATATACGGACAGCGCCATAAAAGGAAGGAGCACATACACCATGCCGATCACGATGGCAGGATAACTGTACAAAATCTTCAAAGGCTCATCTATGATCCCCAGTTTTTCCAGTACATAATTCAGTATTCCCTTCTTCTGAAGAATGATGATCCAGCCGTAAAGACGGATGAGGGAATTAACCCAGAAAGGCAGCATGAGAAACAGCATTGCCTTTTCTTTCTTCTCTTTCGGAAGCCTTGCCATAAAGTACCCGAAAGGATAACCGATCACACAGATAATAAGCGTACTTGTCACCGCAAGCTGAAAAGACTGTACAAATGTATCAAGATATACCGGCTCTAAAATCCGCCTGTAGTTTTCCAGGGTAAAGGCAAATCCGCCCTCCTGCGGAGTGAAACTTAACATCAGCACATAAATAAGCGGACAGGCAACAAATACAATGGTAAACAGATACAACGGCAGTATCATAAAAACAGAAGTCCGTTTTTTCCCTGTTTTACTTTTCATGCAGTGCCTCCTCCCGGTCTACAAGAACTGCATCTGCAGATTCAAATCTCCAGCATACCTTCTGCCCTACTTTTACATTTGCGTCAATTCCGTACCGGCTTGCCACCACTTTTTCTCCTCCCGGAAGAGATAGCACCATGCGGAGCTGACCGCCTGCGAATGTTTTTTCTTCTACCTCTGCCTCCATACCGCAGCCGCATTCTTCATCAAGAAGAATGTTTTCGCTTCTTACCGCAAGGGTGACTTCCTCTCCCTCCAGGAGTTTCTCCCCCTCTGTGTTCACAAGGACTTTTCCTCCTCCCAGAGAAAGAAGCGCCTGATCTCCCGTCTGGCTTTCCACTTTTCCTTTTAAAATATTTGCATTGCCCACAAAAGTTGCCACATAGCTTGTTTTCGGGTGATTATAAATTTCATCAGGAGTTCCGATCTGTTCAAATCTTCCTTCGTTCATAACAGCAATGCGGTCCGACATATTGATCGCTTCCTCCTGATCGTGGGTGATATACACAAACGTAATCCCAAGCTTTTTCTGAAGTCGTTTCAGCTCATGCTGCATGGCGCGGCGAAGCTGAAGATCAAGTGCTCCAAGAGGTTCATCTAAAAGAAGCACCTTAGGATTATTTACAAGTGCCCTCGCAATAGCCACTCTCTGCCTCTGCCCTCCGGACAGCTCAGACGGCTTACGTTTTTCATACCCGGAAAGCTGCACAAGCTCCAGCATATGGGAAACTTTTTTCTTAATTTCTCCTTTTGCAACCTTTTTCAATTTCAGTCCATATCCTACGTTTTCTTCTACGGTCATATGAGGAAACAGCGCATAATTCTGAAAAACCGTATTCACATCCCTGTCATTCGGTTCAAGATCCGTCACATCTTTCCCGTCAAGAAAAACCTGTCCCTCATCCGGGGATTCCAGTCCTGCAATAATGCGGAGAGTCGTTGTCTTTCCGCAGCCGGAAGATCCGAGAAGCGTAATAAATTCTCCCCCTGCGATTGAAAGGCTGATTCCCTGAAGCACACTTTCTTCCCCTGTAAAGCTTTTCTTTATATTTTTTAATTCCAATGAATATTCGCCCATTTCTGCCTCCTTTATATATGATAATGCTGTTTTATATATTCACAATAGCTTTCTCTGTCAAAAACAGGCACATACTCTTTTATGATTTTTTCCGCCTCTTCTCCCCGGTTTCTTAAAAGGCGGTATACAGTAAGCGCCAGAAGCTTTCCCGACTCTATATAGGCAAGCTCCGTATCTGTAATATGAAAATCCTGACTGTGAAGCGCTCCCTCAAATCCTCCGAAGGTAAAATTCAAAACAGGAAAGAGATGGCTCATATCCCCCACATCTGTGCAGGCGTTATTAAAATCCTCCCGCCTCACAGTGCGAAAAGACTGTCCGAGACTTTCTGCTGCCTCCACCATTACCTTATCTGCAGCCCTGTATCTTACCGGCATATATCCCTGAAGCAGCTCTTTTTCTGCTTTTCCTCCAAACGCGTATGCGGCGCCGTCATATGCCCTGTTTACCATTTCCTGAATTTCCCGGATTTTCTCAAGAGAAGCAGCTCTCACCTTCGTCTCCACAACAGCTTCGTCGGGCACACTGTTGATCACGTCCCCTGCTTTTCTGATCACATTGTGAAGGCGCACATGGTCTTCCTCCCGGAAAGTTTCCCGCATAAGCCCCATCATAGACATGGCGCTTGTGGTAATGCTTAAAGCATTGACTCCGTCCCAGGGCGCGATCGCCGCGTGAGAAGCCTTTCCCCGCACAGTTACCTGCTCTGCCGCAAACCCGTTGCAGGCGGGATTTCCAAGGTAAAAATCTTCTTTTACCGGAACCATATGTACATGTGTGGTAAGCACAATGTCTGTACTGGCAAACTCCCCTGTGCGGATAAGTTCGCTCTTTCCGGAAGCCGGAAAACCGACTCCCTCTTTCTGAAGCTTCTTTCGTTTCCTGCTGTCTGTATATTCCTCTGCCGGAACTGCAAAAAAAGAGACGTTTCCGTGAAGAGAATCTCTTACTTTCTCATCAGAAAGGGCGATGGCTGCGCCAAGCATTGCCGCAAGCTGAGCGTGATGACCGCAGGCGTGTGCCGTTCCATTTTCTTTGTCTGCCTTTTCATGATTCCTGCAGCCTATGGCGTCCATCTCTCCTAAAACAGTGATTTCTGCCCCCTCTTTTTTTGAAAGAGAGCCGCAGACACCGGTCACTGCAAGATGCTCTCTCGTAGTAAGCCCGATTTTTCGAAATGCTTTTGCCACCTGTTCAGATGTTCGTTTCTCACAAAATCCCGGCTCCGGATACGCCTCTATATCGCGGGCAAAGGCTTTGATTTCTTCTTTGTGTTCTTCTATGATATTGATAATTTTTTCTTCTATTTTATCCATTTCTTCCCTCCGGAAATTATTCCGGGTATTTTAGTCAAGTATCCTGCTTTATAATAGCATAAAAGCGTGATTTTGCAAATATTATTTTTTATGCTTGCAATTTTTCAAAAATACGCTATAATATTACTTGTGTCCGACACAGGCTGGAATAGCTCAGTCGGTAGAGCACTTCACTCGTAATGAAGGGGTCGAGGGTTCAAGTCCCTTTTCCAGCTTTTCTATAAAAAAAGACGCTGTTTCCAGCGTCTTTTTTTCAATCCCCTCTATTTTTCTGTATCTCCAAGCTGTATGGTCTTATGATATTTCGCGTTTGCCGCAAGAAGTGTGCTCCACTTTTCTTCCTCCGGTTTATTCTCATTGTTATTGTATCGTTCCGGTCCTTTCAGCTCGTCCATATACTGCACATAATCCAGGATATAAACATCGATTGTGGAAATATCTCTGTCCTGAATAGCATAACGGTCTGTTCTTCCATCAGAAGTAATGTATGGAAGTTTGTTTCCATTTGCGTCAAGGGCAACCATGAAGCAGTCAGAGTTGGAACCTTCCTCATAAAGCGTTTCCACAGAAAGCTCATATGGTGTCTTTGTCACTGATTTCAGTCCGATTCCGTTTTCATTTGTCTCGTTAATTTCTATTACCTCTGTCTCACTGTCATCAATAGTAACCGGAATATCAAATTCCCATCCTCCCTCATACCAGAAATTCATATGCTCATTTGGATATTCATGATATTCCTGCGGTTCCTGTGACATTACTTTCTGCCATTCTTCATCTGACATAGCCGCAAGCTCTTCTCCTGTGTATCCGCTGTCCCAGTATTCCGGCTCTGCCTTGTCTCCAATGAATTTTTCGATGTTTAAGTGAAGTGTAAAGCTGTCCGGAACAGAAATTTCTTTTCTTTCACTTTCCAGGCTTCCTGCACGCGCCATTACTTTATCATTAAATTCTTCAAGAAGCGCATATCCCTCGTCTGTCTCATCATTTAAGTCATTCATGGAAACTCCCATTTCGTCCAGCACACCCTGTACCATCTCGTCGTATTTTTTCATATACTGAGAGTCGTCTATCATATCATTTTTAAGATCAATACGGAGAATGCAGGCATATGTATTTTCGTCCAGATATTCTCCTTCCAGCTGTGTGGAATTCACTCCTTTTAAAATTTCCGGATATTCATATCCCTCAGGCAGTTCTTTTAAAAAGTCATAATCTCTTGTATAATTCATAGATAATTCAGGCATCTCCCCGTTTTCTCCCTCAGACATCATCGTATCCGGGAACGGTTCTTCACTTTTCGCTTCCATTGTGAGGTAGATTGTCTGACTGTCTGCGTATACCTCAGAAAAACGGATCGTCAGACCATCGTTTATTTTTGTATAAGCGCCTTCTGCAGTTCCCGGCTCTTTTGCATCTACTGTTTCACTGGATTCTGCTGTTTCTGTTGTCTCCGGCTCTTCCAGAGTCTCTGCTTTATCTGCAAAATTACCAAAAAAGCTTACTTTATCCTGCAGCTCTGCAAAAATCCCTCCCACAACAGGAAGCTCTCTTGCCATAACGGGATTTGCGGCACATACTACGAATCCAACTGCAAGAACTGCCGCCGTACCTCCTGCTGCTTTTGCTGCTATGGACATCCATCTGTATGGATTTTTCTCTTTTTTCTCCTGATGAACCTCGTTGTTTTTGATCATGTAATATGCCTCCTGTGTTTTATTTTTTACAGCCTCCGGAATTTCCACTTCTTTTTTTAATTCTCTCCGGATTTCTTTTTCTCTGTCATCTAATCTCATTTCTGCCTCCTGCTTCCTGCACCTGCCGCTGCTTCTGCAAAAGCCGGCTCTGCATAAGATTCTTTTACCTTGTACTGATACTGCTCCGCAACCTTTTGTCTTCCCCTGGCAAGCCTCGTCTTTACCGTTCCCTCTTTCATGTTCAGGATTTCCCCAATTTCTCTTGTGTTAAACCCTTCCATATAATATAGAAGGAGAACAGTTCTGTACTTTTCGTCCAGCGGTGCAAGTACGTGATTCCACTCCACCATCTCAAAATCTTCTTCATACACCGGTGTTTCCGGCAAACTGTCCGTATACAGCATAAGACTCTTCGTCTGAAGTATATCTTTACATTTATTTATCAGTATACGGATCAGCCACGTTTTAAAATAACGATTTTGTTCCAGCGTTCCTATTTTCTGGAAACAGGATAAAATTGTTTCCTGTATTGCATCTGCAGCATCTTCATCATTTTTCAGATAGGCTCTGGCAACTTTATACATGCTCTGCATCTGAAGGTCCATCAGACGGCAGAACGCGTCTTTATCGCCTTTTTTTGCCTTTCGTATTAATAACTCTGTCATAGGGTACTCCCTTCTGTCCGACCGGTCTAAAGCTTGTTATCTGCGCTTCTAACTATTAGACACTGCAGATCCCAAAATGGTTTCATTTTATTATAGCATTTTATAAAAAATCCGGTATATCAGACATCCTCTGCCTGATATACCGGATTAAATCCGTTTTCACATACTTTTACAATCTGTTCCATTTCCTCATTTTTTTTCGGAAATGCTTCTTCTCCTTCCGCCGTAAACCTTACACAAGTACCACAGGAAGAACTTAAGCTTCTTGGCACCGGCATAACAACTGCTTTCAGTCCTTTTTTCTCACATGCCCGTTTAAAAGTAATCGCTCCGAAATGCGAATAAAAAGTAGCAATATATTCTTCCATCATTTTTTCAGACGAATCAGGAAATCTTCTCCCTGCTCCTCTGCCTCTGCTGTATATCCCTGGTGCTGTGCAAAACGTGATACGTTTTCTTTTGCAGTCACATTATCTACCAGAATCTCATAAACAGCTTCCTTACTTTCCAGAGCTTTCTTTGTTAAAATCACAGGCTCCGGGCAGGAAAGACCTCTTGCATCTACTTTCTTCATTTTTTATCTCCTTTCCCCGAATTCAAAACGGCAATTACGGCAACTACAACAAGACCGATGATTACTGCAATTTTCCCATTTCCAGTAGGACCTTCTCCCGATGAGGCAAGCCCGAAATTATGAGCAATTGCCGCCCCTGCCATAAGTCCAAAGACTGTAATTGCAGAATCCGTATTTCCTTCTCCTGCCAGAACAAGCTGCCGAAGAGGACATCCGCCTAAAAGTACACAGCCAAATCCGGCTAATACCATTCCAAGAGCATTCCATAAACCATCTGTATGAGCAACCGGCTGTCCTGTAAATCCAGGATTAAAATATGGTGTTCCTGTCACTGCTCCCACAATCAGATTCATCACAAAAGCACTCACGAGAATTGCGGCGAAGCCCGCAAGAAGCTTCCATTCTCTAAACAGAATCACATCTCGAATTCCTCCAACCATACAGAGGCGTGTCTTCTGCGCCATCGCACCGACAAGCAGACCGGCTATCAAAGAAACAATCACGGCTGCATGAAGAGCCCCCGGACCGGCTCCTTTTTCAGAAAAATGAATAAATGCAGGTGCAGCTATCAGAAGTAAAAGAAATACAATCTGAACAGCCGGGAAAAGTCCCCCTTCCAGAGTCTGCATTTTATAAGAGCGTTTCAAAGTGTAACCTCTTTTCAGGAAAAATACGCCTGCCAAAATTCCAATTGCAAATCCCAGAAAACCAAACAGCGCATTCCAGTCTCCTCCTGCAAGACGGAGAATCATACGGAACGGACATCCCAGAAACATCAGACATCCAATCATGACAAACACACCTAAAATAAAACGTGTAACAGGTGCAGACCCTCCTCTTGGTTTAAACTCTTTACTTACAAGAGACATGATACAAGCTCCGAGAACAAGTCCTATAATTTCCGGACGGATATACTGTACCGCTCCTGCGCTGTGAAACCCAAGTGCTCCCGCCGTATCGCGAATAAAACAGGCGATGCAGAATCCCATATTTGCAGGATTTCCCATAATTACAAGAACGATGGAAATCACGCCAATCAAAGCGCCGGCGCCTATAATCATTCTTTTCTCATTTTTCATTTGTCTTTCCCTTCCTTTCTATTTATCTATAAAAATCATACCATTTTTCAGAATTTTCTTCCAATTAATTATAAGATTTTTTTATATGGTTTTATAGATTTTATCTATAAAGTATGATATTCTTTTTTTAACCTTATGAAATTCAGGAGGATTTGTCTATGAAAACAGTATATCTCGACAATGCCAGCACTTCCTTTCCAAAAGCGCCTTCCGTTGCAGATGCCATGTATGATTATTTAAAAAATTCCTGTGTAAATGTAAATCGCGGAGGATACCAGTCTGCTTTTTCTGTCGAAGAAAAGATTTATGAAACACGAGAGCAGCTCTGCCGCCTGTTTCATTTTCCCAAAGCAAAAAATGTAATTTTTACTCCCAATGTTACAACAAGCTTGAATATTCTTCTGAAAGGACTTCTCCATAAGGGAGATCATGTGCTCGTCTCTTCTATGGAACACAATGCAGTCATGCGTCCCCTTGTCCAGCTTTCCAAAGAAGGCGTTTCCTTTTCCCGCATTCCCGGAAACCCCGACGGAAGCATGAAAACAGAAACTCTTTCTTCTTTCATAACACCCCATACCAAGGCTCTTGTCTGTCTCCATGCCTCCAATGTATGCGGCACGATTATGCCTATAAAATTTCTTAGCAGCTTCTGCCGGGAACATAACCTTTTCTTTATTCTGGACGCAGCCCAGACAGCCGGTGTACTTCCCATACATATGGATGAACTTTTTATAGACGGGCTTGCTTTCACCGGTCACAAAGGTCTTCGCGGTCCTCAGGGGACAGGAGGTTTTCTTCTTTCTGAGCGCCTGGAAAAAGAACTAATTCCTCTTTTAAGCGGCGGAACAGGAAGCATTTCACATACAGAAGAGATTCCTTCTTTTCTTCCTGACCGATTTGAACCAGGAACTCCCAATATTCCGGGAATCCTTGGACTTCATGCCGCACTCTCCGATCTGGAACAGGTTCCGTTTGTACATACCTTCTGCAAAGAGTCAGAACTTACGGAATACTTTTTAAAATGTCTTTCTCTTCTGGATAAAAACGAAGATTATATTCGCGTAATCGGCAAAAAAAATATAGAAGAGCGCTGTGCAGTGGTATCCGTACAAACCCTTCAAAAAGATATGGCAGAGGCAGCTTATGAGCTGGATACTGCATTTGGCATCCAGACAAGAGTCGGCCTTCACTGTGCCCCTTCTGCTCATAAAACACTGGGAACCTATCCTTCCGGAACCATTCGTTTTTCCTTTGGACCGGAAAATACAAAGGAAGAGCTGGATCTCGCTCTTCACGCACTCTCCGTTGTATCCGGTATCACAAAAGGAGGAATCCCTCATGGAATTTAAACAGCTTGAAGCTTTTGCTGCTGTAGTGGAATACAACAGTTTTTCTGAAGCAGCACGAAGGCTCTATCTTACCCAGCCCACAGTCAGTGCCCATATACGGGCTCTGGAAACAGAATTAAACTCCCGCCTTATTATCCGCAGCACACAGAAACTTTCTGTTACTGCAAGGGGATACCAACTTTATGACTGCGCTGTACAAATGCTGAATATGCGCAATAATATTATAGAAGAATTTACGGGAAGCCGAAAAAAAATCATTGATGTAGGCGCCTCTACGATTCCTTCCGCCTGCCTTTTGCCGGAGCTTTTAACTGCGTTTGGAAAAAAAATCCCGGATGTTTATTTTCATACATGGCAGTCAGACAGTCACGGTGCTCTTCAGCGTGTTCTCGACGGAAGTGTAGATCTAAGCCTCATCGGACAGAAGGCAGATGAAAAAGACTGTATTTTTATCCCCTTTTGCACAGATTCTCTTGTGATTGCAACACCTGTAACAGAACACTATATGGAATTAAAACAGAAAAAAGCAGATTTTAAAGACTTTATGCAGGAACCTCTCATTCTGAGGGAAAAAGGATCCGGCACAAAAAAAGAACTTGATATTTTTCTGGAAAAACAGGGAATTTCCCCTTCCTCCTTAAATGTAGTAGCAAGAATGAACGATTTAGAATCTATAAAAAAATCAATTGTAAACGGACTTGGAATTTCTATTCTGTCTGCCCGCTCTGTTCAGGACCTGGAGCAGACAAAGCAGATTCTCGTATTTTCTCTGGAAGAAAGCCAGTCTAAACGCCTTTTTTATATTGCTTACAGCAGACACCGTATTTTAAAACCACATGTACGCTGTTTTATTGATTTTGTACAGGGCTACTATCAAAAGTAGCCCTGACGGATTTATTCACCAAATTTTGAAGCAGCATTTTCAAGCATTTTTCGAATCGGAAGATGATATGGACATCGTGTCTCACACTCCCCGCACTTAACACAGGCGGAAGCCTTCACTGAAAGAGTACTGTATCTCTCTCTTGCCCAGTCTCCCAAATCATATCTTTCCAGGTATCCTGAAAAAAGAAATACACTTGGAATATTAATACCAACTGTACATGGAGCACAATAGTTACAGCGACGACAGAAGTTTGTTCCAAGCGCCTTCCTTATCTTGTGCATTTCCTCCTGCTCCTCACTGCTTAACGGAGAAGTATCGCAGCAGGCGCGTAAGTTTTCTTCCAGCTCCCGCTCCTCTGCCATTCCCGGTATCACCACTGTCACATTGGGATTGGCGCATACATAACGAAGGGCAAGCCCTGCATTTTCGATGGCTCCTCCTGCAAGAGGTTTCATATCAATAAATCCGATATTTTTTTCTTTGCATCTGGAGATCAGATCCTCCCCCTGGCTTTCTACAATGTTGTATGGGAACATGATAGTTTCCACCCAGTCAAGGGAAAGAGCGCGCTCAAATACGGCTGTAGAATGCGCTGTCAGACCGATGTGTCCGATTTTCCCCGCCTCTTTTGCCTCCATAAGAGCTTCCAGTGCCCCGCCTTCTCCGATCACCTGATCAAGCTGCTCCATGCTGGGATTGTGCACCTGATATAAATCAATATGATCGGTTCTTAAATTATGAAGACTTTTTTCTATATCTGCTGCCATTGCTTCTTTTGTACGCGCCATGCTCTTTGTTGCAAGAACAAACTGATCGCGGATCCCTTCAAGTGCATAGCCGAGATATTCTTCACTGACGGTATAGCCTCTTGCCGTATCAATATAATTCACGCCTTCTTCTGCAAGACGCTTCATTAATTTTTTTGTGCCTTCTGCATCGATTTTCTGGATTGGAATTCCGCCGAATCCCATACGTGAAATTTTAAGCCCTGTTTTTCCTAATATTCTGTATTCCATAACATTCCTCCAATAAAAAAACTGCCACCGGCGCAATGCCGATGACAGCTCTGACTCCCATTATACACGGGAAAGATATTCGCCTGTTCTTGTATCGATTTTCAGTTTGTCACCCTGATTTACAAATAACGGAACCTGAACCTGTGCGCCAGTCTCAACTGTTGCCGGTTTTGTTGCGCCCTGTGCAGTATTTCCTGCAAATCCAGGCTCTGTTTCAACTACCTCAAGCTCTACGAACAGAGGCGGCTCAATAGCAAATACGTTTCCGTTATGAGAACAGATTTTTACAACCTCGTTCTCTTTTACGAATTTCAGAGAATCTCCAACCTGGTCTTTTGTAAGAGCAACCTGATCGTAAGTTTCTGTATTCATGAAGTTGTATAACTCTCCATCATTGTACAGATAGCTCATGTCTACACGCTCAATACGTGCTGTTGGGAACTTCTCTGTAGGACGGAAAGATTTTTCCAGTACAGATCCTGTAATGATGTTTTTATATTTTGTTCTGACGAATGCAGCTCCTTTTCCAGGTTTTACATGCTGGAATTCGACAATCTGACATACATTCCCGTCAATTTCCAGTGTGAGACCGTTTTTGAAATCACCTGCTGAAACCATAATTATATTTCCTCCTTATTGTACACTTCACTATGAGTTATTCTATAATACCCGGGAAGATTTTTCAACTACTTTTTTGTATATGCCGCTAATTTTTCTTCAATTTCCTCAATCAGGCCCTCAAAAGGCTGTACACCTGTCTCCACCTGAATATCTGCAAAGCGTGCATACACCGGATCACGCTGCTTTAAAAGCTTCTTGATCTTGTCTTCCTGATCGCCGCCTTCAATAAGAGGATTGCTGCTTCCTTCAAGACGTTTCTTAAGAACTGCATAAGAACCTTTTAGATAGATGACAGTACCAAGTTCTTTTAAATATTTCTGATTCTGTTCCTGAATGGGCAGTCCTGCCCCAAGGGAAAGAACCTTTCTCTCCTTATCTTCAATCAGGTTTTTTATGGCAAGTGTTTCAAGAGCTCTGTAAAACGGCTCTCCAAACCTTTCAAAAACCTCTTTGACAGACATATTAAACTTTTTTGTAATGATTCTGTCCACATCAATAAACGGCAGATTCAGGTCTTTTGCCAGTCGTTTTCCTACTCTTGTCTTACCTGAACCCATAAACCCAATTATGACAATGTGGTTCATGAATTTCCCTCCTCTTTCTGGTAAAAATACAGTACGATTTTTTCAAGATAACGTTTCAGGACAATCTGAATTTCTTCCTTTGGATGAATAGGCTTTACAAGAATATTTCGGATGCCCGCCCTTTTTGCTCCATACACGTCCGTAAAAAGCTGGTCTCCGATAAAAATCGTATTGCTTCTGTCTGTGCCCAGCATTTCCATCGCCTTTATGTAATTTTTCACAGAAGGCTTATGGGCATTTTCGATAAATTTTTCTCCCACCGCCTCATTAAAAGAGGATACCCTCTCTCTCTGATTGTTTGATAAAAAACAGCAGTGAAAGCCAAGTTCCTTTAAATGGGTAAACAGCGCCTTTGCCCTGTCGTCCGCTGGAGCACCGTGAGGCACAAGGGTATTATCTATATCAAATAAAAGTCCTCTGTAGCCTTCCTGATACAAGCTGTCGTAATCAATTTCATATGCGGAATCTCTATATTCATCCGGAAAAAAACATCTAAACATAATTCGTCAGTCCTCGTTATCCTGTTTCAGATATGCCATCATATCTGTCATTTTTTCTTTCATAAGATCATATCCGTGTTGATAAAAAGCAGCCAGTTTTTCTTCGTCCCTCTCTGCTCTTCCTACCGGCTCCATCTCTGGCCGGATCACAAAAATATGACCTTCTTTTTCCCATTTCTCAATTAAATCCAATGTTTTGTTGTAACTTCTGTAGCGATTTAAAAGAGTATTGAGAAGCTGGGGATATTCCCGGAACGCAGCCACATAGAGGGCTTTGCTTTTTCCCGGTTTTTCCTTGCGGTATCCATAATTTCTCGTAAGAATTACCACATTTTTCCGGAATCCCTTTTTCATTGCATGGATCACAGGTATGGAATCTGCAATTCCCCCATCCAGATACATCTCTCCGTCAAGCTCTACTATAGGGCTTACAACCGGAAGGCTTGAGGAAGCCCGGCAGATATTCATAAGCTTCTGCCGGTCTTCTTTTTCGGAGAGGTACTCTGCCTCTCCTGTATTACAGTTTGTCACAACAAGCTCACATTCTGTATTCGACTGAAAATACGTATCAAAATCAAATGGGAAAATTTCATTGGGATACCTATCAAAAAGCATATCCATATCAAAAAGGCTTCTGTTTTTAATCATATTTCCCATACTGATATAGCTGTATTCCTTATCCTCCAGAATCATGCACTGCCGTGTCCGTCCTCTCTGTTTTGAGACAAAATCCACTGCATTGCACGCGCCTGCAGATACTCCTGTCACATAGGAAAATTCCGTACTCTGCTCCATCAGATAATCCAGGACACCGGCAGTAAACACACCTCTGTTTCCACCGCCCTCCAGGATAAGTGCTGCCTGATTTTCCTTCTTCATATTATGAAACCCTTTCTAACGATCCTCAAGCGGCACATAAGCTGCAGGTGCGAGCACATTTTTATATGCAGGACGGATGATCTTATCTGTGTTGATAAGCTCTTCCATACGGTGTGCGCTCCAGCCTACAATACGTGCCACTGCAAACATAGGGGTAAAGAGTTCAAGAGGCAGATCCAGCATACTGTAAACGAAACCACTGTAAAAGTCCACGTTTGCGCTGACGCCTTTGTAAATTCTTCTCTCCTCTGCAATTACCTCAGGAGCAAGGCGCTCCACCATAGAGTAAAGACGGTAATCTTTCATTCTGCCCTTCTCTTTTGCCAGAGTTTCCACAAAACCTTTAAAGACTTCCGCTCTCGGGTCAGATACAGAATAAACGGCATGTCCCATACCGTAGATAAGACCTCTTCTGTCAAACGCTTCTTTATGAAGCAGCTTTTTCAGATAATCTCTTACCTCGTCCTCGTCCTCCCAGTCCTTCACTTCTTTTTTCATATCCTGAACCATGCTGACAACCTTGATATTGGCTCCGCCGTGCTTTGGTCCTTTCAGTGAGCCGAGAGCTGCTGCAATGGCAGAATATGTATCCGTTCCGGAAGATGACACCACATGAGTGGTAAACGTGGAGTTATTTCCACCGCCGTGTTCCATATGAAGGATTAGCGCAATATCCAGAATCTGTGCTTCCAGAGCTGTGTATTTCTTATCCGGACGGAGCATACGCAGAATATTTTCCGCTGTGGAAAGCTCTTTTTTCGGATTATGGATATAAAGGCTCTTGCCCCTTACAAAGTGATTGTACGCCTGGTATCCGTATACGGAAAGCAGTGGAAATACGCTGATAAGATTGAGACACTGACGAAGGACGTTCGGCAGGGAAATGTCGTCCGGATTCTTATCGTAGGAATACAGAGTAAGCACGCTTCTTGAAAGCGCGTTCATAATATCGCTTGACGGCGCTTTCATAATTACGTCTCTTGTAAAGTTTTTCGGAAGAGAGCGCTGATTTGCCAGAAGGTCGGTGAATTCCTTCAGTTCCTCTTTATCTGGCAGCTTGCCGAAAAGAAGAAGGTAAGCCGTCTCCTCAAATCCGAAACGCTTGTCCCTGATAAAGCCTCCCGTAAGCTCCTTGATGTCATAACCTCTGTAAGAAAGACTTCCTGCACAGGGAACTTCCTGCCCGTCTACGATCTTTGTTGCCTGCACATTGGAAACCTGGGTCAGCCCTGCAAGAACACCCTTTCCATTGATGTCACGAAGTCCTCTCTTTACATCGTATTTTCCGTAAAGAGACAGATCAAGACTGCTGTGTTCCTTGCACACCTCTGTCAGTCTTTCGATTTCCGGTGTCACTTTCATGTTAAATCCACTCATATTGTATTGCCCCTTTCATCTTTTATTCGGTCAGTCGATAAAGGTCCCTCCTCGTACCCTCTATGTATTTTCTGTGTGCTTTTCATCACATCTTATAACAGTATAACATTTTTTTCCTTTTCAGTCTATCATTTCTGTTTATATGAGCTTAAGAAATCACCAAGCCTCTTTGCCGCCTTCTCAAGCTGAAGAATATTCGGAAGATATACCACGCGGAAATGATCCGGCTGATGCCAGTTAAATCCCTTTCCCGGAACAAGAAGAACCTGCTTCTCGTGAAGAAAATCAAGGGCAAACTGCTCGTCGTTTTCAATATGGAACTTCTCCACATCAATTTTCGGGAAAATATAAAAAGCAGCTTTTGGCTTCACCGCCGTAATTCCCGGAATGTCCGTAAGCGCTTTATATATGTATTCTCTCTGCTCGTAAATACGGCCGCCCGGCTGTATATATTCATTGACACTCTGGTAGCCCCCAAGTGCTGTCTGTACAATGGACTGTGCCGGAACATTGGAACAGAGACGCATGGAGGAAAGCATATTCAGTCCTTCTATATATCCCTTCGCCCTGTTTTTCGGTCCGCTCAGCACCATCCAGCCAATACGGAATCCCGCGATCATATGGGATTTGGAAAGGCCGGAAAAAGTAACGCAGAATAAATCCGGCGCAAGGGAAGCGATGGACGTATGCTGGTACTGATCCATAACAAGACGGTCATAAATCTCATCGGAAAAAATAATGAGCTCATGTTCTCTTGCAATCTGAACAATCTGTTCCAGCACTTCTTTTGGATATACAGCTCCTGTGGGGTTATTTGGATTGATGATCACGATCGCCTTTGTCTTATCTGTGATCTTGCTTCGGATGTCGTCCATATCCGGGTACCATTCGGACTGCTCGTCACAGATATAATGTACGACTTTTCCTCCGGAAAGTGTTGCCGTTGCTGTCCAGAGCGGATAATCCGGTGCAGGGATCAGGATTTCATCTCCGTTATTTAAGAGAGCCTGCATACAGAGATTAATAAGCTCGCTTACCCCGTTTCCTGTATAAATATCATTCATGGTCACGTTGGGAATCCCGCGAAGCTGGCAATACTGCATGATCGCTTTTCTTGCGGAAAAAATCCCCCTGGAGTCAGAGTACCCCTGAGAGGTGCGGACGTTGCTCAGCATATCCAGGATTACTTCCTGCGGAGCGGAAAATCCAAAAGGATACGGGTTTCCGATATTCAGCTTCAGGATTTCTTTTCCTTCCTCCTCCATTCTTCCTGCCTCATCTACGACAGGTCCGCGTACATCATACAATACATTATCAAGCTTTGAAGATTTTTCAAATGTTCTCATTTTATCTTGCCTCCCCTTTCACGAAATCGGTATTTCATTATAATCTCACATTTGCCCCGCTTTCGCAAGTCTCAGAGCCCATGTTCAAAAAAATTTAAAAAACTCTTTTCTTTTTTAACACTTTAGTGTATAATAACGCACATAAAAAAATACAACAGTTGGAAGAGGAGGATTTATTATGTCTTATACTGAAGAGGTTTATGAAAGAGTCGTAGCACAGAATCCCGGGGAACCGGAATTTCACCAGGCAGTAAAAGAAGTTCTTGATTCCCTGAAGGTTGTCATCGACCGTAATGAGGAAGAATACCGTAAGCTTTCCATTCTGGAACGTATGGTTGAGCCGGAAAGGATCATTTCTTTCCGTGTACCGTGGGTAGATGATAACGGAACTGTACAGGTAAACAAAGGTTACCGCGTCCAGTTTAACAGCGCCATCGGACCATACAAGGGCGGTCTTCGTTTTCACCCTTCTGTAAACCAGAGTATCTTAAAATTCCTTGGTTTTGAGCAGGTTTTCAAAAATTCCCTGACAGGTCTTCCGATCGGCGGCGGCAAGGGCGGTTCCAACTTTGACCCGAAAGGCAAATCTGACAGAGAGGTTATGGCATTCTGCCAGAGCTTTATGACAGAGCTTTCCAAATATATTGGAGCAGATACAGACGTTCCAGCCGGCGACATCGGCGTAGGCGGCAGAGAGATCGGCTATCTTTTCGGACAGTACAAACGTATCCGCGGTCTTTACGAGGGCGTTTTAACAGGAAAAGGTCTTACCTACGGCGGTTCCCTTATCCGCACACAGGCTACAGGCTACGGCGTTGTCTATATGCTGGACGAGATTGCAAAAGCACATAACGATTCCATCAGCGGAAAAACTGTTGTTGTGACAGGTTCCGGAAATGTTGCGATCTACGCAGTTGAAAAAATTCAGCAGCTCGGTGCAAAAGTCGTTGCAATGAACGACTCCAACGGATTTATTTATGACCCGAACGGCATTCAGCTCGATGTTGTAAAAGATATTAAAGAAGTAAAACGCGGACGTATCAAAGAATACGCAGAGAGAGTGGAAGGTTCCACTTACACAGAAGGAAAAGGTATCTGGAATATTAAATGTGACGTTTACCTTCCATGTGCAACACAGAACGAGCTTGACCTTGACGGCGCAAAAGCGCTTGTTGCAAACGGCTGCAAATATGTAGTAGAAGGTGCAAATATGCCTACTACTCTTGAAGCAACAAACTATGTGATGGAAAACGGTCTTTACTTCATGCCTGGAAAAGCTGCAAACGCAGGCGGCGTTGCAACATCTGCTCTTGAGATGAGCCAGAACTCCATGAGACTTTCCTGGACAGAAGAAGAAGTTGACGAAAAGCTTCACAATATCATGATTGATATTTTCAAAAAAGTAGACGACGCTGCAAAACGCTACGACCTTACAGATAATTATGTAGTCGGAGCAAACATCGCAGGCTTCGAAAAAGTAGTTGACGCAATGAAAGCACAGGGTATTGTCTGATCTCCTTCTTAAAATCTCCCCGGAACAAAATTCCGGGGAGATTTTTTATTTCTTTCTGATTTTTATTTTTCAGTACAGAATCTCACTTCTTTTCCTTCCAGGATCATATTCGTCGTTCGGACTGCACACATTTTTCCGCACATGGAGCAGGTATGTCTGTCTGACGGCGGTGTGCTCTCAAAATATCTTCTCGCCTTCTCCCCATCCAGAGAAAGACGGAACATTTCCTCCCAGTCTACCTTATGTCTCGCCTCTGCCATTTTATTATCCCACGCTCTGGCACCTGGTACTCCCTTTGCAATATCTGCCGCATGAGCCGCGATTTTTGACGCGATGATCCCCTCTTTTACATCTTCCAGATCCGGGAGACGCAGATGCTCCGCAGGTGTGACGTAACAGAGAAAATCAGCTCCACCTGCTGCCGCAATGGCTCCTCCGATTGCAGACGTAATATGGTCATATCCGGGAGCCACATCTGTCACGATCGGTCCCAGCACATAAAACGGCGCATTATGGCAGATCCGTTTCTGAAGCTTCATATTTGCTTCAATCTCATTCATTGCCATATGTCCCGGACCTTCCACCATTACCTGTACGTCTTTTTCCCATGCGCGCTTTGTAAGATTTCCAAGCTCGATTAATTCGGAAATCTGTCCCGCATCAGAGCTGTCGTCAATACAGCCCGGACGAAGCGCGTCTCCAAGACTTATGGTCACGTCGTATTCTCTTAAAATATCAAGCACCTCATCGTAATACTCATAAAACGGATTTTCCTTTCCCGTCATCATCATCCATGCAAATAAAAGAGAACCGCCTCTTGAAACAATATTCATTTTTCTTTTATCCCGCATAAAGGCTTCCACTGCTCTTCTGTTAATTCCTGCATGAATCGTCATAAAGTCTACGCCTTCTTCTGCGTGTGCCCGCACTACCTTCAGAAAATCCTCCGCTGTAATTTCAAGAAGATCCTTTTCCAGGTATCCGATGGCATCATACATGGGAACTGTTCCGATCATAGCCGGAGATTTCCGGATCAACTCTCTTCGAAATGTATTTGTCTTTCCGTAATTGCTTAAATCCATAATGGCTTCCGCTCCAAATTTCAGAGCCATATCCACTTTTTTCATCTCCTCCTCATAGTTTTTACAGTCCCCGGAGATTCCCAGATTTACATTGATCTTTGTCCGCAATCCTCCTCCGATTCCCTCAGGAGAAATAGAAGTATGGCGGACATTGCATGGAATCGCAACCTCTCCTTTTGCCACAAGAGCCATCAGCTTTTCCGGCTCCATATGCTCCTTCTCTGCCACGATTTTCATTTCCGGTGTCAGAATCCCTTTTCCTGCTGCTTCTTTCTGTGTTTTATATTCTCTCATATGTGTCCTTTCCAGCCCCGGTCTGTCTTTGCAAAGCGGCGGCTCACGTGAAATTTACTGTACAAAAAAAGAGAAACTACCTGTCTGGCAATTTCTCCATAAAATATCCGCTTCGAAACTATCCCTACGTTGGTATTATCCAAATCAGGTTCACGGGTCGAAGGTCATACCTTCCTCTCAGCCTGTCATACAAGCTCCCCTTTTCTCTTTAATTGTCTTTTGTATTCTACACCTTTTTCTGACAGGAAGTCAAGACCCGACGCTTAATTCATAAATTTTTTAAGCTCGTCAAGAAACGTGCTCACATCTTTAAACTCCCGGTAAACAGAAGCAAACCGCACATAGGCAACCGCGTCCAGCTTCTTTAAATGTGCCATGACGATCTCGCCTATTTTGGTGCTGGAAATCTCCCTCTCTTCCTCATTAAAGATCTCTCCCTCTATGGAATCCAGCATTTCCTCTATTTTTTCGATGGAAATGGGACGTTTATAGCAGGCGCGCAGCACGCCGTCCTGTATTTTTTTTCTGCTGTACTGCTCCCTGTTCTGATCTTTCTTAATAACAGTTAAGGGGATCGTCTCCACTCTCTCATATGTGGTAAATCTTCTCCCGCAGGCGTCGCAGAGACGGCGGCGGCGTATGGAATTGGTATCCTCCACAGGTCTTGAATCTACAACTCTTGTATTATCCTGATTACAAAACGGACACTTCACAGTACACTCCCCTTTCTGATGCTGTATTTATGAGTATTATACTTTATATTTTTCCTGTATGTCAATAAAAGAGCCTGCATATTTTCATGGATTTTAGCATAAATTTTACAAAAACAGGTAATCTCATGCGTGTCTGCGAATTAAAACAAAAAGAAATCATCAATGTGTGTACCTGCAAAAGCCTTGGCTGCCCCATTGATGTGGAATTTGACTGTAAAACGAGCCGTCTGACTGCGCTGATCGTTCCCGGGCCGGGCCGTTTCTGCAGCTTTTTTGGAAGAGAAAGCGAATACATCATTCCCTGGGAATGTATCTGTCAGATCGGCGAAGATATTATTCTTGTAAAAATCCAGGAGGACAAATGCCTCCACAAAGAACGGGAACCTCTCTTATAACAAAGTCTTCACCTTGAAAGCCAGACGGCTGCTGTAAGAAGGGATTCCTCTTTTCTGTCCGGCAAAACAGGAAATTTTTCCATATCTTCCAGAATATCCGGTACAAAAACAGCATACATTCCGGCTCTTTTGGCAGCTATAATTCCCTTTGGCGCATCCTCCAGAGCCATTGCTTTTTCCGGTTCTATATTAAGGCTTTCACATGCTTTCTGATAAATTTCCGGATCCGGCTTTGCCGCCCTTACCATATCTCCTGTGATCACTGCCTGAAACTTTTCCAGGATTCCTGCACGCCTTAAATTTTCCAGGGCATTCTCTCTGCTTGAAGAGGTGGCAACTGCAGTCGGAATGCCCTTTTTTTCCAGAACCTCAAGAATCTCATAAAGCCCCGGCTTTACGGGGATCCCGTTTCTTTTTACATATTCCTTATAAATTTCACTGTATCGTTCCTGAAACGCATCATATGGAAAATCCTGTCCGTACTTCTCCTTAAAATACGCCTTTCTTCCTGCCCTGTTCATACCAAGCGTAAAACATATATTTTCATCTCCCAGAAGGCCGTACCCCATCTCCTCCCCGGCTTTATTAAAAGAATACTGTACAATTCTCTCGCTGTCAAACATTACGCCGTCCATATCAAATACAACGGCTTCCGGATAAAAATTTTTCTTTTCTTCCTTCATATTGATTCCTCTTTTCTTCTGTATGGATTTTATTTTCCGTTACATCTTCTGCGTTGTCAAGGGCTTTTATTTTTTATATTTTACAGAAAACCGTATATTTCCGCCCTGCCATGAGAATCATCTTTAATAGCAAAGAAAGATAAGGAGGATTCTTAAGATGGCATTAAACAAAGTAGAAATCTGCGGCGTAAACACATCGAAACTTCCCGTTCTGAAAGCAGAAGAAAAAGAAGAGCTTTTCGAGAAAATCAGGCAGGGAGACAAACACGCCCGGGAGCTTTACATTAAGGGCAATCTCCGCCTTGTTTTAAGTGTGATAAAGCGTTTCCAGAACAGCAGCGAAAATGCAGACGACCTTTTCCAGATCGGCTGTATCGGTCTTATAAAAGCCATTGATAATTTTGACACCACTTTAAATGTAAAATTTTCCACCTATGCGGTTCCCATGATCATCGGGGAAATCCGCCGTTATCTGCGCGATAATAATTCCATCCGCGTAAGCCGTTCTCTCCGCGATATTGCATATAAAGCCATTTATGCAAAGGAACATTATATGAAAGATAAATTAAAAGAACCTACCATTCAGGAAATTGCAGATGAAATCGGCATTGAAAAAGAAATGATCGTGTACGCGATGGACGCCATACAAAATCCCATCAGCCTGTTTGAGCCGGTATATACAGAAGGAGGCGATACCCTTTATGTCATGGACCAGATCAGCGATAAAAAAAACAAAGAGGAACGCTGGGTAGAAAATCTTTCTCTCCGGGAAGCCTTAAACCGTCTTGGAAACAGAGAAAGAAATATTATAGAACTGCGTTTTTACGAGGGAAAAACCCAGATGGAGGTTGCAGATGAAATCGGCATTTCTCAGGCTCAGGTAAGCCGTCTTGAAAAAAATGCCTTGAAATCCATGAAAAATTATCTCCGGCCATAATGACCGGAGACTTTTTTCTATTTTCTGTTTTCTTTTATGGAATCATACCCTTCTTTCGCATACTGATCCAGAAGCTCTATGGTACGATACATATCTTCTTTTGTTGCCTCCGGGTGAAGCGCACAAATCCGAAGGACGGTTTTCCCATTTAAAACAGTAGTAAATACAGCAGCAAACCCGCTTTCTGTCATGCGTTTTGATATGCTTTCATTCAGACTGTTCTTTTCTTCCTCTGTAAGATCCTCCGGCGCATACCGGAAGTTTATCATGGCAAGCTGCGCATGAGATACGATCTCCCAGTTTTCTTTAGACTGTAAGGCTTCCTCTGCCCACTGTGCAAGGGAAAATCCATGTTCAATAGCGCTTCCGATTAAATCCGTTCCCAGGATCTGCAGGGTCAGCCAGAGTTTTAATCCTCTTGCAGGGCGCGTAAGCTCCATGCCAATATCCCAGGTATTTACATTTTCCAGATCCCCTTCCAGGTCTTTTAAGTATTCCGGATTGACATGAAAGCTGTGATACAAAGTCTTTATATCGCGGACAAGGACCATCGCACAGCCGTAAGTCTGGAACAGCCATTTATGAGCGTCCCAGCTTAAGCTGTCCGCAAGCTCTGTTCCTTTCAAAAGCTCCCTGTATTTCGGACTTAACAGTACGGAACCGCCATATGCTCCGTCAATATGAAACCAGATTCCGTATTCCTTACAAATATCAGAAATCTCCTCCAGAGGATCAATGCTTCCTGTATTTGTTGTTCCCGCTGTTCCGATTACGGCAAAAGGAATGTATCCCGCTTTTTTATCTTTTTCAATGGCTTCCCGAAGCTTCTTTGTGTCCATGCGAAACTCGCTGTCTACCGGGATCCTCCGGATCCTCTTATCTGTAATTCCGATGATACGAAGCCCTTTTGCCACAGAGCTGTGCGTCTGCTCGGAAATATAGGCAACGCCGAGAAACAGATTTTTATCGGTAAGCTTATTGTCTCTTGCCGCTGTAAGCGCCGTAATATTAGCCATAGAACCTCCGCTTACAAAGACGCCGCCTGCTCTTTTTCTCATAAACCCGGCTTTTTCGCAGAGCCACTTTAAAAGCTTCTGTTCAATGCAGTTAACAGTAGGCGCAAGCTTGCTTCCTCCTGCATGAATGTTGTAGGCTGATGTCATAATATCCCCAAGCCAGGAAATGGAGGAGGCAGGTCCCGGCACAAACCCGAAAAACCGCGGATGATTGGCATCTCCTCTGTACTGATACACTTGCTCCGTCATTTCCTGAATCACCCCGGAAGCTTCCCGTCCCTCTGCCGGAATTTCCATATTCTCTACTTTTTCCATCTGTTCATCAGATACCTGCCACATTACCTTACTGGAATGTATATCTCTTTTTTCTTTTAAAAATCCGTGTACAAATGTTTCTATTTCCTGTTCAAGCTGTCTGCTGTTCAGCACATTTTCACTGTTTATCATCTCAATTTCCTCTTTTCTTTTGACTAATTCCAAATAGTAATGTACACTAAATTTCTATATATGTAAAATTTATAATTTTGATAAGATATATGAATTTTTTTAATAATAAAATCAGAAAAGGAGACTATATGGAGATTAAAAACATCAAAACCTTTTTAAAAGTAGCTGTCACACAGAATTTTTCAAAGGCAGCCCAGCAGCTTGGCTATTCCCAGTCTGCCGTCACCATTCAGATCCAGCAGCTGGAAAAAGAGCTTGGCATTCCTCTTTTTGAGCGCCTCGGAAAAAAAGTTTATTTAACAGAACAGGGAGAAGCCTTTATTTCTTATGCCAACAATATCGTAAAAGCAGCCGATACTGCCCTCACCTTCTGCTCCAGTGAAAAAACGCCCTCCGGCAGCCTCCGTATCGGAGGGGCGGAATCTATCTGTACCGCTCTGCTCCCCCAGCTTCTCCCTGCCTTTCACGATATGTACCCAAACATAAAAATCACCATACGCTCCGGAACGACGGAAGAGCTTATGGCGCTTGCAAAATCCAACGAAATCGACTGTATCCTCACGCTCGACCACAGGATCTACAGAAACGAATGGATCTGCGCTGCCAAAAGAACGGAGGATATTATTTTTGTCACCTTAAAAGACCCTGCCGCCCCTTCTCAATCCTTTCTGGAAATTGAGAAACTGGCTGCAAGGCCTTTTATCCTGACAGAAGTAGGCGCTGCCTACCATTATGAACTGGAAAAACTTCTCTCGGAACGGGAGCTTCATATTTCTCCTGTTCTGGAAATCGGAAATACAGAAACAATTATCCACCTTCTGAAAAAAGGTATGGGCTATTCTTTTCTACCCCGCTTTACAGTAAAGGAAGAGCTTCAGCGCAGTACCCTTACAGAAGTGGGGACAAATCTCCCGCCTGTAAAAATGTTCAACCAGTTATTTTATCACAAAAATAAATACGTCACTCCCCAGATGCAGCTTTTTATCCAGCTTGTCATCCATCAGTTTCAATCCTGTTAAGAACAGAAGACCTCCACAAGACTGCGGGCATCTTCATATCCCTGGTTTTCCAGTTCTTTTATATACCACTCGTCAATGCCTTCCACTGCTTCTTTAAAGGAGTCAATGTCCATGTCTTCTTTTTCGGTAGTGTCCACGCCGTTTTTCTCTTCCCAGCGGGAAATGATCTCCTCATCTCCTGCGCGGTTGATATAGCGCTCATACTCTACCGCTTTCTGACCTGCCTCGTCTACAACTGCCTGCTGTTCCGGCGTCAGGCTGTCATAAAGCTCCTGGTTGATACAGAAGAAAAGACAGTCATAAACTGCATCCCACATAGAACAGTAAGGCTGCACCTCCTGTACGCTTGCCGCGTCAATAGCCGGAAGCGGGTTTTCCTGCCCCTCCACAGTATTCTGCTGTAGCGCGGTATATGTTTCCGACCAGTTCATATTTGTAGCGTCTGCTCCCCATCTCTTATAGCATTCCATAAGGAGGTTGGAGCCTGCCACACGGATTTTCAGGTTTTTCATATCTTCCACTGATTTTACTTCCCGCACACTGTTTGTCAGCTCACGGAATCCGTTTTCCGCAATTCCCATGCAGTGAAGACCGTATTCTCCCAGAATCTCCTTCATCATCTCTCCAGCTTCCCCGTCAAACTTATTGTCCGCCTCCTCGTAGGAATCGTAAATAAACGGAAGGGAAACTACGTTAAATCTCGGGTCAAAAGCAGAATAAATCAGGTTGGAATGCATGGAAATCTGTACCGGATCTCCGTCTATCAAAGCCTGAATGCCTTCTGACTGATTTCCGTTTGTAAGCTGGTCGGCTGCATATACATTTACTTTTATTTTTCCTCCTGTTGCTTTTTCCATCAGCTCTCCGAATTTTCTTCCTCCGTCTGCCCATGTGCTCGTCTCTGTTGGAGAACATGCAAAATTCCACGTCATTTCCGGCCAGTCAAGGTCGCTGTAATCGCCGATCGTATTAAAACCTTCCTCTTCTCCTCCTGCTTCTCTCATACCTCCGGAGGAAGAAACGTCCTGATCTCCGGAATAAGAACCGTTCTTTGCAAGCGCTTTCGGAAGAGCAACGGAAACTGCCGACACATACGTTACAATGAGCAAAACCGCAACACACGCTGCGATCATAGGCATAACTGCCTTTGAAATATGCTGAAGCGTTACCTCAAGACCTTTTTTGATTTTTATTCCAATGGCAACAAAAAGATTAACGCCGACAGGAGGCGTTACCTGTCCGATCGCAAGGTTTACCGTTGCCATGACACCGAAGGCAACCACATCATATCCCAGTTCCTTACATACCGGAAGCATAATGGGAATAAAAATGTACATTGCAGAGTTTGCGTCAATAAAGCAGCCTGCGATCAGGAAAATAACATTTACGATCAAAAGGAAAACAAACTGGTTGTGTGCAATGCTTCCGAGAAGAGCGGACGCAGCCTCTGCAATACCAAACTTCGTACATACAAAGGAAAACAGAGACGCGCTTGCCACGATCAGCATAATTCCGCCCGTTGTTTTTGCGGAATCTACAAGAATGTCAAACAGATCCTTAAAAGAAACCTCCCTGTAAATTACCATACCTACAAAAAGACCGTACACAACAGAAACTGCCGCCGCTTCCGTAGGAGTAAAGATTCCTCCGTAAATGCCTCCAAGAATGATGACCGGCATTAAAAATCCCCAGAACGCGTCTTTAAACGCCGCCCACCGTTCTTTTGCAGTGGCTTTTTTCTGAACGGGCTGAATGTTCTTCCGTCTCGCCTCGATCATAACAACGATCACAAGAGCCGCGCCCATTAAAACGCCTGGTACAATTCCTGCCATAAACATATCTGCGATAGAAACGCCTGTGATAGACGCATATACAACAAAGGCGATACTGGGCGGGATCACAATGGCAATGGAGCTTGCCGTTGCCATAAGCGCCGTGGAAAACGGAGCGGAAAATCCGCCTCTCTCTACCATAGCCGGAATCAGGACAGCCCCAAGCGCGGCTACTGTGGCAGGACCGGAACCGGAGATCGCGCCGAAAAAGCAGGCGACAATGACGCATACAATAGCAATGCCGCCTCTTTTATGTCCCACGCAGGTATCTACAAATTTGATCAGTCTTCTTGAAATTCCCGCCTTTGCCATAATATTTCCGGAAAGTACGAAAAATGGAATGGCAAGAAGAAGGAACTTACTGATTCCGGAGTACATATTCGTTGCCACGATCGTAAGGGAAGTTCCGGAATAAAGAATAGCGCATACGGAAGACAGGCCAAGGCACACTGCAATCGGTACGCCCAGAATCAGAAAAACAAAAAACGATATAAAAAGTACAGCGCTTATCATTTCTTCTCCACCTCCCCTTCCTTATCTTTTTTACAGAAATCCACACAGCATTCAATAAAATGCAGGATCATACAGGCAGCTCCTATGGGAACAAACGACCAGAAAATCCACTCCGGCCAGTTGAGCACAAAGGTTCTTTTTCCGTTTGCAAGCTGGGTAATTACCTTATCCATGCCATATCCGAAAAGGATTGATGTAAATACAAGATTCAAAGCCGTGATCAAAAGTACAGACGGCTTACGAAGCTTCTCCGGAAGCCTGTCCGTAAGAAGCGTCAGACTCACCAGCTCTCCCTCTCTCGCTGCCAGAGCCGCCGCTATCAAAGTGATCAGTACAAAAACTGCCACTACCAGTTCCTCTGTAAAAGACCAGGAATGATGGATGATTTTTCGCGAGAAAACATTTCCGACAGTGAGAACCAGAATCAAAATCGTAGAGACAACTAAAACAATCTTTTCTGCTGCCGCCACTGCGTCCATGATTTTTTTGTAGGTTTTCATTCTCTTTCTCCTCCTCATTGCTTTCAGGCTTTCCAGCTTTACCTGTTCGCCCTTTTAGCTTAATAAAGCAATGATATTCCTGTTTTGCTCATTCGTCAAGAGGATTTTTCAAAAAAGCGGCTCTTTTTACAGCATCTTTGCCAAATTTTTTCCGTATTTCGTCAACTGCATGATCCATCTGTTCCCATTTTTCATACCCGGTTTCTTCATCAAACAGCGAGAACTGTCTTGCTTCTTCCTCCTTTGTCCTGCTCGTCTGTATCCCCAGAAGACGGATAGGGCGTCCGTCCCACAGCTCTTCAAAAAGACGGCAGGCGGAAAGGTAGATTTCATTTGTAATATCTGTGGCAGAATCCAACACCATCTGATGGGACATTTTATGAAGCTGGTTATCCTTAATGGTAACGCTTACCACCTGGATTTTTACACCGTCTGCCCGAAGCCTGCTGCCTACCGATTCCGAAAGAGCCAGAAGAACCGTTTTTGCAGCCTCCCCGTCTGTCACGTCAAAGCTTATGGTCGTGCTGTTCCCATACCCTTTATTTCGTTCCGGAACAGGCTGCACAAGGGAAAAATCAATGCCGTTTGCAAAATTCCAGATACTCTCCCCCTGCTTCTTTAAATTTTCTTTTAAAAGTTCCTTATCACAGGCTGCAAGCTGTCCTATTGTCTGGATTCCCATTTTTTCCAGCTTCTTTACAGTGGCTTTTCCTACAAAAAGAAGATTTCCTACAGGAAGCGGCCACATTTTTTTCTGGATTTCCTCCGGAAACAGAGTGTGTACCTTATCCGGCTTTTCAAAGTCCGACGCCATTTTTGCAAGATACTTATTTTCGGAAATTCCGATATTTACGGTAAAACCAAGCTCTTCCTTAATCCTTCTCCGTATCTTGTCCGCCGCCTCCAGAGGTTCTCCGAACAAAATCTGCATTCCCGTCATATCCACGAACGCCTCGTCTATGGAATACTGTTCCACATCAGGAGAATATTCCTGTAAAAGCGCAATAAATTCCCTGGATTTCTGTCTGTACAGTTCATGATTTGCCGGGACGAGAGAAAGCGCCGGACATTTCTTCCTGGCTTCCATAATACTCTCTCCTGTCCGAACCCCAAAGGCTTTTGCAGGAATGGATTTTGCCAGGATTACGCCGCGACGCTTTTTTTCGTCTCCCCCGATAGCCGAGGGAATGGTTCGGAGATCCACTGTTTCATGAAGGACCTCCATTCTGTATACAGACTCCCAGGATAAAAAAGCAGAATTTACATCTATGTGAAAAATAATCCGTTTCTGCATTTTTCCACCTTTCTCAGGCGCCTGTGCTCCTGTGATATTCTTTTATAAATCCTTCCAGCATTTTGTCAATGTCATCGGAATCAATCTTATTTTCCGGTGCTCTCTCAAAATGCGCGATGGCTTCTTTTACTTCTTTTAAAACCGTTTCTCCCGGCTGAAGCTCCTTTACTCTGCTCTCATACTCTTTCGGCGTATGAAGACTTTTATATGCCAGAAGATACGTCTTCATCTCTTTTTCACTGTTGCTCACTTCATATGCCTTCTGGAAATATTCCAGCGCTTTTTCCATCTGAAACAGATAGCTGTAGGCGCACCCTAAATTGTGATATATACTCTCTGTAAGCTCCGGCTGCCCTTTTAACCTCTCACCGCATTCCAGAAGCTTCTGGTAAACGTGAATGGCGTTTACATACATTCCGTTTTCCACAAGAGCGTCCCCTTTTTTCTTTTCCCGTACAGGAAGCTCCTCTTTGTTCAGCTTTGCGATCTTTCCGTTCAGCACACGAAGCTCCTCGTAAGTCAGATAATTAATTTCTTTAAAAACAGGATATAAAATATCCTCCGCACCTGCAAATTTTCCAAGATAAGGACGGAGCTTTGCCGCAAGCCTTGTAAGCTCCAGCTCCTCCTCCAGCCATTTACACAGCCCCTCATTGATGATCGTGGAGTCGATCAGATAAAGATTGTGGTACAGGTAATAGCAAAGCTCGTCTATAGAATAAATGTTAGTGCTGATATTCTCAATATAATATGGCTTTTCCGCCTTTTTTGTCTGGCACAGAATGTAGCTGCTCATATCCTTCCTCCTCTACCACTGGGTGGATTCTTCCCACACCTTATTGCTGCCCGGATACATCTCTCCAAAGCCAAGATCCTTTACCGTGATCCTGCATTCCTTCCGTGACACATAGGAAAGCTCCACAAGAAGACGCGTTGTCTTGTTCGGTCGCTTCGGAAGCCCCGGAAGCTGCATGGAAACCCGTTTTTTCTCTGTCTCCCCAAGATGTCCCACAACAAATACAAGCTCCTTCGTATCGTCAAGGATCAGCTCGCAGCTTCCCTTGCATTCATACCAGTTTTTACCGCCTGTAATAAGCGGATAATAGGCAGGAGAACCCATGACGCGCATATCCATTCCCACCTCTGTTAAAACAACAGAATCACTTAAATAGCGGTATCCGCGGAGGCGTTTATCCTCAAGCCTCTCTTTTCCTGCGGCACACGCTCCCTTTGCGAAAAGATTATTTCCGTAAAAAACTTTTCTCTTCTGGAAACAGAGCATTTTTACAGACTGCTGCGCCCACTGCTGATCAAAGCCGTCTCCTGTAATCTGTATGCTGGAATAAAGCTCAGCTCCTAATGTTTTTCCGATAAACCGGCAGAAAGAATCGTCAAGCATCTCCCCGTCTCCGGAAAGCGTTGTCTCCTCCGGCTCTTCCAGTTTCACAAGCGCAGGCTTGACTGAAGGCTGAATGGTAAGTTTTCGAAAGGTCACGTGCTTTCCTTTAAATGCGTACCACGCAACGCTTCTGTTCCATGTCTCCCGCTTCTGGGTCATAGCATAATAATAAAAGCTTTCCCCGTAATCCATCATCATATATTTTTCTTCCGGAAATCCCAGATATTCGCATGCTTTCCGGAAATTTTTCACCTGCGTGTTATGAATGGAAGGCGCCGTAATCACAAGGCATTTTGTATTTTTTACAATGTCCATCACGCCCAGAAATCTGAGCATTCCGTTTAAAAATCCTGCGAGAAGCTCCCAGGGTTCTCTCTGTTCTCCGCAAATCTGGACTTTTTCTTCTTTTTCCACGATTTCGTAGAGGCGGTCTATTAAAACACCGCCTTTTTCTCTTGCAAAATACTCCGCTTCCAGCCCTACGCAGTAGTCCTTCTGCTCCACCCGCCAGCAGAGACAGGTTGGAGCTTCATACTGGCTTGTTCCCACCTTCATGGTAAGAGAGCGCGGTTCCTCCCCTTTTCTGTCGTAATAGCAAAGCTGGGTATATTCTTTTCCAAAATCTATTCCAATAATCAGGTCACGAATTTCGTTCATTTTATGCTTCCTTTTTATACATCTTTGTCAATCTGAAACATTTCTTTTACATACCGCTCCTGCCTCTGATACTGCATCATCTTTGAGAGAACTTCTCTCTCCTTATCAAGACGTCTGGCAGAAAGGATCTGGTTGATCATCTGATATTTGCTCACAGGAATGCCCTCTGTACTGCTCATGGTGAGAACTCTCTCCTGCGTTTTCCTTGTCTCTCCCTTTCCCTCCACTTGGAAATAATAGTGGAGTGTTTCCCCGTAAAACAGGGTAAACGTCTTTGTGCAGATTCCCTCATACACATTTCGAAGAGGCTCTCTCTTATATTTAAGTTCTCCCCCAAGACCTGTATCAATGGCATAGAACAGTGTCACTTCCTCCTCAGGAGCTGCATGATATTCTACAAAAGTCTTGTCGTCAAGCTGGTACGGTCCCAGAAGAGAGGGAGAAAGTCTGCGGAAAAAGGCAAAGGTCATATCCTCTTTCATACATTCTTTTAAAAGCTCCCGCTCCATATCCGCAATCTGACCGTCCTGGGCTTTCTCTCTGGAAAGTCCCAGAAACAGCGCCAGACGGCAGACTCTGTTTACCGGCCATTTTTTCACATAAGCATTCTCCAGACACCTGTATACAAATTCACTCATCGGGTATTCTTTCACAAAAATCCCGTATGCCACCTGGGTAAGATAAGAACCGATGATCCGTTCTTTTCCGCTGTGCCTTACATATGCTTCAAGGACTGCCTCTCCCTCTTTGCGGTAATCCTCTGTAAACATCAGAAGGCTTAATATTTTTTCTTCCAGCTCATAAGTGTCCATATCAAAGCCTTTTGCACTCTTCCATATGGATAAGAGCTCTTCCACAGGTCCGAACCGGTATTTCATAAGATACTGTAAAATTACCTCATCGTAAATTCCGCTTCTGTAAACCTCAGAAGACAGAGATAAAAGTTCCTCGCCTTCCGCTCCGTCGCATCTTAAGATCATGCGGCTTGTGAGCTTTAAAAGGTCTCTTTTATCAAGCCCCTCAAAACCAAATTCCTCTACGATTCCCATTGCCTGAGGAAAAAAGCGTCTTGCAATCAGAGTTTCCAGAAGGGTCTTTTTATCCACTGCCGCATAAGCCCGGAAGTCCATATTTCTTAAATAATCATCTAAATCCTCTCCGTGGATATGCTCTGCATAGTAATCCAGGATTTTCTTTCGGACTGCCTCGATATAATCCTTCGCAAACGCCTCATTTTTTACCAGCTTTAAAAATACAGAAAGATTTTCTTTTGTAATTTCGTTATGCTCGCAGTAATGAAGAAGCACGCCCGGTTCTGACACACCGCAGTGAAGGACCGAAGGAATCATTTCCCGCTCATCCATCAGTTTTTTCATATTATAATCGATGGTGGAGCAGTAACGGCGCTGCTTTTCATCCTGGAAAAGGATCACTGCGTCCTCCGTATAAATTCTCGGATATGCGACTCCCTGTACAAGAGGATATACCTCCTCCCTGCCAAGCTGGCTGTGCCGCACGATCACGCTTCGTATCTTTCTGTCATCGCAGTACAGGCGGTTTGTAAACATACGGGCTGCAAGAAGTTTTCCTTCCTCCCCCGTTTTCGGGTGGCTTAAAAACTCCTGATAAAGCACCGCATAATTTTCATTGATCCTGCCTTCCCGAAGTTTCTGTGCCGCGAATGTTTCCATATTTTCCCGATAGCTCTCAAATGTCTGTGGTTCTCTTTCTTTATTTGCAGTCACTCCCGCATAAATAAAGGCTTTTCTTGCATCTCCCAGATTGTTGTTATTATATGTAAAATACATAAGAAGAGGCTTTGGAAGCGTTCTCTGATAAGAAGTATCCATTGTTTCCACATAATATTCATAGAGTCTTGTAATGCGAAGCCCCTGCTCCACAGCCATAGAAAACCACTTAAAATATTCCTGTCTTCTTGGGTTTCCCTTCATAATGTATTTACATACTGCTTCCAGCGTATCCTGGGAAGGAAAGGCATCGCAGCCCATAGAAAGAGCCCGGTACATACTTTCATTATAGCTTTTTTCGTATCCTGATAAATACGCAAAGCGCATGGTAAGCTCCTCTGTAAGAATTCCTCTTTTTCCGGCGAACAGAAATACCTGTGTCCAGAATCCTGTAAGCCTGTGAAGAAGCGTCATATCTTTTGAGATGCACTCCCATGCCTCCAGATACAGAAGCGGATTTTTGCAGCCTCTCTCAAACTGTTCCTCCATAAGAAACAGGCTTTTTGACGGGGAAGCTTTTATCTCCGGATCCATTCTCTGCAGCACACAGAGGAGCCAGAAGCTGTCCCCCTTCTGCATATAGAAATTCTGTATTTTTCGAAGCGCCTGCATTTTATCTTTATAAAGCCCCGTAAGGGTGCATACATATAAAAATACGCCTGCAAGCTCCAGATCTTCTTTTGTAAAGGATTTATTCTGGTATTTTACGAGAATCTCTTTTGCCTCCTCATCTCTGTTGTCAAGATGAAGAAGATAGGCTTCATAAATCTGATACTCCGGATAGTCAAGCCCTTTTTCTTTGAGGCTGCTCAGATTTTCAAGACTTTCTCCAATCCAGGCTTTCTTTTCTTTTTGTCCGCAGCGCCAGGAAAGGTAATCTTCCATCAGCTTCAGACGTTCCTTCTTTTCTCCAGTGCGGACATTTACCTGGGCTTTTCCTGCCCTTGATGCGGCAATGGTATATACAAGCTCCTGATACGGGCTTCTGATACGGATTTCCCCGTACTGAACGCCTCTCCCAAGCTTTTCTTTTCGGATCACATAATCCAGATCATAAAAACTGCCAATAAAATCTTCTTCTGTAATGACTTTCTTCTCTATCTCAAGAAATTCTCCCTCTGTCTCCACATCGAGACGAAGATGGCCCCAGCCGCTTCTTATCATTGTGAATGACTCTTTTACAGACTGACCCACCTCATAAAATTCTTCTTTTTCTTTTTTCAGGGAAATGGAAACCTTCTCTTTTTTTCCCGTGCTCACCAGAAATTCCTCAAGATGCTGATAAGTGACAGGCTGTCTTGCCATTCCCTTATAAAGCGCCTGTATTTCTTTTGATTCGTCTCTTAAAATGGAAGCAAAATTTTTATCTGTAAAAAGGCGGTATGCCTCACGGAAATCCTCTTTTGCAATTTCAGAGAATTCGTCTATGTTTCGGATCGTTCCTACTGTACTCTGTACCTGCTTCTTTTCTATGGTAATCTCAAAGGCAAGTTTATATTCTCCGATATTCGTTGTAAAGCAGAGCCAGCCTTTTACGCTGTCTCCCTGTTCCATGCCTGTTCCGTCCACACCATAAGGCAGGCAGACTGTAGTTCCTGAAAAACGGTCGAATCCGGGAACAAACCGTCTGTCTGATGATGTAATATATCCTCTTATTTTCTGATTATCCTCTGTTCCAAAATACAGCTCGCCCTTCTTTGTTTCCCCTGCTTTTAACACAACAGAAAGCTTCTCCTGGGAAAAAAGAAGCTGTGGCTGCTCATATTCAAATTTTCCGCTTAAAAGCTGTTCGATTTTTTTCTTCAAATTCTTCACCTTACGCCCTTGCAAAATTTGTTTCGTCTCTGAAAATAATTATACACCAGAATAGAACGGTTCGCAAGAAATGACAAAATTTGACTGAAAAAAACCGCTTCCCACATTTCTGTGAAAAACGGTTTCTCATTCTTATTCTTTATTTATCTCTCCAGATAATTCTGCCCTTAGACAGGTCATATGGAGAAAGTTCGATTGTAACCTTATCTCCCGGAAGGATACGAATAAAGTTCATTCGTAATTTCCCGCTGATATGTGCAAGGACCACATGCTTGTTCTCCAGTTCCACTTTAAACATTGCGTTAGGCAGCTTCTCAAGAACTGTGCCTTCCACTTCAATTACATCTGCTTTTGACATTTTTAACCTCCATAGTCATTCCTTATTTTATTTCGTAAGGGTCAGAATTTCTGGTTCACCATCTGTGATCAGAATGGTATTTTCATAATGAGCAGACAGAGAACCATCCATAGTTACTACTGTCCATTCATCGTCCAGCCACGCCACGTCTGCGCGTCCAAGATTGATCATGGGCTCTACAGCAAGTGTCATGCCCGGCATCAGACGGATTCCTCTTCTTTTCTGCGGAAAGTTCGGAATCTGCGGATCTTCATGAAGATGTGTTCCAATTCCATGTCCCACCAGGTCACGGACAATCCCGTAACGATACTTTGCAGCGTAAGCTCCGATTGCCTTGGAAATATCGTTTAAGTGATTTCCTGCCTTCGCAGCCTTCAGACCTTCAAAGAAGCACTGTTTTGTCACCTCCATAAGGCTTTTTGCCTCAGGAGAAACCTCCCCCACTGCGTAAGTACGCGCAGCATCAGAATGGTATCCTTTATATATCAGACCGGCATCAATTTTTACAAGATCGCCGTCCTGAATGATTTTTTCTTCAGAGGGGATTCCATGTACCACCTCGTCATTTAAGCTGATACAGAAAGAACCCGGAAATCCTCCGTAGTTTAAGAAATTTGGGACGCAGCCAAGGGAACGGATCATATCTTCTCCGATACGGTCCAGCTCTTTTGTGCTGACTCCCGGTTTAATGTATGGAATCAGGCCATCGTGAACTTTTTCCAGTAAATGACCTGCCTCTCTCATAAGGGCAATTTCATGCTCTGTCTTAATAGAAACTGACATAGCTCTCCTCATTCCTATTCGCCGAGAATGGAAACGATTTCCTGGAATACTTCTTCCAGGTTCTTTGTTCCGTCAACTGTTTTTAATACGTCCTGTTTTGTGTAGTAATCAATAAGCGGCTGTGTCTGCTCATGATATACATTTAAGCGCTTCTGTACTGTTTCCGGCTTGTCATCTTCCCGGAGAACAAGAGCTTCTCCACATGTATCACAAATTCCTTCTGCCTTCGGAGCAGCATATACAACATGGTAAGTAGCTCCACATTTTAAACATGCTCTTCTTCCGGACATACGGTTTACAATATTTTCGTCTGGAACATTTACGTCAATGGCAAAATCAACCTTGCTGTCAAGCTTATTTAAAGCCTCTGTAAGACATTCTGCCTGCGGAATTGTTCTTGGAAAACCATCCAGTACATATCCGTTTACTGCGTCTTCCTGCTGGATTCTGTCTACGACCAGATCGCAGGTCAGCTCATCAGGAACAAGAAGCCCCTGATCCATGTAGGTTTTTGCTTTCTTTCCAAGCTCTGTGCCGTTTTTGATGTTGGCACGGAAAATGTCTCCTGTGGAAATATGCGGAATCCCATATTTCTCAGCGATTTTTTTTGCCTGTGTACCTTTTCCGGCCCCCGGCGCACCCAACATAATAATTCTCATAGTCATACCCTCCGTTTTATTTTTCTTGTGTAGCAAATACAGAAGACTTGCCTCTGGCAACTCTTCTGTATATTTTTTCAAGGCTTTGGTGCCAGCACCTCTGCCTTTCTTTTTTTAGTTGTTCAGGAATCCTTTGTAGTTGCGGACAAGTAACTGGGATTCGATCTGTTTCACGGTCTCGAGGATAACACCTACGATAATGATGATAGATGTACCACCGAAAGAAACATTTGCCCCAAATACTCCGTTAAAGAAGAACGGAATAATCGCAACGATCATCAGACCCACTACACCTATAAATATAATATAATTTAAGATCTTCGTCAAATAATCTGAAGTTGGTTTTCCCGGACGGATACCAGGAATGAAACCGCCCTGTTTCTTAATATTGTCTGCAACCTCCAGAGGGTTAAATGTAATGGAGGTGTAGAAATATGCGAAGAATACACATAAAACAATATATACGATCAGCCCCCAGCTGTACTGAAGCTGATTCGGATTACACCAGTTATTTGAAGAAAGACCTCTTAAAATCTCACTTCCGATTCCAGTTCCGTTTCCTTTGTGCATAAGCTGCGCAATGATCGTCGGAACAGACATAATGGAAGATGCAAAGATTACCGGAATAACGCCTGCTGTATTTACTTTTAAAGGAATACTTGCAGACTGTCCTCCCATCATCTTTCTTCCAACCATTTTCTTGGAATACTGAATCGGGATTCTTCTCTCTGCTCCGTTAAGAACGAGAACAAATACAACGATCACAAGGATAATTGCCGCGATGATCGCACCCGCAAGAAGTCCTTTTGCTATTGTTTTTCCCTTGATAAAGTTCTCATAAAGAAGTGCAATATCGCTCGGGATACGTGAAACGATGTTTACAGTAAGAACGATGGAAATACCGTTTCCAACACCCTTTTCTGTAATACGCTCGCCAATCCACATCAGCATTGCAGAGCCTGCTGTAAGGCAGACAACTACAACTGCACCTTTTAAGAAATCCATATCCGGGATCAGTCCCTGACGTCCGAATCCGATTGCCATAGCAGTAGACTCAAAAAGCGCCAGACCAACTGTCACATAACGTGTAATCGCTGTGATTTTCTTTCTTCCCTCTTCTCCGTCTCTGTGCATTTCTTCCAGTGCCGGAATGGCAATGGTAAGAAGCTGCATGATAATAGAAGAAGTGATATAAGGGGTAATGTTCAATGCAAAGATTGACATCTGAGTAAAAGAGCCGCCGGTAAACGCATCAAAGAAGTTGAATGCGTCACCGGAGTTCTGTGCAAACCAATCCTTAAAGAAATCTGTATCTACTCCCGGAACCGGAAGCTGAGAACCGATACGGATAACAAAGATCATCCACAGTACAAACAGCAGCTTGCGTCTCATTTCTTTCACTCTGAAAACATTTTTGAGAGTCTCAAACATTAGATCACCTCTACTGTTCCACCTGCTGCTTCAATTTTTGTTTTTGCAGTTTCGCTGACAGCGTTTACTTTCACGTTGAGTTTCTTTGTAAGCTCACCGTTTCCGAGAATCTTAACACCGTCACCTGCTTTGGAAATTGCACCACTTGCAAGTAAGCTTTCAACTGTTACTTCTGCACCATCTTCAAAACGATTCAGTACATCAACGTTGATTGCGATGATTTCTTTAGAATTTCTGTTTGTAAAGCCTCTCTTAGGAATACGTCTGTATAAAGGCATCTGTCCGCCTTCAAATCCCGGTTTCTTGTGTCCGGAACGAGCTAACTGTCCTTTGTGTCCTTTACCGGCTGTTTTTCCGTTTCCAGAACCATGTCCACGGCCTCTTCTGAAGTTATCGCTGTGTTTAGAACCTTCTGCTGGTCTTAAATTTGATAATTCCATTTTGGCACCTCCTTTTATTTTTCAAAGCTTATGTTATTTGTCTTTTTATTGCAGAAGAAGCAATTATGCTTCTTCTACTTTTACCAGGTGCTTAACCTGCTGAATCATTCCTCTTGTTGCTGCGTTATCCGGCATTTCAACTGTTTTGTGCATTTTGGTAAGACCCATAGCCTCAACTGTTTTTCTGTGCTTCGGAACTGCGCCAATCGGAGATTTTACTAATGTAACTTTTAATGTGTTTGCCATTTTTGTATTTCCTCCTTAAGCCAGAATCTCATCAACAGATTTTCCGCGAAGTCTAGCAACTTCTTCCGGAGTTTTTAACTGTCTTAAGCCTTCGATTGTTGCAAGAACAACGTTCTGTTTGTTTCTGGATCCCATACATTTTGTACGGATGTTTTTGATACCAGCTAACTCGATTACCGCACGGGCAGGACCGCCGGCGATAACTCCAGTACCTTCCGGAGCTCTCTTCAGAAGCATTTCAGCGCTTCCGTATTTTCCAACGAAGTCATGTGTAATAGAGTTGTTTTCGTCTCTTGCTACTGTTACTAATTTCTTAATAGCATCCTCTTTTCCTTTGCGGATCGCTTCAGGAATTTCGGCTGCTTTACCTAAACCTGCACCAACGTGTCCGTTGCCGTCACCTACAACAACTAAAGCTGTGAAACGGAAGTTACGACCACCTTTAACAACCTTTGTTACACGCTTGATTGACACTACTTTTTCTTCTAATTCAAACTGACTAGCATCAATGATAGAACGTTTCATGTGTTCATTTCCTCCCTTATTAGAATTCTAACCCAGCTTCTCTTGCTGCGTCTGCTAATGCTTTAACTTTTCCGTGGTAAATGAAGCCGCCTCTGTCGAAAACAACTTCTTTGATACCAGCTTCGATTGCTCTTTTTGCAATTACAGTTCCTAAGTATGCTGCTGCATCAACGTTATTGGTTTTTTCTAACTCAGCTTTTACTTCTTTCTGTGTTGTAGAAGCAGAAACAAGAGTTCTTCCAACTGTATCGTCAATAATTTGAGCATACATATGATTATTGCTGCGGAATACTGCTAAACGTGGTGTAGCAGTTGTACCGCTAAGATGATTACGTAATCTTCTATGTTTTTTTGCGCGAACTTTCGCTCTTGATACTTTACTAACCATTTTTACACTCTCCTTACTTATTTCTTACCAGTTTTACCAACTTTACGTCTGATAACTTCATCAGCATATTTAATACCTTTACCTTTGTATGGTTCAGGTCTTCTCTTATCTCTGATTTCAGCAGCGTACTGGCCAACTTTTTCTTTGTCAATTCCGGATACAACAATTTTGTTTCCGTCTACTTTACAGTCTAATCCTTCCGGATCTTCCATTTCTACCGGATGAGAGTAACCAAGGTTTAAAACTAATTTTTTACCCTGTTTTGCTGCTCTATAACCTACACCGTTAACTTCCAGAGTTTTTTCATATCCCTGGCTAACACCGATTACCATATTCTGGATAAGTGTTCTTGTTAAACCATGTAAAGCTTTCATTTTCTTTAAGTCACTTGGTCTTGTAACAACTACATGACCATCTTCTAATTTGATTGACATTTCAACAGGTAACGCTTTTTCAAGTGTTCCTTTAGGACCTTTTACAGTCACTACGTTGTTCTCAGCAATTTTAACTTCTACACCTGCTGGAACTGATACAGGCAGTCTTCCGATACGTGACATACCAATTTCCTCCTTACTTAGATTTTCGGAAGGGCCGATTATGGTTCCCTTCTGTTTTCAGTATCTTTTTATATATGATAAAGGACAAAGTCCTATTATCCTCTCGTTTGGACATAATAAAAAACTCGCTTGGACACATTCTGACGTCTGTCAGACTCTGAAATGGGGATAGGTTCACTCAACTAAACTCAGCTCTCGCCTTTGGCTCGGCTTCGTTAAGGTTCGTGAACGACCTCGCACTAAGTTCAAGCTGCGCTTAACAGCTTGCTTTCACTAAAGCTGCTTTCGGTCTACCAAACAAATGCTAAAACTTCTCCGCCTACGTGAAGTTTTCTAGCTTCTTTGTCTGTGATAACTCCCTGGTTTGTAGAAAGGATTGCAATTCCTAATCCGCCTAATACTCTTGGAATTTCCTGGCTTCCAGCATAAATACGAAGACCCGGTTTAGAAATTCTCTTCAGACCTGTAATGATTTTTTCATTTTTGTCTGCACCGTATTTTAATGTGATGCGGATTGTTTTGAATGCTCCATCTTCAAGAACATCATATTTTGCAATGTAACCTTCTTTTAACAGAATGTCTGCAATAGCAAGTTTCATTTTAGATGCCGGAACATCTACTGTATCGTGTTTTGCAGTATTTGCGTTACGAATTCTTGTAAGCATATCTGCGAT